>JACCDN010106598.1_pt1 | contig 20194 bp, 17 predicted proteins | sample 7441691 | NCBI WGS metagenome assembly JACCDN01 (sample SAMN15323439, study PRJNA562643) | freshwater metagenome | isolation source: river surface water | place: USA:Blue River Watershed | collected 2017-08-16 | reverse complement strand
GTCGAAAAAATCCGCCGTGGCAAAGTGCAAAAAGTGGTCGAGCCCATGTTCAGCCGCTACCTGTTCATCCAGCTCAACGAAACCACTCAAAACTGGTCGCCCATCCGCTCCACGCTGGGTGTCAGCAAATTGGTCAGTTTTGGGCCGCACCCAGCGAAAGTGCCGGCTGAGCTGATTCATTTTTTGCGCGACGCCCCACCGGTTGAAGTGCAACGCCTCTTTGCCCCGGGTGACCAAGTGCTCATTGTGGAGGGCCCCCTCAAAGGGCTCGAAGCCACCTACCAAGCCCACGACGGCGAAATGCGCGCCATGGTGCTGGTCGATCTGCTGGGTCAGCCGCACAAACTCAAAATGGCCATGACATCTTTGTTGGCCGTCCCACTTTGACGCCCCCACCTGATTCCCAAAGAAGTGACATCGCAAGCACCAGACCACCTGCCCAAACACATTGCCATCATCATGGACGGCAATGGTCGCTGGGCCAAACAACGCCACATGCCCCGCACAGTGGGTCATGCCAAAGGCGCCAGCGTGGTGCGCGACCTGGTTACAGCGTGTGTCAACAAAGGCATAAAACACCTCACCCTGTTTGCCTTTAGCACCGAAAACTGGAAGCGCCCCGAAGAAGAGGTGTCCACCCTCATGGGCCTGTTCATTCAATACCTCGAAAAAGAAATGCAAGACATGCAAGCCGAAGGCGTGCGCTTGAATGTCATTGGCGATACTTCCCGTTTTCCGCAATCCTTGAAAGACAAAATCGAAGCCACTGAGGCCAGCACAGCGCACAACACGGGCATCGTGCTCAATGTGGCAGCCAACTACGGTGGCCAGTGGGACATCGTGCAAGCCGTCAAATCTTGGCAGCAAGCACACCCCGAAAAGGCCTTGGGTGATTTATCGCCGCAAGCTTTGAGCCCCTTTTTAAGCGCAGCCGACCAGCCCGAGCCCGATTTGCTTGTCCGCACAGGGGGCGAGTCGCGCATCAGCAACTTCATGCTGTGGCAGCTTGCCTATGCAGAGTTGTATTTCACCGATGTGCTTTGGCCAGACTTTGATGTGCCACAACTGTTGAAAGCCCTCGATTGGTTTGCTGCCCGAGAGCGTCGTTTTGGGGCGGTTTCCGCACGCTAGGCCGTGTTTACAATAGAGGGCTGATTTGTAAAAGGTTCTCATGGCTAACTCTGCGCGAAAAAACTGGCGTCACATATTGGGTTTAGGTTTGATGCTGGGTGCATTTGGCGTGGCCATGGCGCAAATGCCGCAAGGTGGTTTGTCGGCACAAGGCCTTCAATTGCCACAAGCCCTGCAAGGCGCAACAGGGGGTTTAACCGGTGCGGCTGGTGCCAGCGGCCTCGGTGCTTTGGGTTTGGGCGCTCCGTCTGGCCTTCGTTCGGCTGACCCGCTGCCAAATCAACAAGGCTTGAACAGTATTGGTTTATTCCAGCCCATGGAGCCCCTTAAGCCAAACGATTTTCAGAAGTTTGTGCTCGAAACCACAGGTTACAAGTTGCCTTTGTTTGGCTCAGCTTTCTTTGACAACCTGCAATTCATTCAACGCAGCCAGCTCAACAACCAGCCTGGCCCCAGTCCATTTGCACCAGTTGAAAGCTCACCTGTCAGCGCAGACTACCCCATTGGCCCAGGCGATCAAATATTGATTCGCGGCTGGGGCTCACAAGAAATAGATGTGCGTGCCGTGGTCGATCGCAATGGCATGATCAACATCCCCAAAGTGGGCACGGTTTCCGTGGCGGGCGTGAAGTTCGCCCAAGCCGAGGGAGTCATCAAATCAGCCGTAGGCAAATACTACAAAGACTTTCAGCTCAGCGTAACCATGGGTCAGTTGCGCACCATCACCGTCTATGTGGTGGGTCAAGCACGCCGCCCAGGCAGCTACGCGCTCAGTAGCACATCCACATTGTCCACCGGTTTGTTTGCCACCGGTGGGCCCAACGCCACTGGCTCTATGCGTCGCGTGCAGCTCAAGCGCGCAGGACAAGTGGTGGCTGAGTTCGACCTTTACGCTTTCTTGGCGCAAGGCAACAGCGCGGGTGATGTCAAGCTGGTGGATGGTGACGTCATCGTCATTCCCCAAGCCGTGGGCCATGCGGCCTTGGTGGGCAAGGTCAACAACCCGGCGGTGTACGAACTGAAATCAAACAGTGAAACCTTAGAGCAACTTTTGGCCTTGGCCGGCGGCCTGCCTGTGGTGGCTGACCCACGTCGTGCCGTGTTAGAGCGCCTGAGCCCCGAGCAAAGCCAGCCCCGCCGCGTGCAAGATGTGTCGCTTGACGCAAAAGGCCTCAAAACTCTACTCGCCAATGGCGATATGGTGACCGTGCAAGCCATCATGCCTGAGCTTGGCAATGCAGTCACATTGCGCGGTAATGTGGCTCAGCCCACGCGCATGGCTTGGCGCGAGGGCATGCGGGTGCGCGACCTCATTCCCAGCAAAGAAGTGCTCATCAGCCGCGACTCTGTGCGCCGACAAAATGAAGTGTTGTTCGATGCCAATCAGCGCGAACGTGCCTTGCGCGAGCGTGAGTTGATGTCTGAAGACTTGTTGGATGACCCAGTGCTGGACATGCGCATTGACCAAAAAGCTTTGCGCGAGGCCAGGTTGAAAGAAATGGCTGCAGGCGCTGACAGGGCTGTAGCACCAAATTCGCCACAAGCATTGATCAATCAAAAGCCTGCTGGCAAGGAATACGACGGCCGCACGGCCACTACCGAGCGCGAAGCGCGTTCCATCGAGGCCTACCGCGAGTCGCGCCAAGCGCGCATGTTCTCGAACCAGGCGGCTATCAGAGTGAACGAGCGCAATACCGTGCCTTCAGTGGCTGAATCGGTGGGCAACTTGTTCGACGAAATCAATTGGGACTACGCCGTCATCGAGCGCGTCAATCGCAAAGATTTGAGCGTTAGCTTGGTACCTATTAGCTTGGCACGGGTGTTGAACAACGACAAGGACCCAGACAACCAGTTGCTCCAAGCGGGTGATGTGTTGACAGTGTTCTCCGTCAACGACATGCGGGTGCCTATTTCCAAGCGCCGCATCATGGTGCGTGTGGAAGGTGAAGTGGCGCAGCCTGGCATTTACCAAGCCAAGCCGGGCGACACATTGGCCACGGTGCTGCAACGCGCAGGCGGTTTAACGCACGATGCCTATTTGTTTGGCTCAGCCTTCTACCGTGAAGACGTGCGCAAAAGCCAAGTAGACAACCTCGACAAACTGGTGCGCCGCTTAGAAGCAGAAAGCAGTGCGCAGCTGGCTCAAGCCAGCCAAAGCTTGGGTGCCAGTTCTGATGCCGCTATTTCACAAGCCCGCATTTTGGCCGCGCAACAAGCGCAGCGCCAAGCGCTAGAGCGTATTCGCAGCTTGAAGCCCGAAGGTCGTATTGCACTGGGTCTCGAGCCTCAGTTGTACAACTACATCGACAAACTGCCAGACATCCGCTTACAAAACGGTGACCGTTTCATCATTCCCACCCGCCCAGACTTTGTGTATGTGTATGGCGCGGTCAACACTGAATCAGCGCTGATCTACAAAGCCGACCAAACCGTGAAAGACTACCTCAACGCTGCAGGCGTTGGCTCTGGCGCTGACCGCGATTCAGTCATTCTGATTCGCGCCGACGGTTCAGCGCTGACCAGAAACAGCGGCTGGTTTGGCTCCATCAACAGTGCCAAAGTCATGCCGGGCGACTCTATCGTCATGCCTGACAAGCTAGATCGCGAAGCCACTTGGAGTGCTGTTATTCGAAATGCCAAAGACATTACACAAATCTTCTACCAACTGGGCTTGGGTGCTGCCGGCTTGAAGGCATTGGGTTATTAATCATGAATGATCAAACCACAGTCCCAACAACAGCAGATCTTGATGAAGACGAAATCAGTTTGCTCGATTTAGCCATTGCGCTTGGTGAAGAAAAGAAAACCCTATTCGCCATACCCGCCATCACTACCACGCTCGCCATTGTGGTGAGTTTGCTCGTGACACCCATCTTCACTGCTAAAACCGTCATGATGCCGCCTCAGCAGCAGCAAAGTGGTGCGGCTTCGGCGTTGGCAAGTTTGGGTGCGCTGGCTGGCTTAGCGGGTGCGGCGGCTGGCGTAAAAAGCGCAGATGAAATGTATGTAGCCTTCATGCAAGGCGAAACATTGCAACGCGCTGTCATTGAAAAGCTCGACCTTCAAAAAAGATACGAAAAGAAAACCATCTTTGAAACCAGAGAAGAGCTAAAAGACAACGTCAAAATAACGACCGAAAAAAAATCAGGCTTGATCACTATTTCCGCTGATGACAAAGACCCCGAATTTGCCGCCAAGTTAGCCAACACCCATGTGGAAGAGCTGCGCAACCTCATGGGCAAGCTGGCTGTGACAGACGCGCAGCAGCGCCGCTTTTTCTTTGAACAGCAAATTGCCAAAACCCAAGAAGAATTGGCCCAGGCTGAAGCCAATTTCAGGGCTGCCAAAGAAAAGTCGGGCATGCAGGTCACTGCAGTTATTGCTGAAGGCAGCGTGCGTGCCAGTGCTGAAATGCGGGGTCAGATTGCAGCCAAAGAAGTGCAAATGCAGGCTATGGGCCGCTTTGCCACCCCGCAAAACCCCGATGTGCAGCGCTTGGGTAGCGAGCTGGCCGCATTGCGTTCGCAACTTGCAAAAATAGAGCAGGGTACGGGTGGTGAAGAGCGAGCATCCCCCCTGCAACAGTTGGCAGTGAGGTCTTACCGCGACATCAAAGCCCGCGAAGCCATGATGGGCGTGTTGGTGGCTCAATATGAGTCAGCCAGGGTAGATGAGTCTCGCGAGGGCCCGCTGATTCAAGTGGTCGATGCTGCGCAAGCGCCTGAGCGCAAATCCAAGCCCAAGCGCGCCATCATTGTGTTGGTGGCTACGTTCGCTGGGTTGTTTTTGGGCGTTTTGGTGGCATTTGTGAGAAGAGCGATTAAAAACGCCGCCTCGTCACCCGAGGGAGGTGTCCAAATGGCCAGGCTCAAAGAAGCTTGGCGCATCAAGCGGGCCTAATCCCGTTGGGCATCAAAATTTCTCATCAATTTGATTTTTTCAATGCCAAACCCACTAAAATTCGTTCAGACTTGAACAATGTTTCAGTTTCCCTATTTTGAGTCGTTGCAATGATCTCAATGTGGCGGTAGCGTGCCCAAAGGTAAATAAGTGACAAGTCGACAAGCCAACCTGCAAGAAGACACCTACTTTAGGGTCATGCGACTGCTTGAGGCTAACCCTGACCTAACGCAGCGACAACTGGCAGAAGCCCTGGGGGTGAGTGTAGGCGGGCTGAACTACTGTCTTAAAGCACTAATTCAAAAGGGCTTTGTGAAAGTGAACAACTTCAGGCAAAGCAAAAACAAATTTGGCTATGTCTATCTGCTTACTCCCGCAGGGGCAGGTGAAAAGTCAAGGTTAATGGCGAAATTCTTGCAGAGAAAAATGAAAGAGTATGAAGCGATCAAGGCTGAGATTGAGGCATTGACCAAAAATGCTCCATTGCCACCTGTGAATGGCTCAAGTCAAGCCGGGAAATCAACAGTTTGAAACGATCGAATCCTAATATTGGGGTTTAGTGGGCTTATCTAAAGCATGCTTTTCTTTCTAGTTGCCCAGAAACCTCAAACTAAATTTAAAAAGCTCAAATGAAAATTACTATTGTTGGCACCGGCTATGTGGGCCTGTCCAATGGAGTCTTGCTTGCCCAACACAACGAAGTGGTTTGCCTGGACATCATCCCCGAGAAGGTGGCGCTACTAAACCAGAAAAAATCCCCGATCGAAGACCATGAAATTGAGGAATTCCTTGCGAATAAGTCACTTAACTTACGCGCCACCCTTGACATAGCTGATGCCTACGCAGATGCAGACTTCGTCATCATTGCCACTCCTACTGATTACGATCCCGAGACCAATTACTTCGACACTAAGTCCATAGAAAAGGTGGCTCGTGACGTTATGGCTATCAACCCTCGTGCGGTGATGGTCATCAAATCAACAGTTCCAGTTGGCTATACATTTCGAACGTGTGAAAACCTAGGTACGCGGAACCTCATTTTTTCACCGGAGTTTCTGCGCGAAGGCCGTGCGCTTTATGACAATTTGCATCCTAGTCGTATCGTGGTAGGGGAGCAATCCGAACGCGCCAAAATCTTCGCCAATCTGCTAAAGCAAGGTGCGATAAAACAACACATTCAGACCCTCTTTACCGGCAGCACTGAGGCTGAAGCTATCAAACTTTTTGCCAACACGTTTCTGGCAATGCGAGTTGCATATTTCAACGAGCTTGACACCTTTACAGCCCGCCATGACTTGGACACACGTCAAATCATTAATGGCGTATGTTTAGATCCTCGTATCGGGGCAAATTATAACAATCCCAGCTTTGGCTACGGCGGCTACTGTCTGCCCAAGGACACCAAGCAGCTTCTTGCCAACTATCGCGAAGTGCCTCAGAACCTGATCCACGCCATCGTTGAGTCTAATACCACTCGTAAAGACTTCATCGCAGAGGAGGTCCTTGCAAGGAGACCTAAGGTGGTTGGGGTATATCGCCTGATTATGAAAGCCGGCTCAGATAACTTTCGAGCATCAAGCATCCAAGGTATTATGAAACGAATAAAAGGAAAAGGTATTCCAGTGATCGTTTATGAGCCGACATTTAAGGATGAAGAGTTTTTCAACTCTAAAGTTGTTAATGATCTGGCGGTATTTAAGCGGGATGCAGATGTAATCATTGCCAACCGCAATACGGATGCTCTTGCTGATGTGGCTGACAAAGTTTACACCCGTGACCTTTTTGGAAGTGACTAAACCAAAATATCCATTCAGTTTAGAAGCGGTTAGATTACTTATTAAATGCAAGGAAAATCATGTTGAATTTCGCCCTAGTTGGTTGTGGAAGAATTGCAAAACGACATTCTGAACTACTTGGTCTTAATCAAATTAAGGATGCCCGATTAGTGGCGGCCTGCGATCTAGTAGGAGAGAAAGCAAGAAAAATTGGCGAGCAATTTTCTATTCCATATTACACAGACATGCATCAAATGATGCAGAGTGAAAAAATCGACGTTGTGGTTGTATTGACAGAAAGTGGAAATCACGCAAAGAACGTTGTTGACCTTGCTAAGTACAGCAAGCACATTGTCGTAGAAAAGCCGATGGCATTAACACTTGAAGACGCAGATGCAATGATTCACGCCTGCGACCAGAGTGGCGCCAAACTTTTTGTTGTTAAACAAAATCGATTTAACGTCCCAGTAGTAAAGCTACGCGAAGCGTTAGAGCAGGGGCGTTTTGGCAAGTTGGTTCTCGGCACGGTGCGTGTTCGCTGGTGTCGTCCTCAGTCGTATTACGATCAAGCATCCTGGCGCGGCACATGGGGCATGGACGGGGGTGTATTGACAAATCAGGCAAGTCATCATGTCGACATGCTTGAGTGGATGATGGGTGATGTTGAAAGCGTATTTGCTCGAAGCATAACGGCTCTTGCGAATATTGAAGCTGAGGATACAGCAGTCGTAACAATTAAATTTCGCAATGGTGCTCTTGGAGTAATTGAGGCAACTACCGCGACCCGCCCCAAAGATTTGGAGGGATCTATTTCGATCTTAGGTGAGGGCGGAACAGTTGAAGTTGCAGGGTTTGCTGTCAACAAGATGAAGACTTGGAGTTTTGTAGAAGAAATACATGGTGATGAAGACGTGATGGAAAAATATTCAGTGAACCCGCCAAATGTTTACGGCTTTGGGCATCAAGCATATTATGAATATGTAGTTGACTGTATCAGTAACAATGGGCCACATCTAATTGATGGACTTGTTGGGAGAAAAAGCTTGGAGCTTATTAATGCGATATACGAGTCTATAGAAACAGGCAAAGAGGTTTACTTAAGATTTCGTCCTAAATATTGTAAGTTAGGAGGTGGATTTTGAATCAACCGAAATTTAAAGACTCAGGGATAATTAATGTAAATTTTGGAAAGAATGTAACAATTGTTAATCCGGTAAATCTTTATGGATGTGTAATTGGTGATGAGGTTTTTATTGGTCCTTTTGTTGAGATACAAAAAGATGTAACTATTGGCGATAATACTAAGGTTCAGTCTCACTCGTTTATCTGTGAGTTAGTTAAGGTTGGAAAGTACTGCTTCGTTGGTCACGGCGTAATGTTCATAAATGACCTATTCGCAAAGGGGCGGCCTGCAAGAGGTGACAAATCGCTATGGCGGCAAACCAAAATCGGCGACAACGTATCGATTGGAAGCAATGCAACCATTCTTCCGGTTCAAATATGCGATAACGTTGTTATTGGGGCGGGCTCTGTGGTGACAAAGGACATCAATGAGCCAGGGGTTTACGCGGGTAACCCTGCTCGTCTCCTTATATCCTCATCTTACTGAGAAGCTATTTATGATAACTAAAATACCATTTGTTGATCTTCATGCGCAATATCAAACGATAAAAGATGAAATTGATTACGTGATAGCCGACGTAATCAAAAACTCATCATTCGTTCGTGGCCCTTATGTCGATAAATTTGAGCAACTGTTTGCTGACATGATGGAGCGCAGGCACTGTGTCTCATGCGCTAACGGAACGGATTCACTCTATATCGCAATGGTAGCGTTGGGTGTAAAGCCGGGTGACGAGGTTATTGCGCCAGCACACTCCTGGATATCAACCACAGAAACCATCACGCAAGCTGGTGCAAAAGTGGTCTTTTGTGATACAGATGACGATACATTCACAATCGATCCCAAGAGTATTGAGGAAAAAATAACACCTAATACGGTAGGCATTATTCCTGTGCATCTCTACGGCCAAGCGGCTGACATGGATGCAATTATGACGATCGCCAAGAAGCATAAGCTCTGGGTGTTAGAAGATTGTGCTCAAGCACATCTTGCGCGATACAAAGGACAATTGGTTGGATCCTTTGGTGATGCGGCGTCATTCTCATTCTATCCGGGTAAAAACTTAGGGGCAATGGGTGATGCCGGAGCGGTTGTAACCAATGACGATGCGCTTGCAAAAAAGATGACTATGTTTGCTCGGCATGGTGGATTAAAAAAAGGTGATCACGAGATAGAGGGAATTAACAGCAGATTAGATGGATTACAGGCTGCTATATTAAGTGTAAAAATTAAATACTTAGAAAAGTGGACGATACAAAGAAGAGAAAAGGCGGACTATTACACGCAAAAACTAAAAGAGATAGAGCAAGTTATTACACCAACTGTGAGAGATGGGAGAGAAAGTGTATGGCATTTGTATGTTATAAAATGTGCAAATAGAGATGATTTAAAAATTAGATTAGAGGGCGAGGGAATACAAACAGTAATTAACTATCCAATTGCACTACCATTCTTGCCGGCATACAAAAGATTTAATCATAGTGTAGAAGAATTTAAGAATTCTCATGGAAATCAACAAAGAATTCTTTCCCTGCCAATATATCCAGAGATGGAAAATGAAAAAATTGATTATATTGTAAAAACAATAAGAGAATTCTACGATGAAAAGAAATGATACTTGATCATATATTTGTAGCTAGTTGGCTTATTGTTGCGATCTTGCTGGGAGTTGATCCGTATTCAAGCTATTCAGATATAAACTATACTTATGTAGTTTACCTCATATTAATAATTATCTCGGGATATTATTTCGGTAGACAACTGCCGACTAAGAAAGAAAAAAAAATAAATAGAAAAATAAAATCAAGAATTAGTTTGATGTCGGTATTTGTGGCATTAGTAATTTTAGAGGCAATCTTTAGTGGAGGTCTACCAATAATCTGGTTAATTACTGGAAGCTCAAAAGGGTATACAGATTATGGAGTGCCAGGGCTACATGGCTTTGTGAATGCATTGCAGATATATTTATTTATAAATTTAGCATTCAAAAAGAAGAAAAATACAACTGAAAAAATATGTCAGGCATTAATACTAATCGCGCCAATTATTTTTATTAACAGGGCAATATTTTTAACAAACATAATAGTGCTCATCTACAGTAAACTTAAAATTGAGGGAATAAATTACAAGAAAATAATAGTAATATCGTTAGTTTTTATGGTTATTTTTGGAATTATTGGAGAAATAAGAACAGAATATAAAATAGAAAATAGTATTGATGAGCTGAAAAATTCAACGATAATCGAAAAAATCTTTTCTTGGGTATATTTTTACGCAACCAGCCCATTCGCAAATTTGATAAATTATATTTATAATCATAATGTGATGCCAGATTATGGGTTCGTAACAAATAGTTTCAAATCTATATTGCCAAGCCCTGTAAGGGATTTAATTCTTAACGCATATGATTTCAGTGACGGATATGAATATAGAGTAATTTCGGCATTTAATGTTTCAACTGCATTTTTGGATCCATATAAAGATTTAGGAGTTGCAGGAATCTTTATACATTCCGCGTTGTATGGGCTTTATGCAAATGTGATAAGCAATCAAAGTGATATTTCTGTGAAAGAAAAACTGGAAAGCCTTGGAATATATGTTTTTGGAATAAGTATTTTTACTAATAACCTAATATCTTTGCCGCATATTTTGTGTTTTATTATGCTTAAAAAACTAGTATGATAAAAGAAAGAATGAAAAAAGTATTGATGGGGCAGGGGCTATTTATAACTTCGATACCCTTGATAATGATAATCGGAGGTGCGGAGGAATTCTTTAAGGTTTCAATTATAAATTCATTTAATGGCCTGTTATTTATTGTAAGCACGTTAAGACTAGATGTGCATATAATGGAGAAAAAAAAGGCAACTGGAAAATATAGTTTAAATAATGCAATCATACCACTAATTATAAGTTCGGTTATCATATTATCACTTTTATCCGTTTTTGAATTATTAAATGAGACATCATTTTATGGAGTAAATATATATCTGCTTGCGCTATCAGGGATTTCATATACGGTAACTGAAATAGTAAATATATTCCACTCGGTGGAAGACGATGCCAAATATATTGACAATTCTAAAATATTACAAGGACTTTCGTTAAGCTTGGTCATATTATCAGCATTAGCAGAGTTGAGTAAATTAAGTAATTTATACGCTTTGGGAATGTTTCTATATATGTCTTTAAATATTAAATTGTTAATCAGAGCAAGCAATTATAATTTGGACGTAATGGGAAGGATTAAAATAAATAAATTATTCAAAACATATATAAATAGAATAAGAAATAATCAAGTCTTGATCTTGCAGACAGTTCTGGAGAGCGCTGCAAATTTTTTGATACCGAGTTTATTGGGTTTGTACACAACAGCAAATAATGCGGGTAAGATTATGGCATTGATTAAAATTTCAAAAATTCCATCTCAAATCACAAATCAATTATATTTAAATAAAATTATTAATCAGAATTTAAATTATAAAGATATAAAGATGCTTGCTTGTCTATCGTTGGCTATTTCAATTCTATTTCTTTTGGTTGGGTATATAGTATTCAATTCCGTAGGATCAAAATGGGAGGGGCTAGGTAGTATATTTTTTTATATATTACCAATGATGGCAGCAGAGGCTGTATATTCTCCATTATCGTTTATTTACCAAATTGAAAAGGACTCAAAAAAAATTGTTTTTATGTTTGGTGTTATATACTATTTAATTTTAATCATCCCAATTTTCATGATAAAAGATAACGAACTATATGGCTACATATGCGTAGTTGTAATTCTCCAATCTATTAATCTTTACTATGCATCGTCAAGAATAGCAAAGAGGTTTAAATGAAAATTCTTGTGACTGGTGGGGCTGGTTTTATAGGTTCGTGGGTAGTTGAAGAATTATGCAAAAAAGAACATGAGGTCATAGTTATAGATGACTTAACGACAGGATATATTGAAAATATAGGTAATTATGTTTGTGAATTCATAAATTGTAAAATTGAAGAATTTAACTTATCGACAATTCAAGTTGATGGAATAATACACCTAGCGGCGCAAGCTTCAGTGCCCATATCATTAGAGTATTTTGAAAAGAGTAGCACTACTAATATACAAGGGGCTATAAATGTTGTTAACTATAGTAAAGATAAAAGGATTCCAGTTGTTTATGCATCATCCTCGGCAGTTTACGGGAACTTGGAGTTTGGATCTGATGAGGATGGAAAGATTGATTTGGTTAACCCGTATGCGTGTGACAAGTACTGCATGGAAAAATACTTTGAGGTTGCAAATTATATTTGGAATCTTAAAAGTGTAGGGTTCAGATTTTTTAATGTTTATGGGCCTAGGCAAGATCCAAGCAGCCAATACAGTGGAGTAATTTCGATATTTCTTGGAAAAATAATGAAAAAGGAGAGGTTAAAGGTAAACTGGGGATTGCAAACAAGAGACTTCATTTTTGTAAAGGATGTTGCAAATGTTTTGGTGGATGCAATTGAAAAACTTGCAAAGGGTGAGGTATTACCGAAAATTTCAAATTTGTTGTCAGGTAACTCAACTAGTGTGAATGATGTTCTATGTATGATTGAGCAGAAAACTGGTCGGACTACTGAAGTAATATATGAAGAATTACCATTAGGTGATCCAATTCGAAGTCAAGGATCAATAGAGAATATGGAGAAATATTTTATTACAAGAAGTGAGCTGACATCCTTTGAAGTTGGCCTAAGCGAAACAATAGACTGGGTAAAGTCGCAATGAAGATAATTTTTATTGCGCCCTATCCAAGCCCGCATATTCAGATTAGATATAATTTTCTAAAAAAAAATGGTTTTCTTGTACAGTGGATTGCTATAACTCGTTTTGGTTTCATAGAAAAAAGTGAAAATCTTGATAGTGATATTATTATTGTAGAAAAATTAAGTAACAAGTTGATATCGAAATTTAATGAGTTATTTATAATAAAGAAAGTACTAATGAGGAGTAATCCTGATATTGTCCACATAACACCTTTATTTAATATAATCTATTTTCCATTTATCAAAAAAAATTTCAAAATTTTAGTTGAAGCATTCGGATCGGATATACTTGTCTATCCGAAGCAGAAAAGAATTAAATTTAAAATTCTTTCTTATATATTAAATTGGTACAGTGATTTTTTTATCCAAGATTCATTGCCTTCCAATAAAAAAGTAAAGGAGCTCCTTTCAAATAAAATTCGAAGCGATATTGTAAATTCTGGGATAGATTTGAAATTTATAGATAAAATACAAAGCAATAAATTTAATATAACAAATAAGCATAACATTAGTGCGAATTCAAAAATTATTTATAGTCCTAGAAATCTACGTGATTTATATCAAATTGAAGTAATAGTAAAAGCATATCTTTTATTGAAAAAAAAATATAACAATGTAACATTATTTTTAACGGGTTATGACAATGATCCTGGGTACGAGCGTAAAATTGTAGAGTTGATTGCTGACTACCCAAGCATTTTGTATTTGGGTAGGATTGAATCTGCAGAATTGATTTCATTAATGAAGGCTTCTGATTTGGTTATTTCAATACCCTTGAGTGATTCTTCACCCTCAACCATTTATGAAGCAATAGCATGCAAAACAAATATATTGGTGTCCGAGCTTGAGTGGCTAAAACTATATTTTGCTGATCATATTAGTGACATTGCTACTTCTAATCTAACTGAGCAAGCCTTAAGTGAAAAAATGCATACAATTTTGACGAATAAAGAATTTGATATAAAAGATGAATTGTATAGAATAGTCGAGAAAAATCTTAGCTCAGAGAGTAATAATAAAAAATTATTATCTATTTACAATGCGTTGTGTAATGAGTAAAATGGATAAAGATTTCGATTTTATTATTATTGGTGGTGGAATTTCAGGAATATCTGTAGCAGAGATTTTGTCTAGAAACAACAAGAAGGTTTTATTAATTGAAAAGGGGGATAAATTAGCCCCCGAGGTCACTAGAAATTATCATGAATGGTTGCATACTGGAAGTTTGTATACAATATTACCGGATAATCTTTTAACTACTAGATATACGCTGGGTGCTATTGATGATCTGTTAGAATATTATGGTGCATTTGACGGTATGAATTTAATTCCAACATCGAATGGTGTATACGCTAAAGATATATATAGTAATAATTGGTTTAACAATCATAATATTAATTACGAATTCAAAGTAAGAAAATTAAATATCATTTGGTCTATATTAGTATCGAAATCAATTTCTTATATAAATAAGATTTCTTGTCACGATTGGCTTAGGCGTAGAGCTGGCTCCGAGTATGGTAAAAATATTTTGTCATCCTCTAATTGGTATAAGTTTTACAGGTCGTATCTTTTCAATAAATCAAAGTTCCTTACTATAGTAAGTCCTGATATGACTATGAATTCAAAAAATATTTTAGATTCACTAGTAAAATCAATTATTGGTAATGGAAGCAAAATACTTTTAAATTGTGAGTATCTTGACCATGATGTGAATGGTCAAGATTCAATAATTGTTCAAACAAATTTCGGTAGCTTACATGGCAAGAAGATTATTATTTGTTCTCCTGATATTATTGCAAAAAAATATAACAAGAAAATCAAAATTAGTTTTGCTCCAATAGGTGTCGTCTGTAACATACCGAGTGACTACAATTCCTTCGTTCAATTGGATTATTTCCCAAAGAACTGTATTAATTTAATTAATAAACTTAATGGTTATGCTCAAATTGGAGGAATTACTTTAAATTCAAAAATAGATGCTGAAAATTATTTAAAAGAGGTTCTTATAAAAATTCAAAAACGAATTCCTGAGGTGAAATTTCTTGGTTATTATATTGCACAAAAGAAAGAGCTAGTGGATAATTTTAATAACAGAAATTACCTATATCATATCGACAATCCTACTCAAAACACTTGGACGGTAGTGCTTGGAAAATACACGCTAGCATTTAGCATGGCGCCAGAATTGTACAGAAGATTATTTAATTTAAATTCAACAAAAATAAATAATGTGAAAAATGAAATAATTAATTTAGATGCTCAAATTTATAACCCAAAATGGCAATCTTTTCAAGGAGAAATTCATGCCAATGATTAAAGTCCCTGCTAAATCCGTTGATTTTTTTAATGAAAATTTTCATACAATTCTTGAAACGGGAGCATTTGCAGAAGGAAGATGGAATGCTCAATTATCGGACTTCACAAAAAAATACACTTCAACAAATTTTTGTAATGTTTTCAATTCCAATGGATCTGGTATCCTTGCTTCACTACTAATTCTAAAAAAATACTACGGATATGAACACGTCTTCATCCAGGCAAATACGATGTACGGTGTTAGTGTTATGGCACACACCTCGGGTTTAAATTATCTTCCCCCAGTCTCATGTGATTTAACAAACTTTCTTATGCCGAGATATGAGCAAGTTTATGAATACATTAAACAATTGAAAAATCCCTCTAAAACTGTTTTTGTTATTACACACATTGGTGGATGGGTAAACCCGGATATTCTAAAAATTGCTAATTTATGTAAAGAATATAAGGTGGCATTAATCGAGGATTGTGCTCACAGCCTTGGGTCAACTTTATGTGGTCGTCATAGTGGCACTTATGGATTGGCGGGAGTTTATTCACTTTATGCTACAAAGGCTATTCCGGCTGGTGAGGGGGGGCTTTTGATAACTAATGATGAGTTTTTTCATGTGCATTTACAAAAATTTAATATTTATGATCGTTTTGAACAAAAGCAAAATATTGGTTGCAACTTTAGAATTTCAGAAATTGCAGCGTTATTCGCTTATGCGGTACTTTTGCAAACTGAGGAAATAATTGCAAATAAATTATTATTGTCTAGGCTATACGAAGCTTGTTGTGATGAGATGAATATTAAATATTTTCATCCGCTCGAAAACGGACAACGTTCAAATCTATACAAATTTATTTGCTATGATGATGTAAACCCTATTGATTCACTTACATTCGGAAAAATTAATAAGAGAACTTCTCAAGTTTATGATTATTCACTTGGGGAAGACTCATCTGAAATCTCAAAGCGTCATATTTGTTTGCCAATTTGGTATGACTTGGATAAAAGTGAAATAGATGAAGTTAGAAATTCAATCCTTAAGTAAATTATTATATGCCTATGTATTTATTTATTTATAGTGAATGTTGTGAACTGTAAAAGTATTCTTTTCGTTACAACTGAGTTGTATGGCTACAGTGCTGGTACACCGCGTGCTTTAAGGTGGATACGTTTATTTGTTTTAAATAATTTTGAAATTACAGTATGTAGGATAAATGGATTTTCAAGGGTTACATTCTTAGAAATCAAAACTTTAGTAGATTATGATACATTTTTGAATGAGTCAAATATTTTGACTTCGGTTAGCCCAGGGATTAGTGTTGGTTTTATTAGTTCTATTTTAAGATATTTTAAGCATTTTTTGTATTATGACTTATTCGTGGGTTTTTTTGCATCAATATTTATTTTATATTATTTTCGCCAAAGAAAATATTTAAGCAGGGGGTTTGCGACTTCACCATCGATTTCTTGTGTTGCTTCGTTATTTATTATTAATTATTTTAATCGAAATAAATTTAAATATACAGTTGATATGCGTGATGCATGGGCTATGCATCCTAATGTAGGCGGATTCGTATTCTTAAAAAAAATCATTGAACGAAATTTCCTTAGGTATGCAAACTCTTGTGCTACTGTCTCGAAAGGTCTTGCAAACCAGTTTCGCGATCAGTATGATATAAATATTAAGGTATGTTATAATATTGCTACGCAGGTTGATAAAACAAATTTATTGCCAGTAAATAATAACATTTTTGACTTTAATTATATTAATTTTCTTTATGCAGGAAATATTCCGTCTGATCATTTTGATTTGGATTCATTCTTCATTTCCTTGAGTAGGCTCAAAATTGATTGCCCTCATATTTGTTTAAAAATTAAAATCCATTTTGTCGGGAAATTTGATTATTCGATTTATAAATCAAAGTTTCCTAATCTTACTTCCATTTTAGTATTCCATCGTCCAGTCGATCAAAATCATATATTTAATTACATGAATTCATGTGATGTTTTGCTATTTTTTGCTCACAAAGGCCCATTAAATAATGGCATTGTATCAACTAAAATTTTCGAGTATTTCAAATTCAAAAAGCCAATCTTTCCATTTGGTGTGGATCATGGTTCGGATCTGGATTATCTATTTAGAAAAGTATGTGGGAAATCATTAATACTGAGGACTCCTGATGATTCCTATTTGGCGCTAGTTAATTGCTTGAATTCAAACTTGGAAACTTTGCCAATAGCGTTGGATTTAAATGTTGATTCTTTGTTTATTTCGGATTATATAAATTTTATTTCTTGTATGGATTAACGTTATTTGTTTGAAGTATCAAATGACAGATAAATTAAATAAGCATGATTGATATTGTGGTCTTCCATGTCCAGTCTACAAATTAAGAATAGAGATTTTCGGTTGAAACACCCCGGGTTTGAACATTGCTGGCAGAATGTCTCCCGGGTAATTGGTGTTAGAATGGAATCTAGATATAAAATCACCTACATTGGGTTTCATGATTGTTGTCCTTAGTATCTTGATCCAATCGATTTCAATGAATTAATATTAATATAAAATATCTGTATATTAAAAATGAAGTTACTAATTACAGGAGCCAATGGATTTGTAGGAAAAGCTCTGAGTCTTGAGGCATTAAGACGTGGTTATAGGGTTTGTGCGGCTGTTCGTGAGCATTCAGCATTACCCAATTTTGTTGATGTCGTATCTATAGGAAGCATTGATTATTCTACGGATTGGCTTCAAGTGCTAAGGGGTTGTGATGTTGTTGTGCATCTTGCTGCCAAAGTTCATGTAAGAAATGAAATTGGAAATGATTCACTTGAAGATTTTAGAAAAGTTAATAAATTTGGGACGATAAATTTAGCAAGACAGGCCGCCGCTATGGGAGTTCGACGCTTTGTGTTTATCAGTTCGATAGGGGTTAATGGTGCCGAGACATCGAAAAATCCCTTTAGCCACCTTGACAAGCCTGCGCCTCACTCGCCTTATGCAGTCTCGAAACACGAGGCCGAGTTAGGTCTGCATAAGGTGGCAGAGGAAACGGGTATGGAAATAGTAATAATACGTCCTCCACTCATTTACGGTCCTAACGCGCCAGGAAACTTTAGATCACTGAATCGCTTATTAATGAGCGGCATTCCATTGCCTTTAGGGCTTGTTAAAAATAATCGCCGAAGTTATGTGGCGCTTGATAATCTTGTAGATTTAATATTGACATGTGTACAACATCCAAAAGCATCGAATCAGATTTTTTTGGTTAGTGATGGGGTTGACATTTCTACAGCTGATTTATTACAGAAAATGGGTAAAGCTATGAATCGGTCAGTTTATTTACTTCCAGTTCCAGTTGAAATCTTGTATTTAATTGCGTCTCTATTGGGCAAGAAAGTTATGGCGCAAAGTTTGATGAGATCATTGCAGCTGGATATTAGAAATACCTGTGATGTACTGAATTGGAGGCCACCATTATCTGTGGATGAAGGGCTCAGCCGAGCGGTTGGAGTAAGATTTTAATGTTGCGTATTTTAGATATTATTTTTTCTTCACTAGGGCTAATATTTGGAGCCCCGATTCTATTTGTAATTTTTGTATTTTGCATGTTCGACACTGGATCACCTATTTTTGTACAAGAGCGTGTAGGTCGCTATCGAAAATCATTTAAGCTAATAAAGTTTCGTACTATGCAACCTAATACCGCCTCTGTTCCTTCGCATTTGGTGGATGCTTCAGCAATAACAACGTTAGGTTCTTTTTTAAGACGAACAAAGTTAGATGAGTTGCCTCAACTGTGGAACGTATTTAAGGGTGAAATGAGCTTGGTGGGACCACGTCCGTGTCTAAACAATCAGGAAGAGCTGATAAAAGAGCGGGAAATCCGCAATGTTTTTACAGTACGCCCTGGTATCACAGGTCTGGCTCAAGTTAACAATATCGACATGTCCACTCCCAAGCTGTTGGCGGAGACTGATGCACAGATGTTGGTGGAAATAACTGTTACTTATTACTTTAAGTACATCTTTATGACTATGAAAGGCGGGGGTGCAGGAGACGTTGTCAAGCCACAGATTGGCGCAATGAGTAATGCGGATTCAAAAAAAAAGTAGAATTACACGAATAAATATACTCATTACAGCGCAGTCTGTTACTGTGGCACTAATTTATAAATCCTGAGCATAATCGTTTGACGAAAAATTGATGTAGAAACCAAGTAAGTAAGTTCGTTTAAAATTAAGAAAAACTTGAATAACCATTAACCCTACATAGGATAATCATGAATCAAAAACTCCATCCATACACACTATCTTTATTGGTAAACCTTAAGTGGTTAATCAAAAGGATTTCAAGTCTGTCTATCTTAGATAGAAAGATTGGACTCTTTCTTGTTCAGAAATTTCCTGTTACAAAAGTTTGTCTTAACTTAGGCTGTGGAGCGTGGACACCCTATGATTCGATACTTAAAGATAAATCTAAATCAATGATTAATCTTGATGCTACTGCTATTGCCCTGTTTTTTCACCCGATTACAGGAAAAAAAATCATTGTAAATGATGAAAATATCTACAAAATAATAAATGAATATAAAGTCACATCAATCGTTTCCTTTCATTCTTTGCCATTTATACACATCAACCTCCCCAAACTTCTACACTTTTGTAAAGAAAATGGGATTACTTTTTCAGCAGATTTATCATTTCAAAAGAAATCTAATGATATTTCTCCTTTTTTTTTCGAAGATCAGCGTTCGTTTTTGATTGAAGCATTAGAAAAAACAAATTCTTTAATATATGATGTAAGCACAGATGATGACTATAAACCCGTACATGTAAATCAAATTGCCGCCATAGGTCGATACCTTATTCATATAGAATAGCTTTTCCTTTTGTATTTCTAGAAACTTATTTAGGAGGCTCTAACAATAAAGAGATATAAATTAGAAATGAACACGATGAAAAAAGTATTGAGATTAATGGGTGGAGTTTCTCCTTAATTCATAATTGTTATAGTTCTGTTAAAGGGGTAATGAGTTAGCCCCCTGAAACCCAGTCCCATCGGTATTCCTTAAACTAACAACTAGGAATACGACTATGGATATGACTATGTCTTCAGCAAGACCCGAACGGGTTGAGGTGCTCACCAGCGTTCAGCGG
>JACCDN010520349.1_pt1 | contig 20201 bp, 17 predicted proteins | sample 7441691 | NCBI WGS metagenome assembly JACCDN01 (sample SAMN15323439, study PRJNA562643) | freshwater metagenome | isolation source: river surface water | place: USA:Blue River Watershed | collected 2017-08-16 | reverse complement strand
CTATCCGCGCACCGAGGTTTCGTGGGCTCACGACCCTTCACCCGGACAAATGCGTTGCTCGAAGCGGCACACGCCGAACCGGTTCGGTGGGATAAAACAACGAGCAGCTACTGAAATACACTGACACCATGAGCCACGACATCAGCTTGCGCCCCGTAACCGGGGACGATGCCGCACAAATCGTGGACATCTACAACAACTACATCGCCACCTCGACCGTCACCTTTGACGAAGCACCGTGGGACACCGAGTCGATGTTGCACAAGATTCACTCCATTCGGGATAAGAGACTCCCTTTCCTGGTTGTAGAAGTTGACGGTGTCGTGGCGGGTTACGGCTACCTTTCCACATGGCGCGAAAAGAGTGCATTCGACCGAACAGCCGAAAACACGCTGTATTTGCGACCGGAGTTCCAGGGAATGGGTGCCGGCGGCAGGCTTTTGGATGCGCTTCTTTCCGAGGGGCAGGTCGCGGGGATTCGCGAGGTTGTTGCCGTGATCACCGACAGTGACGACGCCACAGGATCAATCGCGCTCCACACCGCACGCGGCTTCGAGCAGGTCGGCAGCCTGCCGAACGTGGGCTACAAATTCGGTCGTTGGCTGGGCGTCGTCATGATGCAGAAATCTCTGCGCGGTTAGGTCACCAACGCTTTCGTTACCTTGTGTGACGACGACAGTTGGGGAAACCCCCGAGGGTATTTACTCTGGAGGGACTCTTGAACGAAAGGTTCCCCATGTCTTGGAAGTTTGAAACCCAGCAGATCCATGCTGGTGCAGCGCCCGACCCCACGACGAACGCACGTGCAACGCCGATTTATCGCACCACGGCGTACGTCTTTGACAACGCAGACCACGCAAAGAACCTGTTTGCTTTGGCGGAATTCGGCAACATCTATACCCGCATCATGAACCCCACTCAGGACGTGGTCGAAAAGCGCATCGCCGCGCTCGAGGGAGGCACCGCAGCTCTGCTCGTGTCGTCGGGCCAGGCCGCAATCACCTATTCAGTATTGAACATTGCCGGCGCCGGCGACCACATTGTGGCATCATCCAGCATCTACGGCGGCACTTACAACCTGTTCAACTACACCCTCGCCAAGCTGGGCATCGAGGTCACGTTTGTTGAAAACCAGGACGACCTCGAGGAATGGCGTAACGCCGTTCGCCCCAACACGAAGCTGTTCTTTGCCGAGACCATCGCGAACCCACAGATCAACGTGTTGGACATCGCCGGAGTTTCGGGCGTCGCACACGAGGCACACCTGCCGTTGATTGTCGACAACACCATCGCGACCCCCTACCTGATTCGTCCGTTCGAGCACGGCGCCGACATCGTCGTCCACTCGGCGACTAAGTTCCTCGGTGGCCACGGCACTGTTGTTGCCGGTGCGATCGTCGACGGCGGCAAGTTCGAATGGTCGAAGAATGTCGACAAGTTCCCCGGCCTCACCGAGCCCGACCCCTCGTACCACGGAGCCTCGTTCACCACCGTTCTGGGTGATGGCATTGCCTACATCATCAAGGCGCGCGTACAGTTGCTGCGTGACGTCGGAGCCGCACTGTCCCCCGATAACGCGTTTGCTGTACTGCAGGGCATCGAGACCCTCAGCCTGCGCATCGAACGTCACGTCGAGAACGCACTTGCTGTGGCCCGCTGGCTGGAAGCCCACGACGACGTCGCCTCGGTGTCTTACGCAGGCCTGGAATCGAGCCCCTGGTATGCGGCTGGTCAGAAGTACGCCCCCAAGGGCGCTGGCGCCGTTCTCTCGTTCGAACTCAAGGGCGGCGTGAACGCCGGCCGTGCGCTGGTCGAGAGCACCGAACTGTTCAGCCACGTGGCCAACATTGGTGACGTGCGTTCGCTGATCATCCACCCTGCGTCGACGACCCACTCGCAGTTGACCCCCGAGCAGCAGCTGACCTCGGGTGTCACCCCCGGTTTGGTCCGCCTCTCTGTCGGCCTCGAGCACATCGACGACATCCTCGCCGACCTCGAGAACGGCTTTGCCGCGGCACGTAAGGCAGCACTCAACTAACACGTTGATGTTTCGTGATGGGCGTCGAGCGCAGGCTCGGCGCCCATTGCTGTATCAGGGATGCGAGAATAGAGACACCATGGATTGGCAGATGTCTGAAGAAACGGTTCCCTCGGCTTTCGTGACCGAGGCGCACAGCCGTTCATTGGGCGCACCACCCGTGACCGGCGCATGGCGCGATGGCGACCACCCAGGCAACCGTCGATTCGCTTTTGTTGGCGATGTTGCACTCGAGAGCGGCAGCGTCCTTCCCCGTGTGCGCATGGCGTACGAGACCTGGGGCACGTTGAACGCGGACGCGTCGAACGCACTGTTGCTGGTTCATTCGCTCACCGCAGATTCTCACGCCGTCGGCGTCGCAGGCCCAGGGCACGTGACCGACGGCTGGTGGAATCCCATCGTGGGACCCGGACTTGCTATTGACACCGACAAATGGTTTGTGGTCTGCCCCAACACACTGGGCGGCTGCCAGGGATCAACGGGACCCTCGTCGGTGACCACCGACGGGCGCGAATGGGGTTCACGTTTCCCCTACCTGACGATTCGCGACCAAACCACCGCATTGAAGCAGCTCGCCGACTCACTCGGAATCGACCAGTGGGGTGCCGTCGTCGGCGGCAGCGCAGCGGGAATGAGCGCACTCGAATACGCGGTCACATACCCCGACAAGGTTGAACGGCTGGCCCTGCTCGCCACGACAGCGATTACGAGCGCCGACCAGATTTCGTTGAACTGCGTGCAAACCGAAGCCGTCCGAATGGACCCCGAGTTCTCAGATGGCGACTACTACGAAAACGAGATCGGCCCTTACCGCGGCCTCGCACTGGCGCGCCGCTTGGCGTTGTTGTCGTACCGCTCCCCCGAGGAATTCAACGACCGTTTTGACCGTTCGTGGCAGAGCGGCATCAGCCCCTTGGGCGCCGGCGGCCGTTTCGCCGTCGAAAGCTACCTCGACTTCCACGGCAACAAATTCACCCGACGGTTCGACGCAAATTCCTACATTTCGCTCGTGGACGCCATGAGCTCACACGATGTGACCCGTGATCGTGGTTCGTTGAAGGACGTGTTGGGAACGGTAACCGCACGCGCAATTGTGGTGGGAATCGACTCGGACCGTTTGTTCCCTCTCGAGCAACAGATCACCCTGGCGGAATACTTGCCGGGACACATCGGCGGCCGTGATGCTCGTGTCATGTCGTCACCCTTCGGTCACGACGCGTTCCTGATCGACCACGACACTGTGGCCGGATACCTGCGCGAACTGCTCGACGACTAGTCGGATTCGGGCGCAACAAGCCCGGCGATAACCTGTGGGATCTGGGCGACCAGTTCGGCCAGCACAAACGGGCCACCCTGTGACGCGCGATGCGCCGCCTCGGAGTGAATCCACACCGAGGTCGCGGCAATGGGGACCAAGTCAGCCTCAGATACCTCGCCGTGGGCGCACTGCGAGGCAAGGATTGCCCCCATGATTCCCGCGAGAACGTCCCCGGCCCCGGCGATAGCCAGCCACGAGGTGGGGGCATCGAGGCGCACACTACCCCCTGCGCCGGCAACATAGGTCGTGGCCCCCTTGAGCACCACCGTGACACCCAAGAATCGTGCGGCCAGCGTGGCGAATTCTTCGGGCTCTGCCTCGACTGCAGCGCGGGATACGCCCAACAACTGGGCCAGTTCGCCCGCATGCGGTGTGGCAATCACCAGACCGCGTGCATGACGTGACAACAAATTCAGCGCACCCGCATCGACGACAGCAGGGAGAGCTTCATCCAAAATTCGTGCCGCGGCAACCAGCTGAGCGCCATCAACTGTGGTGACACCAGAACCGACCACCCACGCCCCAGCGCGCGAATCGCCGAGCACGACTTCGGGACGGTGTTGCAACACTGCAGCACCCACTGCCTCGGGTCCGACATATCGAACCATGCCGATACCCGCATGCAGTGCGCCATCGACGCCCAACAGCGCCGCACCCGGGTAATTAACCGAGCCGGTCACGAACCCCACGACACCTCGAGAGTACTTATCCGAGCCACTGTGCGGGGCGTGAACATAGTCGCGCGCTTCGTCCGCGGTAAAGGCTCGTGCACTCACGCATCCAGCCTAAAGGTGTCGATAGTGTGGAAGAAACATCGAGGAGCACCATGACAATCCCCGCGCTTTTCCAGCCGTTGACACTGCGATCGACAACCATCCCCAACCGGATCTGGTTGTCGCCCCTGTGTGAATACTCGGCGGGCTTCGACGGGATTCCCACCGACTGGCACATGGTGCACCTCGGCCAGGTCGCGATCGGCCGTGCAGGCCTCGTCATGGCCGAGGCGACCGCGATTGAACCCGCAGGACGCATTTCGCCCCACGACGTGGGCATCTGGAACGACGCCCAACGCGACGCGTGGAAACCCATCACCGCGTTCATCCGCTCGCAGGGCTCGGTACCTGCGATCCAACTAGCCCACGCCGGACGCAAGGGAAGCTCCGCACCGGGATGGGGTGTCGACTACGAGGGCACGGCGAATCCCGAACAAGGCGGATGGCAGACCGTCGCCCCCAGCGCGGTCGCTTTTACCGGTTATGACGCACCCATCGAACTGACGACAACCGAAATCGACACCCTGGTCGCGCAGTGGGCCGCAGCGGCACGTCGCGCACTGGATGCTGGTTTTGAGGTCATCGAAGTCCACGCCGCTCACGGATATTTGTTGCACGAATTCCTGTCGCCGTTGACAAACTTCCGCACCGACAACTACGGCGGCAGCCTCGACAACCGTGCCCGAATCGTGCTCGAGGTAATTCGGTCAGTCCGCGCCGAAACCGGCCCCGAGGTCCCGATATTTGTGCGATTCAGTGCCACAGACTGGACCGACGAAGGTTTGCAGCCCGCAGAGGTCGAGCAGGTCGCCGTGTGGGCTCACGAAGCCGGGGCCGACTTCATGGACATCTCGACCGGCGGAATCCAGGGCGGAATTCACATTCCCACGGGCCCGGGATATCAGGTGAGATTCGCCGAGAGCGTTCGACGCGCCTCGAATGTGCCGACCAACGCCGTCGGCCAGATCACCACACCGGAACAGGCCAATGAGATCGTCGCCAGCGGCGCCGTGGACGCGGTCATGTTGGGGCGCGAACTGATGCGCGACCCCCACTTTGCGTTGCGCGCCGCCACCACGCTGGGGTACGACATGCCCTACTGGCCGCCGCAATACCTGCGGGCGAAGCCGTAATTACTGCCCGACGGTGATGTCTGCCGTCGACGGCGGGTTTGCGCCCTGACGGGTCACGGTGATTGCCGCGCACTGCAAGGCATCGTTGATCAGCTTCGTCACGGTGGCATCGTCCAACATGTGCAACGCACCCCGCTTCTCGACCGTCAACAAACCACGCAACGACATCGAGGCCAGAAGCGCTGCCATGAACGAATCACCCGCACCGATTGTGTCCTCAACGGTCACACGGGGTGCAACGTGGTACGACATGCTGTCGTCGCTGGTGACCACAACGGCACCCTCGCCGCCACGAGTCACGATAACGAGCGCGGGACCCATTACTGCCCATGCACGCGCCGTATCCTCGAGGCTGCGGTCGGGGTACAACCATTCCACGTCCTCATCGCTCGCCTTGATGATGTCGGCGAGGCGCACATACTGCTCCACAGTCTTCACTGCCTCGGCGCGGTCCCCCATCAACGCGGGACGCGCATTGGGGTCGTAACTGACGATGCAGTCAGGACGCAGACGTTCGATTGTCGCCAAAACGTGTGCACCGCCCGGCTGCAACACCGCACCAATCGAGCCCGTGTGCACCGCCTTGGGCAGGAAATCAATGTCGTCGGTCCAGTCCCAGTCGATATCAAACACGTACTGCGCGGAACCGTCCGGCTGAATTGTCGCCGTCGCGGTCGATGTGCGATCGGCATCAATCGAACGAGCGGTCAACCACACATCGCTGTCGGCGGTGTGACGCGAAATCAGGTCACCGTATTCGTCATCCGCGAAACGCGTGGACAGTGCGGCGTGCAACCCCAGACGGGAAGCCCCAATCGCCACGTTCAACGGGCTACCGCCCGGGTGTGCGTGGTCTTCACCATCGTGACGGACGACATCGATAAGCGCCTCGCCGATGGCAAGTACGTCGGGACCCTGTGAACTCATGACAGCAGATTACCGCCGACGAGTGGTGTCTTGCACCTCGCCGATGAGCTCTTCGATAATGTCCTCCAGGAACAGCACACCCACGGTCTCGCCGGCGATATCAAAAACACGGGCAATGTGTGCTCCAGTGCGGCGCATCGCCGCCAATGCGTCCTCGAGGTCAAGCTCGGAATACACCGATACCAACTGGCGGATGCGCTTCGGCGGCACGGGAAGATCCGCTTCATTTTCGCGGATACCGATGACGTCCTTCAGGTGCACATAGCCCGTCGGTTCACCCTCGGGGTTCACGAGAACATAACGACTGAAGCCGCGCTGTGCGACCTCGCGTTCCACATCACGAGCGGACGCCGCCTCGGGTAACGACACGATGGACCCCAACGGCACCGTGACATCGCTGACCTTTTTTGCGGTGAATTCGATCGTCGCACTCACAGCACCCGAACGGTCCTCGAAGACGCCCTCTTTTTGGGATTGTTCAACGATCGTCGCCATCTCTTCCAACGTGAATACCGACTGCGCCTCGGACTTCGGTTCAACACCCAGCAGTCGAACGATGCCATTCGCCACGGCGTTCAAGGCGACAATGAACGGTCGGAAAATCCACGCGAACCCGACGAGCAACGGCGCGAGAATCAGCACCGCACGATCGGGGACAGAAAAAGCCAGGTTCTTGGGAACCATTTCGCCCACCACAACATGCAAATAAGTGACGATACCGATCGCGGTTGCGACCGAAATTCCCGCCACTACGTCCTCGGGCAGAGCTGTGCCGTGCAGTGCACCCTCCATGAGGTGGTGCAGTGCGGGTTCCGACACCCCGAGGATGAGCAGGGAGCACACGGTAATACCCAACTGGCTGGTCGCCAGCATCAAGGTGGCGTTCTCCATGGCACCCAAGGCGATCTTTGCCGACCAGGCACCCTGTTCTGCCAGTGGTTCAATCTGCGAGCGTCGTGCAGCAATGACGGCGAACTCTGCAGCCACAAAGAATGCATTAAAACCGAGAAGCACAATCAGCCACAACAGCGAAATCAGATCGTTCACGGTTGCACCTCCTCGGGAGTGAATCGAACCCGGTCAATGCGACGACCGTCCATTCGCTCAATTACGAACGTGCCGTCACAGGCCTCGATGATGTCGCCCACCTCGGGGATTCGGCCCAGTTCAGCCAACAAGAATCCACCCACCGTTTCCCAGGGACCGTCCTCGGGAACATCCACATTGGCCCGTTCGGCTAGTTCGTCGGGTCGCAAACTCGCGGGGAACGTCACCCAGTTTCGCCCACGCACCACATCGGCCTTGGTGCGGTCGTGTTCGTCACTGACCTCGCCAATGAGCTCCTCGATGAGGTCTTCCAGCGTTGCGACGCCGGCGGTCCCGCCGTACTCGTCCACCACAATCGCCATCTGATATCCACGGACACGCAATTCCGCCAACAAGTCGTCAAGGGACATCGTTTCGGGTACTCGCAGCGCCTCGCCCTGCAGCGCGCTCGCCGGAACTTCGGAGCGGCGCTCGCGAGGAACGGCAACCGCCTGTTTTACGTGAACCACGCCCACAACATCGTCAGAGTTTTCACCGATCACAGGGAAACGGGAGTGGCCCGTCTTGCGAGTCAGCTCGATAATCGTGTCGGCAGTGTCACCGCGTTTGACCGTAGCGAGCCGTGTGCGCGGGGTCATGATGTCCTGAGCCTCGTGTTCCGAAAAAGACAACGCCTTTGACAACAGAGTGGCGGTGTCGTGTTCCAGCCCGCCGTGCAACGTCGAGTGTCGTACCACCGATGCCAATTCCTCGGCGGTTCGCGCCGACGACAGTTCCTCCTTGGGCTCGACACCAAAAATGCGCACGACAGAATTAGCCGATCTCACAAGCAACCAGATGATGGGCGAAAAAACCCACGTGAATGCCAGCTGGAACGGTGCAACGAATTTCCCCACAACACGCGGTGTGGCGATTGCGAGGTTCTTCGGCGCCAGTTCGCCAACAATCATGGACAGCATCGTGGCCAGGGCGACGGCCATAATCGTGGACACCACATCGGCTGTGACGACGCCAAGTCCGGCTCCGGTCAACATCGGCGTAAGCATCACACCGATCGCGGGCTCCATCGTCCACCCCGTCAACAACGTCGTCAGGGTGATACCCAGCTGGGCCGAGGACAAATGCGTCGAGGTGCGCGTGAGAGCAGAAATTACGGGACCAAACCCGGTTTCGCCATTATTTTTTCGTGCTTCGAGCTCTGCACGATCGAGACTGACGAGGGAAAATTCACTCGCAACAAACAATCCGGTACCGATGGTGAGCAGCACGCCCACGCCCAACATGACCCACTCGTTCACGCCTCACCACACTCGTCAGAGAATGCGTTCCGAGGCGTGCAACTATCAGAACCGTCCATGCCTTCAGTGTAAACGATGAAGTTTCCGAAAACAGGTCGGATGCCCCCAGTTCGTGAGTAGGCTAGACGGGATGCGCCTACGGCGTTGCACATAGTTCTCAACGATGGAGAGTGAAGAGCAGGGTGTCCGATACAGTGACCAACTCCTCTGATGCCGAGGATTTCGGCGCAAACGAATGGCTCGTAGAAGAAATGTACGAGTCCTGGGTAAAGGACCCTAACTCGGTCGACCAGGGCTGGTGGACAACTCTCGAGGCGTATGCCACCCACAAGGGACTACCTCAGCCCGGCGGAACGGCATCGGCCGCCCCCGTCGCAGCCGCAGCCCCCGTTGCTGACACGCCTAACAGCACCGGAGTGCTTCCCACACTGGACTCACAGCCCGCAGCGCGCACCACCTCGGTTCAGCCTCAGACCGCGCCCATTCCCGCACAGGCCCCTGCAGCGAGCGTGCCCAGCGTGGAGCGCGAAACCGAGGACTCCGTCACCATTCTCAAGGGCATGCCCAAGGCCCTCGCCGCGAACATGGACGCCTCCATCAGCGTCCCCACTGCGACCAGCGTGCGCACAATCCCCGCGAAACTGATGATCGACAACCGCATCGTCATCAACAACCACCTGCGCCGCACCCGCGGTGGCAAGGTGTCGTTCACCCACATCATCGCGTGGGCCATGGTGAAGGCGCTGAAGTCGTTCCCCAGCCAGAACGTTTTCTATGACGAGCCCGACGGCAAACCCGCCGTAGTCACCCCCGCCCACATCAACCTGGGCCTCGCGATTGACATTCCAAAGCCCGACGGAACCCGCGCGCTTCTGGTGCCCGGCATCAAGAAGGCCGAACAGATGACGTTCGCGGACTTCCTCGCCGCCTATGAAGACGTGGTCGCTCGCGCCCGCGCCAACAAGCTCACGGCGGACGACTTCCAGGGCAACACAGTGTCACTGACCAACCCTGGCGGAATCGGCACCGTTCACTCGGTTCCCCGTCTGATGCGCGGCCAGGGCTGCATCATCGGCGCTGGTGCGCTGGAATACCCCGCACAGTTCCAGGGCGCCAGCGAACAGACCCTGTCCGATTTGGGTATTTCAAAGACCATCACACTGACCTCGACCTATGACCACCGTGTCATCCAGGGCGCGGGTTCGGGCGAGTTCCTCAAGATCGTCCACGACCTGCTGATCGGCGGCAACGGATTCTACGAGGACGTCTTCGCCGCACTGCGCATCCCCTACCAGCCCATCAAGTGGGCACAGGATCTGCACGTTGACGACGCCGCCGCCATCAACAAGACCGCACGCGTTCAGGAACTCATCAACGCGTTCCGAGTGCGCGGCCACCTCATGGCCGACATCGACCCCTTGGAATACCGTCAGCGTTCGCACCCCGACCTCGACATCGAAACCCACGGCCTGACCTTCTGGGACTTGGACCGTCAGTTCGTGGTCGGAGGCCTGACCGGCCGTCGCACCATGCTGCTGCGCGAGGTCTTGGGCCTGATGCGTGACTCGTACTGCCGCACCGTTGGAGTCGAGTACATGCACATCCAGGACCCCGAGCAGCGCGCCTGGTTCCAAGACAACATCGAGAAGCCCTACCAGAAGCCCACGCACGACGAACAGATGCGTATCCTCGGCAAGCTGAACCAGGCCGAAGCGTTCGAGACCTTCCTGCAGACCAAATATGTCGGCCAGAAGCGCTTCTCGCTCGAGGGTGGCGAATCGATGATCGCCCTGCTGGACGAAATCATCCAGGACGCCGCAGACTACGAACTCGACGAGGTCGCCATTGGCATGGCGCACCGCGGTCGACTCAACGTGTTGGCGAACATCGCGGGCAAGACCTACGGTCAGATTTTCCGCGAATTCGAGGGCACGACAGACACCTCCACCGTGCAGGGCTCGGGTGACGTCAAGTACCACTTGGGAACCCGCGGTGAGTTTGTGACCGCCAAGGGACAGAAAATTCCCGTGTACCTGGCCGCGAACCCCTCGCACCTGGAAGCCGTAAACGGCGTACTCGAGGGCATTGTTCGCGCCAAGCAGGACTTCAAACCGATCGCGTCCTTCACGGTGATGCCGATTCTGGTTCACGGTGACGCAGCAATGGCCGGACAGGGCGTCGTCATCGAAACCCTGCAAATGGCTCAGTTGCGCGGTTACCGCACCGGTGGAACCATCCACGTTGTCGTCAACAACCAGGTGGGCTTCACCACTCTCCCCAAGGATTCGCGCACTTCGGTGTACTCGACCGACGTGGCAAAGACAATTCAGGCGCCGATCTTCCATGTGAACGGTGATGACCCCGAGGCCGTGGTGCGTGTCGCCAAGCTCGCTGTCGCGTACCGTCAGAAGTTCAAGCACGACGTGGTCATCGACCTGGTGTGCTACCGCCGCCGCGGCCACAATGAGGGCGATGACCCCTCGATGACTCAGCCGTTGATGTACAACCTGATTGAAGCCAAGCGTTCCGTGCGAACCTTGTACGCCGAAGCCCTCGTGGGCCGTGGCGACATCACGCAAGACGAATACGATCAGGCACAGAACAACTTCTTGTCTTTGCTCGAATCGGCATTCGCGGACACTCACGCAGCCCAGACCGGCGTGCTGCCATCCGTGACCTCCGAGGGTACACATTCGGCATCCGCGCTGCAGGCCCACCCCGAGGTCACCGGCGTGGACGTGTCTGTCGTCCACCGTATCGGTGACTCACACGGCAACCCGCCTGCGGGCTTCACCGTCCACGCCAAGTTGCAGCAACTCCTGCAGAAGCGCGTCGACATGAGCCGCAACGGCGATATCGACTGGGGCTTCGGCGAAATTCTTGCCCTCGGTTCACTGTTGCTCGAAGGCAAGAAGGTCCGCTTTGCCGGTCAGGATGCCCGCCGCGGCACCTTCGTGCAGCGTCACGCCGTCTTCCACGACCGTGTCAACGGCCAGGAATGGTTGCCGTTGCTGAACCTGTCCGAGACCCAGGCCCGCTTCTGGATCTATGACTCGCTGCTCAGCGAATACGCTGCGATGGCATACGAGTACGGATATTCGGTGGGTAACCCCGACGCTCTCGTTCTGTGGGAAGCCCAGTTTGGTGACTTCGCCAACGGCGCCCAGACCGTGATTGATGAATTCATTTCGTCGTCCGAGCAGAAGTGGGGCCAGAACTCTGGCGTCGTCCTGCTGCTGCCTCACGGCTATGAAGGCCAGGGCCCCGACCATTCGTCGGCCCGTATCGAGCGTTTCCTGCAGCTTGCAGCTGAGAACAACATGACGGTTGCGCGTCCGTCGACGCCTGCCTCGTACTTCCACCTGCTGCGCCGGCAGGCGTATTCGCGCCCTCAACGCCCCTTGATTGTGTTTACTCCCAAGGCAATGTTGCGTTTGCGTGGAGCGACGAGCTCGGTGGCTGATTTCACGACCGGCCGCTTTGAGCCGGTGCTGGATGACGCTCAGGTGTCGGGCGCGAAGCGGATCCTGCTGCACTCGGGCAAGATTCACTACGACTTGCTTGCTGAACGCGACAAGGCCGGCGCCAACTCGGTCGCGCTGGTGCGCATGGAGCAGTTCTATCCCCTGCCCGAAGCCGAACTGCGTTCCGTGCTGGCCAACCACCCGGGTGCTGAACTGGTGTGGGTTCAGGATGAACCCGAGAACCAGGGCGCGTGGCCCTTTATCGCGCTCGAGATGCGCCGTATTGGTATCGACATTCGTGTCATTTCGCGTCCGTCTTCGGCGTCTCCCGCGGCCGGTTCGTCGAAGCGCTCGGCCGAGGAACATGCTGTGATCATGCACGAGGCTTTCACCGGCGTCTAGGCCGGCTGGTACGTCTCTGGATGGCCTCACCCTGTCGGTGGGGCCATCCGGCGTTTGTGGGGCTCACATTCGGTGAAATATTTCGTAATCGTTTGGTTGCGAATGAATCGTAGTTAGGTTAGCCTTACTTTAGAAAGGGTGCCCGACCGACGGCACTGCCCCGTGATCTCCAACCTCCTGATCGGCCTGCGCGAAGGCCTCGAAGCCGCCCTCGTGGTGACCATCCTCATCGCCTACCTCGTGCGCACTGAACGACGCGCGCAGATTCGGTGGGTCTGGACCGGCGTCATCGCCGCCATTGCACTGAGCCTCGGATTCGGTGCACTGTTGACCTACACCCGCTTCTCGCTGCTCAACACCTTCGTCGCCCAAGAAACATTCGGGGGAATCATGTCCATCGTCGCCGTTGGGCTCGTCACCTGGATGATCATCTGGATGCGTGACACCGGTCGCAAGTTAAAGGCTGAACTGCAAACCAAACTCGATGCGGCCGTCCAGACCGGAATCTTCACCGTGGTCATCATGGCCTTTGTTGCCGTCGCCCGAGAAGGGCTCGAAAGCGCCCTGTTCTTCTTCAGCACCGTCAACTCGGCCAGCTCAACACTGGAACCCACCATCGGATTCATCACCGGCGTACTGTTAGCCGCTGGCATCGGTTGGGCGCTCTACGCCCAGGCGCTGCGCCTCGACATCGGCAAATTCTTCACCGTCACCAGCTATTTCCTGATCTTTGTTGCCGCCGGCGTGCTGTCCTACGGAATCCACGACCTGCAAGAAGCCGGAATACTTCCCGGATTGGGCCAGCTGGCATTCGATGTGTCGCACAGTTTCTCGCTCGACACCTGGTTCGGCGCACTCGCCAAAGGCATCTTCAACTTCAGCCCCCAAACGAGCTGGCTCGAGGCGATTGCGTGGTTGTCCTACGTCGCGTTCGCACTCTGGCTGTTCACCCACAATCGTTCGACGCAACAGGAAATACCTGTCTCTGAGAAGGAAAAATAATGACACACACCATCCCCACCGCGGTGGGTGCGCTCGGCGTACTCGCTCTGACACTCACAGGATGCGCCCCGTTGGACGCAGACACCCGAATCAGCGTGACCCAGACCGAAACTCGCTGTGAACTGAGCGCCACCGAGATCCCGGCCGGCATAACGACGTTTGTCATCGAAAACGTGGGCGACGGCGTCGCCGAGTTCTATATCCTGCGCACCACCGACTCCGGAATTGTCACAGAAGTGGAGAATATTTCGTCGGGCCTGACGCGCGAGCTTACTGTCGAACTCGCCGCCGGAGAATACGAATACTCGTGCGAACAAATGGATGGCGGGACGCCCGTACGCGGCCCCCTCACCGTCACTCCCAATTCGGAAGTCGTGACGCCCAACCCGACAGCGGAACGCGCCATCGCCGATTACACCGAATATGTTCGAGGGCAAGCCAAATCGCTGCTGGATGCAACCCACGACTTTGCTGCGGCTATCGAAGCGGGCGACACCGAGGCAGCCAAAGCACTGTATGCCCCCACCCGCGTATTTTGGGAGCGCATCGAACCTGTCGCAGAAAGCTTCGGCGATTTGGACCCTCGAATGGACGCACGTGAGGGCGACCTCGAGGACGGTGTTCCCTGGACAGGATGGCACGCACTCGAAAAGCAGCTTTGGGTGACCGGGCTCGACGAGACCTCGACCGGCCTCGCACAGCAGCTCGTCACCGACACCGAGGATCTGGTCGCCCGAATCGACAGCATTGAACTCACCATCACCCAAATGGGCAACGGCGCAAAGGAACTGCTCGACGAGGTCGCCACGGGCAAGGTTACGGGCGAAGAGGAACGATATTCCCACACCGACCTGTGGGACTTCGACGCCAACGTTTTCGGCGCATACATCGTGGTCGAAACCACTCGCGAGATCCTCGCCGAGGCCAACCCCGCCCTGTTGACCGAGCTTGACGATGCTTTTGCCGCGTTAAACGCCGAAATGGACACGCACCGAATTGGGGACGGTTTTGCGCTGTACACCGAACTGTCGCCGGAACAGATTTCACGCCTTGCCGCACTCGTCGAGGCCGTTTCCGAGCCGCTCTCTCGACTGTCCGCGAGCCTGGTACAGGACTAGGCCATGCAAATTTCACGACGAGGCCTGCTGGGGGCCGGTGTCGGCGCAGCCGCGATCGGTGCAGCCGGTGGCGCCTCGGCAGCCCTCGCCGTGGAATCCGCGGCCAACCCACTGCACGCAGCGACTGCCAGCCGTCCGTTCTGGGGCGCACACCAGAGTGGCATCGCGGACAGCTCACAGGACAGGGCCTACATCGCCGTTTTCGATGTGACGACAAGCTCGGCGTCCGACCTGAAGGAGCTGCTGGACGAATGGTCGCGTTCCGCGGCGCGCATGGCAGAAGGCGACGGAGCTGGTCCGCTGGGCCCCACATCCGGCGATCCCCTGCTTCCACCCGATGACACCGGTGAAGCAATCGGCCTGGCCCCACATTCATTGACCATCACCATTGGGTATGGCGCCTCGCTGTTTCGCACCGAATTGGGTCTCGACGGTGCGGCGCCCGAGGGCTTGACCACGATGACGGCGTTCGCAAAGGACGAACTCGACCCCGCACAAACGGGTGGCGATATCGTGCTGCAGGTGTGCTCGTCACACGATCAGGTCGCCTTTCATGCGCTGCGCAACCTAATCCGTGCCGCCAAGGGAATCGCCGTGCCTCGCTGGATCCAACCCGGTTACGTCACGACCCCCACCACCGATGAATCCCCCACCCCCCGCAACCTGTTCGGATTCAAGGACGGCACCGCTAACGTGGCCATGGATACCGCAGAAGCCGATGAGTTCGTCTGGAATTACGGCAGTGGGCTCCTCGACCGCGGCACCCTCATGGCCGTCCGACTGTTCCGATTCGACATCGAAACGTGGGATCGCGGTTCGCTGACAGAACAGGAAAATGTGTTTGGGCGAACGAAACGCGGCGGGGCTCCTGTCACGGGCGGCACCGAGTTTTCGGAACCCCGTTTCGATCAGGTCAACGAGGATGGTTCACCGGTCATCGACGCCAATGCCCACGTGCGTCTCGCCCACGCTCGACAGAACAACGGGGCACGAATTTTGCGACGTGGGTACAACTATTCCAACGGAGTCGACCGCGTAGGACGACTCGACGCAGGACTGATTTTTGTGTCGTTCCAGAAGAGTCTCACGGAACAATTCATCCCCATTCAGCGCAGACTGGCGGACAGCGACCTGCTCAACGAATATGTGCGGGCTGTCGGCGGCGGATACTTTGCCTGCCCCGGCGGTCTCAGCACCGGACAGGGTTGGGGTCGGCAGCTCTTCGGCTAAACCCTGCGCAACAGAGGGATCAGAACTGCAGGGGTCGCCCAATCTTTTGGGCTACGGCATCGAACACACGAGCCTTGACGTCCTCGGGCGGACATTCGCCGCACGCATCGCGCACCTTGTCCGACAGTCGGTCGACGAACCGCAGCTCCTCGGCGCATTCCGAACATGTCTCGCAGTGTGCGCGCACTTCGGCGCATTCCTGGGCGTTCAATTCGCGGTCGACGACGAAACCGATTCGCAGTCGGGCCGAGGCACAGCCGCAGTCGTGGGGCACATTCGTCATGACATCATTCCTTTACGTCCGATGTGGGCGAGGACAAGTTCTTGCAGATCGCGTCGGCCCCGATACAGGCGACTCATAACGGTACCGATGGGGATATCCAGGTCTTCCGCGGTTTCTTCGTACGACATTTCCCGCAGCAGGGTGCGTTCCAACACTTCACGGCGGTCGTCGGAAAGCTGGTTAAACAGATCCACGATTTCTTGGTGAGAAATGGCTTCGACGACTTCGAGGTCGGGGCGTCCCAACGGCGCGTTGCGCGCAGCCCCATCCATTTCCAGCAGATCGGGGTCGATGTCACCGGACGTCACCTCACGCTTGGCCGCACCGCGGGTCACCGTGTTGAGGTAAATGTTGTCCATGATTTTCTTCACCCACGCGAGTGCATAGGTGCCCTGCTCATAGGACTCCCACTTCTCGTGAGCTTTGACGAGGGCGTTTTGCAACAAATCCTCTGCCTGTTCGACGGTGTGCGCACGGTGACGGGCATGACGGTACAGGCGATCGAACAGGGGAAGCACTACTTCTTCGAAACTTCCCCGGTTGACATAGCTGGTCGCTTTGTCGGCGGGTTCATCGTCCGAGATGGACTGCAGTTCTTCGTCCAAAACATCATCGTCTGGCAGCAATTCCGCGAGCAGCGATTCGTCCGCCTCGGCGTCGTCCTCTGACTCGACATCCAGAACCGACTCGAGGTCGCTGTCCTCCAGCAGATCTCGTTCAGGGTTCGGGAGTGAATCGTTCATGATTCCCGAGTTTAGTTTGTGCACTTCCAACAACGCTGTCATACACCTACCTGTTCTCTCGTTAGGCTTACTTAGGTAATGACGAGCAGCAATTATTCCGGGAACGGGGGCGCAACACTGTGGCGAGCGCCGCATGTGCGTGGCCCGCTGCACGCGACCGTCGAAATCCCGGGGTCAAAGAGCCTGACGAACCGGGAACTGATTCTGTCGGCTGTCGCCGATGCCCCGTCACTGTTACGTCGCCCGTTGCATTCGCGCGACTCGGCGCTCATGATCGAGGCTCTGCGCGCTGTGGGTGTCACGGTAACGGAACAGCCCGGCGATGGCGCCGAATCTGACCTGCTCATCACCCCCGCCCCACTGACGGGCAACGTATCGATTGATTGCGGACTCGCAGGAACGGTCATGAGGTTCGTGCCGCCGTTATCCACGCTGGCCGATGGCCCTGTCACGTTTGATGGGGACGAAGGAGCCCGGCGTCGCCCTATGGCGGGAACAATTGATTCGCTGCGGGCCCTGGGTGTTTCGGTTACCGATGACGGTCGCGGCACTCTGCCGTTTACCGTGGAGGGAACCGGCGACGTACCCGGTGGGCCCATCGTGATTGATGCCAGCAAATCCAGCCAATTTGTGTCGGGACTTTTACTTGTCGGTGCGCGCATGACCAACGGGCTCACCGTTACCCATGAGGGCGAGCACCTGCCCAGCATGCCCCACATCGAGATGACCTGTGAAACCCTGCGCCAGCGCGGAGTCACCGTGGAATCGCCACGTCTCGGCGTGTGGACGGTCACCGCAGGGCCCATCGCCGGCGCCACCGTCGACATCGAACCCGACTTGTCGAATGCGGCACCGTTCCTGTGTGCGGCGATCGTCGCCGGCGGAACTGTCACGATTCCCGCATGGCCGGAAACGACAACCCAGGTCGGGAACGACCTGCTCGACTATTTGCCCCTATTCGGCGCGAGCATCACACGCGACGAACGCGGAGTCACCATCGACGGCGGCGAAGGTTTCGTCGGTGGCCGCCGCATCCCCGGCGTGAACCTCGACCTTTCCACCGGTGGCGAACTCGCACCCCCACTCGTCGCGCTCGCCGCACTGGCATCCGAGCCGTCGACCTTTACGGGAATCGCCCACCTTCGCGGTCACGAAACCGACCGCCTGGCCGCACTGGTCACCGAAATCAACAAGCTCGGCGGCAATGCCGAGGAACTTCCCGACGGCATCCGCGTCACCCCCGCCCCGCTGCACGGTGGCGAATGGCACAGCTATCACGACCACCGCATGGCCACCTCGGGCGCGCTGTTGGGTCTCGCCATCGACGGGATTGTCGTGGAGAACGTCGAAACGACCGCAAAAACTCTTCCACGATTCGTGGACATGTGGCAGGGCATGCTCGCCGAATGACGTGGGGCAACGAGCACGACGCGTGGGAACGTTACGACGAGTCCTCGGCAAAGGTCAGGCCGCCCAAACGCGGGTCACGCCCGCGGACCAAAACTCGTCCCGCACACGATGACGCTGTCACCGGCCTGATCATGACAGTGGACCGCGGACGGTACCTGGCGTTAGTCGACGAGGGCACCGCGGCGGAACGCGAGGTCGTCGTCAAACGAGCTAAGGAAATGCACCGGACCAGCGTGGTGACCGGCGACAGGGTGGACCTCGTCGGCGACACGTCGGGAGCCCCGGGAACTCTGGCCCGAATGGTGCGCATTCAGGACCGCGATACCGTGTTGCGTCGGTCGGCCGACGACACCGATCAGGTGGAGCGCATGATTGTGGCCAACGCGGACCGGATGCTGATCGTCGTGGCCGCCGCAAACCCTGAACCCCGTGAACGTCTCGTGGACCGATACCTTGTCGCAGCATTTGATGCGGGAATCCAACCGATTCTGGTCATTACGAAGACGGACTTGGCCGACCCCACCGAATTCCTGCGCCATTTCCGAACACTGGACATCCCTATTGTCTTGTCGCGCTCGGACGAACCGCCCCTCGACGAGTTGGGCGAACTATTGCGCGGCCACGTCACTGTGGCCGTCGGTCACTCCGGTGTCGGAAAATCCACGCTGGTGAATGCACTCGTCCCCACGGCACACCGCGCGACCGGCAAAGTGAACGATGTCACCGGCCGAGGCCGCCACACCTCATCATCAACGGTGTCATTTCGTTTCCCCGGCGGCGGCTGGCTGATTGACACCCCGGGTGTTCGGTCGTTTGGGCTCGGGCACGTGCAACCCGATTCGGTATTGGCATCGTTCACCGATCTCGCCGAACTGGCCGAGGAATGCCCCCGAGGCTGCGACCATCGCGCCGACGACTGCGCGATTGTATCGGCGGTTGCGCGGGGCGAGCTGGGCGAGACCGGTATCGCGCGCCTTGATTCGATTCACCGACTGTTCGATTCGATGGAAACGGTTTAGCCTGAGATGGTGAACTACGACCTCGTTGATGACCTCGCCCTGGCACGGGCACTCGCCGCTGAAGCCGACCTGGTGTCGTTGCGCCGTTTCCGCGCACTCGATCTCGAGGTGACGACGAAACCGGACCGCACCCCCGTCACCGATGCGGACCGCGAGGTCGAACAGACGATTCGCGCGGGAATCACAGCCGCACGCCCTCACGACGCAATTTTGGGCGAGGAATTTGGCGCGTCGGGCGAAAGCCACGACGAGGGCCGCCCTCATCGACAGTGGATTATTGACCCGATCGATGGAACCGCGAATTTCTTGCGCGGGGTACCAATTTGGGGAACGTTGATTGCTTTGGCCGTCGACGGTGTTCCGCGCGTGGGTGTCGTGTCATCCCCCGCTTTGGGACAGTCATGGTGGGCTGCAACCGGCCATGGGGCGTACACTCAGCGCACCGGTGGGGCCGAAACCCGGATGTCGGTCAGCAAAGTTGCCACGGTCGCGGACGCTGTTGTGTCATACAACTCGCTTCCCGGCTGGTGGGATGCGGGACGTGGTGACGCCGCGATCTCGCTCGCTCGTTCTGCGTGGCGTGCTCGCGCCATCGGCGACATGTGGGCGTACATGCTTGTGGCCGAGGGCCTGATTGACGTGGCTACCGAATGTGACCTTCAGCCTTATGACATGGCCGCGTTGCAGCCCATCATCGAGGAGGCCGGCGGTCGTTTCACCGACATCGAGGGTCGGCCCGGGCCATGGCATGGAACGGCTCTGGCGACCAACGGACTGTTGCACGATGAGGCGTTGGGACTTTTGTCCTAATTATTCAAATTTCGACGGCTTGTTCTACAAGATGTAGTAGATTGGCGACATGAAGAAATCACTGAGCGGCATCGCCGCAGCACTCGTTGCCACCGTTGCACTCGCACTCTCGGGATGCTCCGCTGGCGAACCCGTCACCGCAACCGACCCCTGGGCCAAGGCCACCACAGCGGACATGGCCAACAT
>JACCDN010456474.1_pt1 | contig 20206 bp, 11 predicted proteins | sample 7441691 | NCBI WGS metagenome assembly JACCDN01 (sample SAMN15323439, study PRJNA562643) | freshwater metagenome | isolation source: river surface water | place: USA:Blue River Watershed | collected 2017-08-16 | reverse complement strand
TGGGGTTAATCGATCAACTTGAACCAGCTGGTCTGCTTGCACCACGCATAGCCCCCCTAAAAGAGCGATTGAGCCAACTACTGGAAGACGGTACGGGGAGCGCCAAAGAAGCCACAAAACGTATTCGTTTGCTAACCGTGGCGCAGCGCCTGGTTGATGCGGAGCTGTTTCAGGTGCTGGTAGATGCGCTTATCAACCGTAAACGCCTCAATATTCGCCACTTGGGTAGACGAACCAGCCAGGTAACTAAGCGTGATGTATCACCCCAGCGCCTAGTCTACTATCGCGACAATTGGTATCTGGATGCCTTTTGCCACTTGCGTGACGATCTGCGCAGCTTCGCGCTTGATGCCATCGAATCCGCAGCATCTAGCGATAAACCAGCGGTTTCTGTAGATGAATTGACCCTAAAAGCGTTCTTTGAGGACAGCTACGGCATCTTCAACGGTAAACCCGACAAAATCGCCATTCTCAAATTTTCGCCATTTCGGGCGCAATGGGTTGCAAAAGAGCTTTGGCATCCTCAACAAATAGGGCAATTTCTAGCCGATGGCAGCTATCAGTTACAAATCCCCTACAGTGTGGACATGGAGCTTGTTCGGGAGATCCTCAAAGAAGGGCAGGAGGTGGAAGTTATTGAACCAAAATCTTTACGTGACAATATCGCAGAGCGCCTAGTAATCACACAACGCCTATATGAGGTGCTAGAAAAGTAAGATAAATCACAGGTTTTCGTTGGCATACTTAAACCTCTAAAAAATATGACATATCAATAGGTTGCGTTCATGGCGCATATAATATGACTCTACAAAAGAAAAATCTTCTAGCTAATACGGATTTTCCCTTTTCAGAAAGGTTTCGGGATAAAACTAATCCGCTTTGGCTATTCGGAGATATTGTAATTCAACGGATAGTTGCGCATGGAGAGTGCAGTTCGGAGGGGTACTGGCGCACGTCAACTACGGATTATTGGATTTTATTATTCGCTGGCAGCGCAGTTTTAGATATGGATGGTGAAGAGCTGAGTCTTGATCCCGGTGATTGTATTGCTATAAAGGCAGGACTCAAGCACAGAGTCATCTCAACGGACCAGGATGAGACTACAGTGATTTTGATAGTTCGGGCTGTGAAATAGTGGATATGGCTTTTCGAGCAAGTTGTTCGACTATTAGTTGCTTAAGCAAATCAATTTACTCTTTGCTGCAAATCCGGCCGTAACGATCGGGTAAAATCAAGTCCAAAGGCAAAAAAATGGCAAAACTCGAACAACTACAGCCAAACGCTAGCGTGCGCGGCATTATTCCAGAATCGCTGGTTACGGTGGTAAGTGTCCAGTGGTTTGGCTCTGATGCGCTTGAGCTTACATATAAAACTGCCGACGGCAAAGTTGCCAATCAACTGCTTTATCGAGACAGCGAACCAAGCCTAGAGCTTGTAGAGCAAGGCCGCCCTTGGAGTTTTGACGGTGATGGAGCCTTGTTCCGTCTCGTATCGGAAGCGCAGCGAATCCGCTTGGCTCATTTGTTTGACCCGGTATTAGCGGTCCATTCTTCGGTGGTTGATCCGTTGCCTCACCAAATTACAGCGGTCTATGAGCATATGCTGCCACGCCAACCTCTGCGATTCTTGCTTGCAGACGACCCTGGGGCAGGTAAGACCATCATGGCGGGCCTGCTTATTAAAGAGCTTATTGCTCGAGGTGATTTACAGAGGTGCTTGATCGTATGCCCAGGAAGCTTGGCGGAACAATGGCAGGATGAACTCTATCGACGCTTTAATCTGCCGTTCGAGATTTTGACCAACGATAAGCTCGAAGCAGCACGAACTGGCAATTGGTTCATGGAAACCAATTTAGTAATTGCTCGTCTCGATAAGCTGTCGCGCAATGAAGATGTCCAAATGAAGCTACAGGCTCCCGACTGTCGTTGGGATCTTGTCGTATGTGATGAAGCCCACAAAATGGCAGCAACCATTTTTGGTGGTGAGGCAAAGTACACCAAACGCTACCATTTGGGCCAGTTGCTCTCTGGGCTGACGCGTCATTTTCTTTTGATGTCAGCTACCCCGCACAATGGTAAGGAAGCAGACTTCCAGCTGTTCATGGCTTTGCTGGACGGAGATCGGTTTGAAGGCAAATACCGGGACGGTGTTCATTCGGCAGATGTGTCTGATCTTATGCGCCGCATGGTCAAAGAAAATCTGCGTAAATTTGATGGAACACCTTTGTTCCCTCAGCGGATTGCTTACACAGTTCCTTATCGGTTATCCCCGCAGGAAGAAGCGCTTTACAGTGCTGTGACCGAGTATGTGCGCACGGAATTTAACCGTGTAGAAGCGCTTCAAAACGAAAAACGCGCTGGGACAGTGGGTTTTGCCCTAACTATCCTTCAGCGTCGCCTTGCATCCTCACCAGAGGCAATATATCAATCTATCCGTCGCCGTCGTGAACGTCTTGAATCACGTCTGCGGGAAATGGAATTGTTACAACGAGCTGGCAACACGCCAGTTTCTATCCAAAGCGTTGCATTGTTAACAGCTGAGGATGTTGATGATCTGGAAGATGCGCCAGATAACGAAGTTGAAGAAGTAGAAGAAGAGGTCCTAGATCAGGCTACAGCAGCAAGCACCATTGCTGAACTACGAATCGAGATTGATACCCTTAATGTACTTGAAGCCCAAGCACTGGCAGTAAAGAGAAGTGGTTCTGATACGAAGTGGACGGAATTATCAAGCCTGCTGAGTGAGATATTCACACAGACAGGCATTGCGAATACTCCTCATGCTGCGGAAGAGAGAGCTCCATATGGAGCCGGAGATATCCCGCCTCCTCAGCCGTCACCACATCAAAAACTCGTTATTTTCACCGAGCATCGCGACACGCTAAATTACCTGAAAGACCGAATTACCAAATTCCTGGGTCGTGATGAAGCCGTTGTTGTTATTCACGGCGGTATTGGTCGCGAAGAACGGCTTAAGGTGCAAGAGTCCTTTAAACACGACCCTACCGTAAAAGTCCTTCTGGCTACAGATGCTGCAGGCGAGGGGATTAACCTTCAGCGCGCTCACCTAATGGTGAATTACGATTTGCCTTGGAACCCTAATCGGTTAGAGCAACGATTCGGTCGTATTCATCGTATAGGCCAAACGGAAGTTTGCTATCTGTGGAACCTTGTTGCTGATGATACCCGCGAGGGTGAGGTTTATCGGAAGCTGCTCGATAAATTGGAGCAAGCACGGCAGGCATTAGGTGGCCAGGTTTTTGATGTCCTCGGTAAGCTTGCCTTTGAGAAAGATGGAAAAACAGTAACGCTGCGTGAATTATTGATAAAAGCGATACGCTTTGGTGAGCTTCCGGAAACAAAGGCCTATCTAACAACTGTTCTAGAATCAGCTCTCGATAATGGGCATTTGCAAGGACTGCTTGATGAACGGCAACTGGTTCATGACAGTATGGACGCAAGTGCGGTGCGACGTATCCGAGAAGATATGGAGCGTGCTGACGCAAGAAGATTGCAGCCACACTATATTGAATCCTTTTTCCTGGAGGCATTCAAACGCCTGGGAGGTGTGGCTTCGCAAAAAGAATCACGTCGCTACGCTATAACTCATGTCCCACCAGTAGTTCGTAACCGAGACCGCCTCATTGGCATTGGTGAACCTGTACTGCCTAGATATGAACGAGTTGCGTTTGAAAAGAACTTGGTGGCACCGCCGGGCAAGCCTTTGGCTGCATTTGTGTGTACTGGTCATCCGCTATTAGATTCAGTTATTGATCTCACCTTGGAACGAAATCGCGATCTATTAAAGCGTGGTGCCATACTCGTCGATGAACGCGATCAAGGTGATCAGCCGAGAGTCATGTTCTATCTAGAGCATTCGATCCAAGATGCGAGCACTACTCGGGATGGCAACAGGTGCGTAGTTTCCAAACGGATGATGTATGTTGAGTTGGATGAATCAGGCAGTGTTCGGCATATTAATTACGCACCATACCTTGATTACAGGCCGCTCAATGCTGATGAGCCATCAACCGACGCAATTCTTTCGCGACCTGAATGTAAGTGGATAACGCGTGACTTGGAGAAGACTGCTCAAGGCTACGCTGTTGCTAAAGTTGTTCCAGAGCATTTGGCTGAAGTAAAGAACCGAAAGCTCGAACTCATTTCCAAGACAGAAGCAGCAGTTAAAGATCGTTTAACCAAAGAGATCAACTACTGGGACCATCGAGCTGAAGAACTCAAAGCGCAAGAACAGTCTGGCAAAGCTAATGCCAAGCTAAACTCAGGAGAGGCTCGGAAGCGTGCAGACCTGCTTCAAGGTAGGTTGCAAAAGCGCTTGGAGGATCTGAAGCTTGAAGCTCAAATTGCACCAATGCCTCCCGTTGTCTTAGGTGGTGTTCTTGTAATCCCCATTGGTTTGTTAAATAAAATGGGTGCTCATCAGCAAGGTAGCCAAGCACCTGTATTCACACCAGGAGACAACCAAGCTTCAGCGGAAAGGGCCCGTTCGATTGTCATGGATATTGAGCGCTCGCTGGGTTTTGTTCCGACTGATCGTGAGTTTGAACGACTTGGGTACGATGTCGAAAGCGTGGTTCCCGGTACAGGGAAACTACGGTTTATTGAAGTCAAAGGTCGTGTTTCAGGCGCTGCGACAATCACAGTGACTCGTAACGAGATCCTCTACTCCCTCAACAAACCAGACAATTTCATCTTAGCCATCGTTGAATTCATCGATGACAAAAACCACAAGGTTCACTATGTCCGCCAGCCTTTCGCCAAAGAACCTGACTTTGGTGTGACCAGTGTTAACTACGATTTCTCAGAATTGCTAGCAAAAGCAGATACCCCGTCATGAATCAAAAGAAAAAACTGATTGAAGTTGCGATCCCACTTGAAGCGATTAACAAGGCTGCGGGCAGAGAAAAATCTATCCGTCATGGGCACCCATCGACCTTGCACCTATGGTGGGCACGACGCCCGTTGGCTGCTGCGCGTGCTGTGATTTTTTCACAGATGGTCGATGATCCATCGAGCTACCCGGACATTTTCAAAAGTGAACGCGAACAGAAAAAAGAACGTGGCCGTTTGTTTAAGATAGTCGAAGACTTGGTTCAATGGGAAAACACGACCAACCCCGAAGTGCTGGAAAGGGCAAATGCAGCAATATGGGAAAGTTGGCGCAGGTCATGTGCTGAAAATGCAGACAACGTAAATGCCCGCGAGCTTTTCAATCGAGAGGTGCTGCCCGGTTTTCACGATCCATTTGCAGGCGGTGGCGCAATCCCGCTCGAGGCTAAAAGGCTTGGCCTTGAGAGTTACGCTAGTGATTTGAATCCAGTGCCGGTTTTGATAAATAAAGCAATGATTGAAATCCCCCCCCGCTTTTCGGGAGTGCCTCCTGTCTACCCAGGAGGCAAGGGTAAAGAGATTATTGCAACATCTTGGACAGGCCTTCTAGGTTTGTCTAAAGACCTCGTGAATTATGGGGAATGGATAAAAAATGAGGCTGAGAAGAAATTAGGTGAGCTATATCCACAGGTTGAAATATCGGCTCCTATGACTAGTGAACGCCCTGATCTCGCCCCATATATTGGGAAAAAACTTAAGGTTATTGCTTGGATATGGGCGAGAACAGTCAAGAGCCCTAACCCTGCATATCGTGAAGTTGATGTTCCGCTTGTGTCGAGTTTTATGCTGTCCTCTAAAGCTTCGAAAGAAACATATGTAGAACCGTTGGTTTCTGAAAATTCGTACGATTTTAAAGTAGTTACAGGTAAGCCTAAAAACCTAACCGAGGTGAAATCGGGCACGAAGCTAGCCCGTGGTGCGAATTTCAAATGCTTGATGTCTGGTGCTCCCATTTCCTCTGACTATATTAAGTCCGAAGGTAAAGCGGGCAGGATGGGGGCAAGGTTAATGGCAATAGTTGCCGAAGGCGTTAGGGGAAGGATATACCTATCACCAATTCCTAGTCACGAAGCAATAGCGAAAAACGCGAAGGCTAGCTGGAAGCCTGACGTAACAATATCAGGGAGTACTCAGTATCTCGGCATTAAGCCATATGGTATGGATAGGATTGATCAGTTATATACAGAGCGTCAATTGCAAGTACTCGATGGATTTTCGGAGTTAGTGGGTGATGCTATTCAGAAAGCCGAAAAAGATGCAATATTAAGCGGCATGTCAAATGACGGAATAGCGCTTGCAGATGGTGGACAAGGTGCAAGGGCGTATGCCGAGGCGATGGGGGTCTATTTGGCCTTCGCTGTTGATAAGTTAGCCGACCGCGGGTCAACTATCTGCAGTTGGGATAATACTAGAGACAGCCTTCGGAATACTTTTGGACGTCAAGCTATTCCGATGACCTGGGATTACGCTGAAGCAAACCCGTTTTCGGAATCGTCAGGAAGCTATACAAATGCTATCGACCAGTGTGTGAAGGTGATCGCACAATATCTGCCAGACCATCCCAATGGTTATGTGTGTCAAGCTGACGCCCAAACACAGTCAGTTACACAAAACAAGGTTGTATCAACCGACCCGCCTTATTATGACAATGTGCCATACGCTGATCTGTCTGACTACTTTTATGTATGGCTACGTCGCTCACTGAAAAAAGTTTACCCAGAGCTATTCAGTACCGTAGCGGTTCCAAAGATTGAAGAGCTTGTGGCTTTTGCTTATCGTCATGAAGATGGTAAACCCGGTGCAGAAGCATTCTTTCTTGATGGCATGACTCAGGCAATGCACAGAATTGCACAACAAGCACATCCATCATTTCCTGTAACGATATATTACGCATTTAAACAAGCAGAAAGTGATGATGAGCTAGGCACTACTAACACGGGTTGGGATACTTTTCTTGCGGCGATTATAAATGCTGGATTTGAAATCACTGGTACATGGCCGATGCGTACTGAGTTGTCAAATCGTATGCGTGGTTCTGAATCAAATGCATTAGCGTCCAGCATTGTGCTTGTATGTCGAAAGCGATTAAGTGGTGCGAAGCCAGCTACACGCAGGGACTTTATGTCCGCTCTTAAATCCGAACTCCCTGTGGCGTTGTCATACTTGCAGGCTGGCAATATTGCTCCGGTTGACCTTGCCCAGGCATCAATTGGTCCAGGAATGGCTGTTTTTACGAGATACACAAGCGTCATCGATGCCGAAGGTAATCCTATATCAGTTAGATCGGCCCTATCTTTGATTAATCAAGTGCTCGATGAGGCGCTTGCTGAACAAGAAGGGGATTTTGAAGCTGAAACGAGGTGGGCGTTGGCATGGTTTGAGCAATTTGGCTTCGAAGAAGATGAATTTGGTATTGCCGAACAGCTCTCAAAGTCTAAAAATACTGCAGTAAGTGGTCTGGTTGAAGCTGGGGTTATCGCAGCTGGCAAAGGGAAGGTTCGTCTTTTAAAGCCTGATGAATTGCCAGAAGACTGGGATCCGACGACAGATTCGCGTCTCACGGTCTGGGAGATGGTCCATCACTTGGTTAGGGCATTAGAGGCAGGGGGAGAAAGTGCCGCTGCCAACATTGTTGCAAAACTTGGTTCCAAGTCAGACACAGCCCGCGAACTTTGTTACCGCTTATACACATTGTGTGAGCGGAAAAAGCGCGCAAACGAAGCCATGGCCTATAACGCATTAGTGCAAAGCTGGCCGGAGATCGTGCGGCTGGCGCGCGAAACACCGCGTTCGTCAATGCCGGGCACAGACGACCTCTTCGATAAGGATTAGAAACATGTCGGCAATTCGAACTGCACGGTTTGAAGGATTATTGTTTTCTTGCCCTGAACAAGCCATGAATTCTATCGAACAGGATGGCTTTAGCTGGCGGCTAGTTCGCGAATATTTTCGCTTTACTGATGATTGGTTGAGCGAAGGCCAATATGGAAAGATGCTTGATCTTGCTTTGGCGTGCATTGATAACGATGAAGGTCGCAATGTTCTGCTCGACATGCTTGACCTTGAATACGTTGTGTTTCTAGAGCAGGTTGCATTGCAGGAACTGATGCTGGGGGATGTCGCCTGCAATGAAGAAAGCGTGGCATTTGGTGAAAGAGTGATGGCCTATTTGCAAATCAATTCGAACAATCGCCCTAGAACAAGAGGGTCACAGATAAGTGCTCGAAAAGCTTTATTCGAGATTGAACCAGGGACGCTGATTTCAAGACTGCTCGGTGATTACACCGATGGCCGCTAGAGGCTTCGCAGCAGAGCAAGTAAAACAAGGGTAAGGATATATGGCCATTACAAATCATGAGCGCGTCGGCAAGTCTCTAGACCTCCTTAGAGCCGGTCTTGGTCCTTTTGTTGGGCGAGAAATTAAGGCTGCGATTGAATCCAACAGCATTTCGATGGATAAGGTGCGAGGATTTGCTGAAGACCCACTTCTCGGTAAAAAGCCGATTGAGGAGTGGGACGCATCTGGTTTGCTGAAACTGATGTGGGATACCTGGAACGAAGTATTTAGAAGAACGCTGGGATTTTCTGAACGTAGCTTGGTATCGGAAATCCGTGATTGGCGCAATAAATGGGCACACCAGCAAGCTATTTCGAGCGATGACGCAGATAGAGCCTTGGATTCTATGGAGCGGCTATTAACCGCAATTTCTGCCTCGCAATCGGACGAAGTCCGTAGAATGAAGCAGGAATTACGACGAACAGTGGCGGATGAACAAGCTCGAGGTGAACGTCGGAAAAACGCAAGCATTGCTATTGAAGGTCATGCCTCTTCAAACCTAAAGCCATGGCGTGAGGTGATTACGCCTCATGCTGATGTTGCTAGTGGCAGGTATCAGCAGGCAGAGTTCGCAGCAGATCTCTGGCAGGTATATCTAAACGAAGGTAGCGATGAGTATCGCAAGCCCTCAGAATTTTTCCGGCGCACTTTTCTGACAAATAGTTTGAGGCAACTATTAAGTAGTGGTATGCGCCGTGTTTCCCAGAATGGCGGCGACCCAGTTGTTCAGTTACAAACCAATTTCGGGGGCGGTAAAACTCACTCGATGCTTGCTTTGTTTCACATGTTTTCTGGTGTTTCGGCATCTGAATTGCCTGGCATTGAAGAGGTGATGCAGGAGGCTGGTGTTGCTGAGCTACCCAAAGCAAATCGTGTTGTACTGGTCGGCAACAAAATTTCACCGGGGAACCCCTCCGTCAAATCAGACGGTACTGTTGTTCATACGCTCTGGGGTGAATTGGCCTGGCAGTTGGGTGGCAAGAAGGCCTATGAACGTATTCGCAAAGATGATGAGAACGCTACCAGCCCAGGCGACACACTACGAGAGCTTTTCAACGAATACGGCCCTTGCCTCATTCTCGTCGATGAGTGGGTTGCTTATGCGCGCCAGCTCCACGATCAGAGCGACCTACCGGGTGGCGGTTTTGAAACGCAATTTAGTTTTGCCCAAGCGTTAACTGAATCTGCCAAATTAGCCAAAAACTGCCTCTTGGTAATAAGCCTTCCAGCATCTGATACTTCAAGTTCCCCAAATGCAGAGGGAAATGAAGAAGAGGTTGGGGGTGTGCGTGGACAAGAAGCTCTAGCACGGTTACGCAACGTGGTTGGACGTTTGGAGTCTTCTTGGACCCCTGCAACAGCAGAAGAAGGTTTTGAAATTGTTAGGCGCCGTTTGTTTGAACCAATGCAGGCAGACAACTATAAGCACCTCGATGCAATTGCCAGGGAGTATTCGTCAATGTATCAGGCCCACCAGCAGGAGTTTCCTGCTGAGTGCCGTGAAAGTGATTACGAGAAGCGGATCAAGTCCGCTTTCCCGATTCACCCTGAGATATTCGATAGACTCTACACAGACTGGAGTACCCTCGTTAAATTCCAGAGAACGCGGGGCGTTTTGCGGTTAATGGCAGCTGTCATACACAGCTTGTGGGAGCGTGGGGATAGAACCCCGCTCATCATGCCGGCGAGCATTCCGATTGATGATCCCCGTGTCCGAGATGAATTGACCCGTTATTTGTCAGATAACTGGAAACCGATCATTGAGAAGGATGTTGACGGACCTGACTCTCTTCCGCTCGCGATTGATGCGGAAACGCCGAACCTTGGTAAGTTTTCTGCCTGTCGTCGTGTCGCTCGGACGATTTATCTTGGTTCTGCACCCATTACCAGCGCTGCCAACAAGGGGATGGAGGACCGACGTGTCAAACTTGGCTGTGTGATGCCTGGTGAGGCAACTGCGGTATTCGGCGACGCACTCCGTCGACTCGCTCAGGTTGCGACATTCCTTTATGCTGACGGAACACGCTATTGGTATGACACTCAGCCGACCGTTACAAAATTAGCGGATGATCGGGCAGAGCAGCTAAAGAGAGATACGGATAAGCTGAACCACGAGTTGGAAAAACGCTTGCGGGATGATCTGGTTAACCGTGGTGATTTCGACAAGATTCACCCATTGCCGAGTAGCGGCATTGACGTGCCGGACGATACGGATGCCCGGCTTGTGGTCCTAGGCATTGATCATCCCTATAGCAAGGAACCCAACTCACCAGCCGAAGTTGCGTCAAAAGCCATACTTGAAAATCGTGGCAACGCGCCGCGTCTTTATCGCAATACGCTTGTCTTCCTTGCGGCTGACAAGCAACGGTTGCAAGATCTCGATGAAGCCTTGCGGAAATATCTCGCATGGGAGTCAATTCTTGCTGAAAAAGAACAGCTAGACCTCCGTCCACATCAAGTAAAACAGACAGAAGCGCAGCTTAAATCGGCGGAATCTGCTGTTAAAGCTCGTTTACCTGAAGTCTATCAATGGCTTTTGGTTCCTGGTCAAACTACGCCTCAGGATCCACTTTCTTGGGAAGCGCTACGTCTCACAGGTACTGACGCGTTGGCTGTTCGTGCGAGTAAAAAACTACGCACAGATGAACTGTATTTAACAAGTTTCGCGCCTACACGTCTCAAAATGGAACTTGATCGGGTACCGCTTTGGCGTGGTGATCACGTTGAGGTTCGGCAAGTCATAGAGGATTTTGCGCGTTATCTGTATTTGCCGAGATTAAAAAACTCGGGCGTATTGCTGAATGCGATATCCGATGGCGTAAACCTCCTGACCTGGTCACATGATAGTTATGGCTTCGCTGATAGCTTTGATGAGGCAGCTGAACGCTATAAGGGTTTACGTGGCGGCATCATGGTTAGTGTTTCTGACCCTATGTCGCCATGCTTACTTGTAAAGCCAGAGATTGCTAGCAAACAACTTGAATCTGAGCGTGCCAAGCCAGATGATAAGGCTGGCAGTACTCAGCCAACAGGAGAGGGTTCATCGCCAAGCGAAGGTGGTGCTGGAGATACTGGAGCTTCTAGAAAACCCAACAGATATCACGGAACAGTAGTGCTTGATTCAAACCGCGTTGGACGTGATGCTGGAAGAATCGCAGAAGAGGTGATTTCTCACCTTGTTGGATTAATGGGCGCTTCTGTTACCGTAACTCTGGAAATTCAGGCTGAAATCCCAGAAGGAACGCCAGACAATACTGTTCGAACGGTTACAGAGAATGCTCGCGTTCTTAAGTTCACGAGCCAAGGTTTTGAAATCGATTAATCCACTTAGGGTTTCTTGAACGGATAACCTCATATGCATGTGACTCCTGGCGACAAAGTCCGTAAAGCTGCAAACCCTAGTCGAATAGGCCTATTGGGTAGTGAGGTAAGCGGCCCGGTGAGTAGGGAGCGTGGGCTAGTGCATTGGCTAGACAATGGCCATGAAGAGTACGTTCTACTTGCATCTTTGGAAAAGGTCGGGGACGTCAAGCAGGGTCCTTACGAACTCATCATGGACGGGAAATACGGCCGAGTTAAGGACCTTAGAGGGGCTATCACCTACTATCGGCTTAGCGGCAAGCTTGCTAACCTCATCTATAGCTTAAATACTACCAATACACAGTTTTTTCCCTATCAATTTAAACCCGTCCTGCAGTTCTTGGATTCGCCGAGCAATAGCATTCTCATCGCTGATGAAGTTGGTCTTGGTAAAACGATTGAGGCTGGTTTAATCTGGACAGAACTTCGTGCCCGGGAGGATGCCCGGCGACTGTTGGTGATTTGCCCGGCCATGCTGCGTCAGAAATGGAAGGAAGAGCTGGATGTTCGATTCGGTGTTAAAGCAGAATTAGTTGATGCTTCTGAACTCTTAGAAAAGCTTAAACACGCTCAAAGCCGTCCACATGAGACGTTCGCTCTAATCGCTAGCTATCAAGGCGTCCGGCCCCCATCTAACACCGATCAAGAAGCGAAAAAATCACCACCAAACGCGCAGCTTGCTGATTTTCTGGAGGAGATGTCGATGGAGGAGCCGCTCATCGACATGGTGATCTTTGATGAGGCGCACTACCTCCGGAATCGTGAGACGCAAACCTACAAACTGGCAAATTTACTGCGCCCTATCGTGCACAACATGGTGATGCTTTCAGCGACACCTATCCAGCTAAAAAGTGCTGATTTGTTCACTTTGTTGCATTTGCTGGATGATGAAGCATTTCCTTTTGAAGGGTCATTTGAATATCAACTTCGTACCAATGAACCGATTATCCGATTGCGGGATCGAATCCTAGCTGGGGATATGACCTCAGAGGAGTTTATTGAGGCCTTAAAGGAAGTCTCCGGTAGAAGTCTCTTAGAGGATAGCGAACAATTACAGTACTTTCAGAATAATCCGCCATCGACTGAGCGTTTATCATCTCCAAGAGGCCGTTCTGAGATTGCAGAACAGCTAGATCGGGTGAACCCACTCACTAAGATTGTTACACGTACTCTCAAGCGGGATGTTCAAGAGAACCGGGTTGTCCGTGAGCCCAAGCTGATTCATGCCCAAATGAGCCCGCCAGAGGCACTTTTCTATCAGGCTGTGACAGACCAAATTCGTGAATACTGCTCTGATATGGACGTATCAGAAGGGTTCCTGTTAACTACGCCGCAGCGGCAGATGGCTAGCTGTATGGCTGCAGCCTGCAGGCGATGGAAGAGGCGGCTAGAAGAACAGGATTTCACGGAGGATGAGGAAACGCTGTTCGAGCTTGATGCGGATGATGTCACCATTCACGCCAGGGGTAAAAAGAACAAGTCCACAGGCCCATTGCTTCAGGAACTTGTTCAGATTGCTCGTTCCGTTGGAGATTACGAGACCCTTAAGCAGCAGGACTCAAAATATGCGGTTCTTCGGGCAACATTAAAGGATTATTGGAGGCAATACCCTGGCCGCAAAGTCGTACTTTTCTCTTTTTTTAAGGATACGCTGCGTTACCTTTCAGAACGCCTGGCTGAAGATGGGATTGGATCTGTAGTTTTACATGGTGAACTTGATAAGCATGAGGCGCTCAAGGAATTTGAATCACCGAGTGGTCCTAAAATCTTACTTTCTTCTGAAGTGGCCTCAGAAGGTGTTGATTTGCAGTTCTCGAGCGTATTGATCAACTACGACCTCCCTTGGAATCCAGCAAAGATTGAGCAGCGAATTGGCCGTATTGACCGGATTGGACAACAGGAAGAGAAGATACTTATCTGGAATTTGGTGTACAAGGATACGGTTGATGACCGGGTCTGTGACCGACTTCTAAACCGATTAAAGACCTTTGAGCGTGCTTTAGGATCTATGGAAGTAATCATGGGGGATGTGATTAGAACGCTAACCCAGGAGCTATTGACGCATAAATTAACTCCCGAGCAAGAACAGGCGCGCATCGATAAGACGAAGATCGCCATCGAAGCGGCCGCACGGATGCAAGAAACGCTGGAGACGGAGGCTGCCAATTTAATTGCTCACAGCGATTTCATTCAGAATAAGGTGAAAGCTGCCGAGGAACTTGGCCGATACATACGGGGGGAAGACCTTTTTGCCTACGTTAGCGACTATTTCCTAGCGACGTACCCAGGAACCCAGATTTCCGCCGATCCCAAGCGCCCAAACCTGTATAAGCTGAATTTCTCAGTTGAAGCGCGGGTCAAGTTCGGTGATTTCCTCCAAGACAATTACTTGCAAAGCAAAACGGCGGCTTTGTCGCAAAACGCGCCGCTATTCCTATTTGAAAATAAACTGGGTGGCCGAGTCACGGGAATAGAGCGAATTACGCAGGATCACCCGTTAATTCGGTTTATATCTTACGACCAGATGACGTCGGGAAAGTCTGGTTTGTACTCTGAGGTGGTTTCTGCTCAAACGTCGAGCCCGAAAACTGGGATTGATTCAGGTGTATACGTCTATGCCGTCGCACGGTGGTCAGTTTCAGGTTCTCGTGAGATGGAGCGTCTTGAGTATGCAGTAAAGCGAGTCTCAGATGGAAAGTTGATAGACCCCAGTGATGCAGAGCTCTTAGTTAATACGACGGCGATCAATGGACAGGATTGGCTAGCAGCCAGAAACTCTCTCGACGGTAAAGCAATCGCGGATCTACAAGATCAATGCCGAGCTGAACTTGAAGAGAATTTTTATGCATTCAGAGATGCTTATAAGCGGGAGGATGCAGACCGAGTTCGGATGATGATTAAAACCCTGCTTGATCACCATAATAAGAAAGCAACCAATACTCAACAACGAATTGCCGCTGCCAAAGCATCGGGGGATGAAAGACGTATTAAAAACATCCCCAGCCAAGAAGGCAAACTCAAGAAGCAACAGGCCATTGTTGATCAAAAGATCTCAGAATTGAGACTAAAAATGGATAGTGTTACAGCCCAAGATGCAGTGGTTACCAGTGGTGTAATTCGGGTGGTGTAATCATGCGGTCATTAAGAGATGCAATTAAGAAAGCCTTTACCGACGCGGGCCAGGATTTTCCCGAACGGCCGAAGCCATCAAAATCTCGTAGCCCTAGAACTTTTCATGCCAAACCCAAGCGTTGGAATAAGAGTGAGCCAAAGCGCCCTGAAGGTTTGGTGAAAGTCGACAAACAGCCGAGTGATTCGATTGCTCCAATTATTCGCAGGACCGTTACTAAACCAAACAGCGATCGGCTGCCGCCCAAACCCGTCCCGCACGACACTATAGAAAAACCCGTGCCCAAGGTGAATCTGAAGGTTATTGGGCAAACCCGCTATCAGGTATCTCTGCATTCGTTAAAGGCACGCAAACTGCATGAGAATAGCTCTGAAATTGGTTATCGGATTCAATTAGATAGCGGTGAAGGCGACATTGCTCACGACGTTACCATCGGTCTCGATTTTGGGACCTCATCAGTTAAGGTGGTGGTTGGTGATGCCTCTCTTGAAAAGTACTTCGCTGTCCCATTTATGCATGGGGCTGGGATTGACGAGTATTTGCTTCCTAGCCGCTTGTATATTGATAAATCAGGCGATGTGCATGCATACTCGCTGAATGCAGGCAGCGATGTGCTGAGGGACTTGAAGTTGTCTCTGCTAGCTGATCCGAGCTCCGAGGTGTGCAGGGTAAATGTTGCTGCATTCTTAGGATTGGTGCTGCGGCACGTTAGGGCTTGGTTATTTAAGGAGCATGGCGACATCTACAAACGAGCCAACATTTTCTGGAAAGTCGCTATTGGCCTTCCCACCGAATCTCGGCTGAATAACAGTTTTGTACCTGTCTTTGAGAAACTAGTATCTGCTGCATGGTTATTGTCGCAGACCTCGGGTCCAATCAACGAACCCGCCGTTTATGCTGCAATAAGTTCGGATATATACTTGGAAGATCTTGAGATATCGGTTATTCCAGAGCTTTCGGCACAAATCTATGGATTTGTTGCATCACCATCCTCAGCATTCGATAAAAACAAGGTCAACCGCTATTCAATTGTCGATGTTGGAGCTGGGACAGTTGATTCTTCAGTATTTGAGGTGAGCCTTGATAAAGGGGGGCGTTGGGACTTCATTTATTACACTGCATCGGTTCAGCCTAACGGAGTAGCTAATCTGCACTCACACCGTGTGGATTGGTGGATTGATCAGTTGCAGAAGCTTAATGATGTATCAAGCATAGTTAGCGATCTAAATGCCGAGCGTTACAACACTGACATTGACAGTCCGTTACCAGAAGACTGCATTAAATATGTAGATGGGCTAGAGGTTCAATTTGATAATGGTTATCTCAACCCTGACGATCATTTTTTCAGGTACAGGTTGGTGAAACAAGTCCAAGGCGCGACACTTTTTCAGTGCTGGAAGAAGGGTCTACTGCAACAGCATCAAATAACAGGTATGCCAATGTTTGTATGCGGTGGTGGTTCACGTATGCATTTCTACAAAAAACTCACTGATGGAATCGGCCAAACTTATGGTGCTCGATGGCTGAAACCTGAACATTGGGCGTTAACAATACCCTCAGATCTTGATTGCCCAGGAGTTGCCGTTGATGACTATGACAGATTGTCAGTTGCGTATGGCTTAAGTCGTATGGATCTGGGTCGGATTGATGTTGCACAACCGCTTGCCAATAAGGATGGGGCGCAGCCACCATGTCAAGATTGGCGCGATCGTTATATTGACAAGGATCAGTGCTAGCTCTCTTTAGGTGGCTTTGCTAAATCATGATTATTACAGCGCTGACTCTGGGCGGCAGCTCTAATCCTAGCCCAAATGCTCTCGGGATTGATAGTGTAGTCATAATTCAATTGCCTAAAAGCTTCGAAAAATGCCGTTTTTTCTTCACTAATAAGTTTTCCGTTGGCGCTTCTGTCCGTTCCAGTTAAGCAAAACCAATCGAATTGAAATACTTGGTTCAGAACGATTGCGTACTGGGTGATCGCATCGGGATTGCATTTTGCGACAGATTGTCGTGCATGAAAAATTTTGTATTCAAGGGATTCAAATTTTTTCATTCTTGTGTTGTCAGTGGTCGATTAGTCGGATCATGGATTTGTCACTTGATGAATATTTGGCTTCTTAAGTCTGATTTGACTGCATCCATCATGATAAGGCGTTCAGTTGTATGGTTTTTGTTCGGAAAGCACGAATCTTTTCCAATTTCTTCTGATAGTTCTCGAGTCGCATACAAGGTGTTTCCCGAAAGTTTGTAACTACTTTTGTAGCGTTGATGGCCTATATCTGCAGTGATTCCTTGCGGGGCTTTTGTGACAATTACGTTCGGTGGAAAGGAAATTTCAACATGTTCGATATGCTTGTCTGACCCGCAAACATATGGGTACCGCCTATTAAGGATGGGGCGTTCTTTTGAAATCATTTTAATGTACCCGGGGCTGAGACCCGTTGGTATAGCTACGGCACTGGGCCCAGGGATGTTAATAATGGGATCCAACTCGAATTTACTTTGGACAACCCAAGTGTTAGAGAGGTCAGACGGGTCACCATGAATGAGTTCGCCTGTACCCGATTCTTGAAATCGCCTGAGTAGTTTGTCTACGACGCTCTGGGTATCTTGCCCTTCGTATGTGAACTGTGCGGATCTTGAGCTATAGATGAATGAACCATGGGGATGATATGTGGCATTCCCGACAATTTTTCCGTCAGGAAGCATTTTTAACTTGGTTCGGGTAATGGTGTGGTCCCGCTTTGAAGAGGAGTAGGGGGTTCTACTTATTTCACCGCTTTGGGTGAGTAACGTAGGTTTGCCTTGCTCTTCGCCAGGCAATGTGCCGAATTCTGCAAACTGGGCGGTGGAGTCCAGATATACATCTAGGCTGGGTACATAAGTGATGACATGGTCAAAGTTTGTTCCCGCCAGTTTAGGGAGCTCGTAAGTATCTGAAATGTTGATCAGGGCCGGGGTGCTCGGTATACCAGCTGCCAGTAGCAAGGATTCCAGAAGCACCGTGTGGTCTTTGCAATCCCCGTACTGATTAGCAAGGATTTCATCTGCGGTGTGGGGCTCAAAGCCGCTGGCGCCCACATCAATACCAACATAGCGGATGTTTGCGCTTACCCAGTTATAAAGCTTTTGTGCCTTTTCCTTGGGGGTGGTGGTTCCGGCCGTGAGTTTGTCTGCTAGGGCCTGTATCTGAGAGGTTACCTTGGTTTTGGGCCGCATCAGGTTCTGGAAGGTGCTGGCAAAGGCTGCGTAGCTCGGGTAGGTGCTGAATTGAACACCCGGTGCAAAGTCTTCGAGCTCCACCCGGTTTGGTTCTGGTGGGTAGGCTTTATCCTGAGTAAACCTGTATTCATAGCGGATTCTGCCGTCCGTCAGGGTGGTTTTTTCGCCAGGTACATTGCGTGAATCGGTATAGATCGGAAGTTCAGGCGGGTGGGTTAGCCGGATACGTGTGTCTTTGTAGCGGTAGTGCGGAGAAAAGTAGTAGCCCACCGAGTAATTGCCTTTGATGGTGGGCTCATCCTGCTGGGTGACTACTTTGTAATAGAGCTTGCTGCCGACTTCGACCTGGGGAAAGATGATGATGGTTGTCATCTGGTCGCTAAAGTATGGCGAGAGTTCATCAGAGGCCTCATTCCTGATCTTGATGCGATCCGGGCTGACGGCAACTTTTTCGCCATTTGGTTTAATGGTGTACGCGTCGATAACAGTCTGCTTGGCACGTTTGCCATCGAAGTGCAGGGTGGCTTGCCCGTTCTGATCGACCCCTTGTTGGGTGTCGATTCGAATCATCCACTCACTGGTGCGAACGAAGCCGGCATTTGCCTTGAGCTCAATATCCCTATGGTCCAAAAGTACAGTGGTTGCTGGGGTGAATGCGGCTAGAGCCAGCGTGGGAACAAGGGTTAGGCATAAAACTAGGTGCTTCAGCATGGTGGTTCCAAAGGGCTAAAAATATTTATTAGACACGATGAGAGTCTCACCTGGTGAGACTCTCGACTAATAAGATGAATTTATCTTACTAGAGAGGTGGCTATGAAGAGCGGCATCGTGTGTTGTGGCTTTGGGCATGGGCAGGAGTCGAACATGCTTATCAAACAGGATCGTTTTAACCTGCCCGATGATTTGCCAACAAAGTACAAGACGTCTGAAGATTGGCTGAAACACGCCATTGAAGCACTCAGGCCCCATTTTGCGATGGCAGGGTACGAGATACCCGAGGTACGGGCGACAGTTGGCTGGACGAGCGCGGGGATGCATGGCCGCCGGATTGGTGAGTGTTGGTCTACCCGTTCAAGTTCCGACGGAGTGAATGCCATATTCATCAATACAAGCCTTGTTAACTCCATGCATATATTGGACGTTTTGGCACATGAGCTGGTTCATGCGGTTGATGATTGTCAGCATAAGCACGGTCGAGAATTTGTCAGGATTGCAAAGGCCGTCGGCCTGCAAGGGCCGCCGTGGCGATCAGCTAGTTCAGATGTACCCCTTTTAGAGGTGCTACATGGCATTGCCATGAAACTGGGGCACCACCCCTATGGCGTGATTCAGCCGCGGGTGAGCTCGTTCCGAGAAATGAATTCTGGTCGGGTCGTTTGCCCTGAATGTGGTTTTACCTGCCGCACTTTGGCTGGTTGGAAGAGTGCTGGGCATCCCCTGTGCCCGACTCACAAAGTGCCGCTCCTGGCCGATTGGGAATAAATATTTTGAGGGGGGGTTGAATTTCGCCTGGGAAATTTTGTATAGCTGGATATAGGGGTTTTAAAGGCAAAAAATATTTTTGCGGTAAGTCGAGAGGCTCACCTAGTGAGACTCTCGGCAAATATGATGGTTCGTATACCCGCTGGTAGGGGGACAACAAGGAGCATGAAAATGAAGCTACAAATTGCCTTGGCGCTGGTTTCTTTGCTGATTGCGAGCTGCAGCGCAAACGCGCAGCAAGCCTACAACTTTAACGATAGCCCCAACAACTTCCAGAACAGCTTGGACAACTTCGATAACTCGCCCAACAACTTTAACAACAGTCCGAATAACTTCAACAACAGCCCCAACAACTTCGGGGCCACCAACGGCATTTATGACAATCGGGGTAACCGGATTGGATATGAAGTCCAGGCGCCATCCGGAGTGACCAATATCTACAGCAATGACGGACGTCGGATGGGTTATGTGCCGGCGCCACAGCGCTGAAGTGGGTCGGAGAGTCAAATTTCTTTGACAAGTACAGTTACAGTGTATAAATTAACTGTATGAAACAGACCAATGACGCCTTGGGGCAAATCTACACACTCGCCGAACTCTGTGAGCTTTCCGGTCTTTCGATCAGAACCGCCCGTTACTACATACAGATCGGGCTCGTCGATAAGCCAGAAGGCGAGACACGCGCCGCCAGATATGGTGCCAAGCACCTTGAACAGCTACTGCTGGTTCAGAAATGGGTGGCCGCAGGTGTCTCGCTGGAACGGA
>JACCDN010069768.1_pt1 | contig 20210 bp, 10 predicted proteins | sample 7441691 | NCBI WGS metagenome assembly JACCDN01 (sample SAMN15323439, study PRJNA562643) | freshwater metagenome | isolation source: river surface water | place: USA:Blue River Watershed | collected 2017-08-16 | reverse complement strand
GATAAAAAAACAGAAGTCACTCAAATGCCGAGTGCAGGTCATTAATAAAAGTATTATGAACAAAGTATTATGTATTGGTGAGGCCTTGATAGATATGATTTGTACAGATAGAGGAACCAATTTATCTAAGGGACAAAATTTTTTAAAGAAGGCGGGTGGTGCACCGGCGAATGTAGCTGCAGCGATTGCAGCATTGGGTGCAGAAGTAGATATGGCTGCCAAAGTGGGCAAGGATCCATTTGGGATGCATATTGTAGAATTATTAAAAGAAATGGGAGTAAATACAAAATGGGTTTTGCAAGACCCAAATCACTTTACCACATTTGCTTTTGTGTCTTTAATGGAAGATGGAGAAAGAGATTTTTATTTTAATCGTGGGGCGGATGGCCAATTAAGTACAGAAGATTTGAGTGAATTGAATTTAAAAGAATATAGTATTGTGCATTTCGGATCAGCTACGGGATTTTTACCTGGACCATTACAAGACGCATACCTTGATTTATTAGAGAAGTCTAAAAAAGCTGGAGCCATTATTAGTTTCGATCCCAACTATAGACATTTATTATTCCCAAACAATACCAAGAGTTTTATTGATCAATGTTGGCCATTTATAGAGCAATCACATTTTTTTAAATTAAGTGACGAAGAAGCCATGTTGATCACTGGTTGTGATAGCGTTCAACACGCAGCTGCTGCTTTAAGAAAAAAATCAAAAGCAGTATTTGCCATCACTATGGGAAAAGAAGGTACGCTGCTTTCTATGGGTGATCATTTAGAAATGATTGGAAGTATTGCCATCACTCCGGTGGATGCTACTGGTGCAGGTGATGCATTTGTAGGTGCAGTATTATTTCAATTAATCAATAGCAACCCAAGCTTATTAGAGCAAATAGATATTGATCATTGGAAAAAGATGATCAGCAATGCCAATAAAGCGGGTGCAAGAACCTGTGAATTTATGGGTGCTATGGAAGCATTTAAACATTTAAACAAATCGATATTTAATTAATACAAATTATAGAAAGGACAGTGAACATGAATTCGTTATTAAAATTTGGAGAAGACTTACTTCAAAAACATAAAATAGATAGCCAAAAAAAGGATGCAGCTTTTGCTAAAAGATTTTTAGATCAATTGCCTACCATTGAAGAATTGTTTAATTATATCTATGGTGATCATCCAAACAGAAATCAATGTTTTGATTTGTTATTAATTGGTTTAATCAAAAATTACCAAGAGAGATCTACTACCCTATTAAAGAAAGACGAAGCCAAGGCAAAAAAAGGTAACTGGTTTTTGAGTAACCAAATTACTGGCATGAGTTTATATGTAGATAGATTTGCCGGCAGCTTAAAAGGTTTAGCGGAAAAATTAAACTACTTTGACGAACTAGGTGTTAATTTTTTACACCTAATGCCTGTTTTTGAAAGTCCTGAAGGAGAAAGTGACGGTGGTTATGCGGTTTCCAACTTTAGAAAAGTGGATGCAAGATTTGGCAGCAATGAAGACCTAAATGAACTCATCAAAAAAATGAATGCCAACAATATGTATTTAATGTTGGACATTGTTTTGAATCATACATCACATCATCATGAATGGGCTCAAAAAGCAAAAGCAGGTGATAAATACTATCAAGATTTCTTTTATTTCTATGATAACAGAGATATTCCAAATCAATTAGATCAAACCATGCCCGAGATTTTCCCTGAATCTTCTCCAGGGAGTTTCACATATATTGAAGCATGTAATAAATGGGTGATGACAGTGTTTCATCATTATCAATGGGATTTAAATTATACTAATCCAGGGGTATTAGTAGCCATGTTAGACAATGTATTGCATTACGGAAATTTAGGCGTGGATATTTTAAGAATTGATGCACCTGCATTTATTTGGAAAGAATTAGGAACGACTTGTCAAAACCTGCCTAAGGCGCATACTTTATTGAGATTAATTAAACAATGTGTGATGGTGGCGACACCAGGTATGGCATTATTAGGAGAAGCCATTGTAGCGCCAGACGAGATTATTAAATATTTTGGTACCGACAACTATCTTGCTAGAGAATGTGATGTTGCATATAACGCCACTCAAATGGCTTTACAATGGGATGCATTGGCTACTGGTGATACCAGAGTAATGCTATCTGCACAACATCCTATTTTACAAAAGCCTTATGGTTGCACTTGGATTTCTTATACAAGATGTCATGATGATATTGGATTAGGATATGATGATTATATGATTGAAAGAGCTGGATTCAACGCATACCAACACAGAACTTATTTAAAGAATTATTTTGCAGGATGGCATGAAGGTTCTCCTTCAGCTGGCGCATTATTTTCTGTGAATCCCAAAACAGGTGACGCAAGAATTAGTGGATCTTTAGCTTCTTTATGTGGATTAGAAAAAGCCATTGAATGGAATCATCAACCCTCCATTGAAGAAGCATTAAAGAAAATTATCTTAATGCAGGCCCATTCAATGTTTATGGGTGGTATACCAATGTTATTCTATGGGGATGAATTAGCGTATACAAATGATTACAGTTATTTGCAAGATCCGGGGAAGAGTTATGATAATAGATGGATGCACCGACCTGTAATGAATTGGGAGAGAAACGAAAAAAGAAAACAAGCAGGAACTTTTGAGGAAAGAATTTTTAGCCAAACACAAAAACTAATTGCTACAAGAAACGATCTAGAAATATTGAGTGATTTTAAAAATGTCACTTGGATGACTCCTCATAATATTCATGTAGCAAGTTTCATCAGATCTTACGATAACAAAAAATTGTATTGTTTATTTAATTACAAGAATACAGCTTCTTTTATTACTTGGTACGCATTTAAAGAATATGGAGAAAGGCCAGCCCAACTAAAAGATCATTGGACTGGCCTTGTTCACCAAGTAGGTAATGACAATGAATATTTTGTATTACCTGGTTATGGTTTTGCTTTATTAGAAAGCATTTAGAATCTATATCCTATACCAATATTCAATGCATAGTTAGCAAAAGCGGCATCCCCTCTTGCAAATACTTTTGTATCTATGGTTCTTAAAATATCTGGTTGGCTTTGATTTCTTTCTCTAAACACTGATACTGGCACATAAGCGTATAAGTTGAACTTCTTAAATTGGTAGTTAGCACCTGGTTCAACAGCAATCACTGTACCAGGTCTTCTAAAACCAGAGTTTTTGCCAATTAAATCAAATGTAGGTATACACTCATATCTTGCTCCTAAGGATAAGGTTAATGCATCTTTAGTCCAGTTAGAACCTGCTCTGATTAAATACTGATCAGGCACACTCATTACATCAGAAGTATATTTAATAGCTGCAGCTGTTGGAGTTCCACCTCTTGCTGTACTTACTCCATTGTTATCTCTTGGGTTAATTAAGTAAAACGCATTACCATATAAACTCCAAGTATTATTAATTTGTCTAAACGCACTTAATTCTAGTGTTACACCTAATCCACCATCTCCCAATTGAATTGATTGGTCAACGGGACCCACTCTTGTAGTATTCAATTTGTAGGTAAAATCATCTGTTGCTTTATAATTACCTGTAGGTAATTTCAAACCAATCCCACCCAGTAAATTTCCTTTTCGACCAGACTTTGGTGCCCATAACCATTTGTATACAGTAATTCTAGCATCACCAACACCTCCAGCAGAAGTTACAAATCTTGGGCTAGATGGCAAATTACTAATATGCTCATATTTAGAAGAGCGTTCATTATAGATAAGTGGCAATGCTACACCAATACTCCATTGCTCATTTAAAGTACGAACCAAAGAAAGGTCAATGGTACGGTTAAAATTTCTTACTTCAGTGCCATCCTTGATTCTTTGTGTTTGCTCCACAGTTCCGTTGTAATGTCTAAACGAATTAAAGTAGCGATAAGCAATATTGAAATCCCATTTTTTGGGCTCCGGCATTGCATGTGTACTATCCATTCCCATGTGCATCATGCCTGCATGTTCCATGGTATTTAATCCGCCTACAGTTCTTATAGCTACACAACCTTGTGCATTAACGCGCGCGCTAAAAGTCACTAGTACAACTAGTGCGAATAATATATGTTTCATGTGGTGTTTTGGTTTGGGTAATTAAACGAGGTTTAATTTTTTTTCATTTTTAAATGATCAACTACCCAATTACCAACAGCCTTTCCTTTTTCAGTACTTGTAATACAAGAATTATGGAAATGTATACCGCCATAAAATCTTGCCCAGTTATTTTCTTCAGCTGCAGCTCTAAAAGATGTAAAGCTTCTATTTTCAATACCAAATTCTAACTCAGTAGAATCAGTGAAGGCAAAATTATCGCCAAACACACTGGTTAATGCTTCGGCTGCTGAGGAAGATATAGTAGAGTGTCCACAAGTATATTCAGGGAATGCGGGTGTTTGTAAAAGGGGTCTCCAGTTTTGATCAAAATATTTATTGATCACTGTCTCTGGTCTTACAGTATTGTATTCATATTTAGCATCCCATGTATGAATAAAAGCATCAAATAAAGCAATAGCAGTTTTTGCATATGCATAAGTAGCATCTTCAAAACTCAATTTTGCTTTTTTATTGGCAATACCTACAATACTCATCCAATGACCTGGAGGAGAGAATTTTTTTGTGCTAAACATAGCGTGACCTGTCACATTAACTTTAAAAGGATTATCATCCCAGAAATTAGCGATATGCTTTTGCTCTTCTGTTAAACTATCTACCGCATTTTTCACCATCATTACATTTTTATAGTATTCACTATTTTTATCTGTAACATTGAAAGCTGGCGGTGGTGCTGGTCTAAATTGACTCGCACTATCCAATACCATGGTTCTTATTTCTTTCCAATGTGGTTCTGCAGCAGAAGCATACATAGGTGGCGTAGGCACCCATCTTCCTGGAATGTCTTTTACAGTATATTTTTCAGCACTTCTTGTTTGTGCGTAGTTGTCTTTCTTACTCCATGCAATAATTGCAGTACCCATTTCTTTTGCAAATGCTTCAGAAGCTTCTACCATTTTAGAGGGCATGCCATGATCTTTTACCAATTGATGTAAACTATCGGTATATTCTTTCATGCTACCTTCTGGAAAAGTTACTGCCTCTCCTACCATACAATAAGCAATGATGGATGCATAAGGAAAATCAATATTTGCAGTATCTTTTGCTGATGGCAATGTAGTTAGTCCTTTTAATTGACCAGCCAAGCTTTGGTACTTAGTAGGATTACCAGCAGCTATTACCTCATAACCAGCGATAGCAGCATATGCATAGTTTCTAGAAGCCACAATGGGGCTAAAATTATTTCCCATAACTACCTGATTTAATTCGTGTACAGAATGCGCATACAAATCAGGATTATGTGTAATTGATTGGTAATCGTTTTTTGTATTACAAGCAACTATGCTGGTAATAATGCATATTATAATAGCTATTTTTTTCATCGCTAATATCAATTAAAAGTTGTCTACAAAAAATATGTGTGTATTTTTTGTAATTAAATTATTCGGAGAATCTTTTGAATGGGTGTAGGGAAAACTACGCCAAATTTTTGGGAGGAGGCAATTGTATATCTAAACAATTGCTTAATAAACGATCTGAATAAATACCACCAATTGTATTATTCAGCATAATATGATTAACCAAATCAAATTGGTTATTGGTAGAGATATAATCAAAAGTCAATAGTTTTGAAGAAGACTTACCCACTGGAGTAGATTTTTTATCTTCGCCGTTTTTTTGAAGATCCTGTGCTAACTTATAAAAATCTTCTCTAGCATTTTTAATATGTAATCTGTCTTGGTTGGCTAATACTTTAATTTCAATGCTATCATTGTACACCCTTCTTTGTACAAATTGATACACCACTCCGTTGATGACCATCTCTCCATCCACTCTCTCAAACTTTGCATTATTAGCATAATAAGGAAGATTCACTGGAGTCTTTAAAGTAATTAAATCAGATTCATTGTATTCTTCTTCTTCAATGATCGCTATAAAATTTTCTGCTGCTTTTTGATCGAAATAATTGGCTACTATTCGGTAACCAAATCCGTTAAAAAGCATGACGCCCAAAATGAGTATTGCAGCCAGTTTTTTCACTGCTTAAAAATACAAAAAAATGGCAAACTGATACCCCAATTTTGTATGTTTGTACACTAAAAACCTGTTAAATAACCCATGAAATACCTCAAAATCATCCTAGCAATAGTCCTTTCTGCGGCTTTTCTGTTTATTTACCTTTATATACCCAATAATATCATCGTTAGCAATAATGTCTATGTTTACCAAGCAGGCAGTTCCGTAACTAGAGGATTTGTCCAAATTCAATATTGGGACAAATGGATGCCCCATAAATCCATTCAAGGACATAGCTTTATTTGGGAGGATGGAGAACTAGAAATTAATGCCGCTTTTATTGCTTCAGTGAAATCTAGATATACAAAACCTGATTTTTTAGCTGGGGTAACTTTCTCAGCTGTGGATGCGGGCAAAGATAGTTCTTTAGTAAGATTTGAAGCAGAAGTAGATAATCGACACTTATCTCCTGTTACCAGAATTCATAATTATATAGAAGCGCAAAAATTAAAAATACAGCTGAACAAAGTGATTGATGCTGCCGCAAGCTATTATGGAACCACCAAGGGAATTTATGGTTTTGAAATAAAAGAGACCAGAGTAAAAGACACTACATTAATCAGCACTCACCAAAATTTTCCAGATACACCCAATATTGCACAACAATATGCAATGATTGATAAATTATTAAAGCATATTGAAAAGAATAATGGAGTGATTCATGGAGACCCCATGGTAAATATTACCAGATTAAGCGAAACAGAAGTATTTACCCAAGTGGCTTTTTCTTTAGCAGCAGATATTCCTGCAGGTGATCAATTGGCTATCAAAAAAATGGTTCTTGGAAATATACTTGAAACCAAAGTGGTGGGTGATCAAAAAGTAATCAATGCAGCTTTTGAAGCCAATAAATTATTTATCAGTGATCATTTAAGAACTTCTCCTGCTATACCTTATGTAACTTATAATACCAATAGATTAAAAGAGAAGGATCCTAGTAAATGGCAGTCTACTATTTACTACCCGGTTTATTAATCTGTATTAATCTTAAACTATCGGAATTCATCGCTAATACAAAGTGCTGATTGTTTTGTGCAGCAATTTGTATAGCCTGCATTCTTCTTACCTGGCCTTTAATGCTTAATCCATTGAAAGGCTTTACAGAAAATTTTCCTTTTCCTTGATTGATTAATACCGTTCCATAATCTGCATCGTACCTACCCATCTGTACATTATTATCAAAATAATTACCCATCATCAATACATCTGGTAATGCATCTCCATTGATATCACAAACGGCAGCTGTTTTATATGCAGTAATTTGGGCCTCCCAAGGCAATACAACTGCTTTAAATTTGCCATTGCCTTCATTCATAAAGACAGTATTCGCAAAATGATATGCTTTGTATTGTAAAGCATCATTCAATTTATCTTTTGTAAAGATGTCCACTAAGCTAGCTTTGGCAAAATCTTCAGCGTATAAAAAGTTCTTCTTGATTTTAGGTATTTGTCTTTGTATTTCATCTTTATTGGCAAAAGGAATTTCTTTATGCTGTAAATAAAAACTCATTACCTGTTCTTTTTTTCCATTGTCATCAAAATCATTATAGTACAATGTGATGGGTTCTTCTTCAGTTGCTTTCAATCGGGTATTTAATCCAAGATTACCGGCAATTAAATCCATATCACCATCCTTGTCTATATCCAAGGGGTATGCAAAGTTCCACCAACCTGGCAAATCAGTCACGGAGGTTTTAGTCCAAGGGCTGGTTCTTGTATTGTATACATCTATCCCACCCCATTGATGCGTTAAGATTAATTCTAAAGAACCATCTTTATTTAAATCGGCTTCTGACACATTAGTAATAAACCCAATCTCATTTAATGATTGAGCTACTTGAGCAGTTACATCTTTGAAATGTCCATCTCCTGTGTTATATAAAACATAACTACTAGCTGGGGCTCCGTAATTCATTGCCATTACCCTACTAGAGATGAATAAATCTATGGCACCATCCTTATTAAAATCTCTTGCAACAATGGCAGAAGATTGATTATGTATAGGAATAGCATTGTCTAATTTTTTCAAATTGCCTTTGCCATCGTTCAGGTACACCCTAGACAACATATTTTTATCCTTTCCATAATATTCATTACCTCCTGAAGCTACTGCTAAATCTAAATGACCATCTTTATTGAAATCAGCCCATACAGCTGCAATATCTTCATAATTGCTATCCAATGCCAAATCGGGTTCTTGGACTTTTATGAATTTCCCATTAGCTTGTTGTGTAAATACTGCACCCGCAAATCCTCTAGCCCCACCTATAAAAATATCTTCTAGTTGATCGTGGTTGATATCTGCTATAGCTAATGCTGGTCCTTCTGTTGAATTCATCTGTGGCACCAATTGCTCTCTATTGAATTCTTGGAATATATTTTCTTCATGCTTAAATCGTATACCTGAAACAGCAGTTTGATCATCTATTGTATACTCCGGATTAGGCCAATGATTCTTGATGATACCATAATTAAAAGCAGACAAACCTTTTTTGTAGGAATAACTTACTTGTTGATTCAACTTCTTTGTTAGATCAATTCTTTCATAAGTATTATCTGGCCAAATTAAAAATGCTGAATCAATCTTAGTTTGATTTAATCCAATAAACAATGGTACTTCCATGCTAGATAAAAAACCTTTTACTGGAAACTTCTCATAAGTTCTAATTTGGTCCTTAGTAAACAAAACAATTTTAGATCCAATAGCATTTATATTCTTCTCTGCACCTTTTAATTGAATAGAAACATACTGATTGTCTTTTGCTTCGTTGGCTTTGTTTTGATAGATAAAGGCTTTATCGTTGACATTATTCACTACTAAATCCAAATCGCCGTCATTATCAAAATCTGCATAGGCAGCGCCATTAGAATAAGAGTTGGGATTATTGGTAACGGCTTTTTCTTTGTCTGCAAAAGACATGTTTTGTTGGTTCAAGAAAAACTGATTAGGAATCTTAATTTCAGGAAACTTATCAATCAGGGCCATATCCTTTTCCCCCATCTTATTGTCTCTAATCTTTTCTTGTATTTCTTGATTAGACACATAATTCACATAATCCATGTCATTCATTCGCTTGGGAATACCATTGGCAACAAAAACATCTTTAAATCCGTCATTATCAAAATCTAAAAATAAAGTTGCCCAAGACCAGTCTGTTGCAAAAATGCCACTATACATTCCTGTCTCGCTGAATTTTCCATTTCTTCTATTCCATTGAAGATTATTTCTAGTAAACTGATAATCATATCCTACAGAAATTTTATACTGGTAGATATCATAATCATCTTCCCCTAATGATCTCTTTAAAATATAGGGATCTTTAGGAAGCATGTCCATGGATACAATTTCCGGAAAGCCATCATTGTTGGCATCAGCAGCATCTACCCCCATAGAGTATTGGCTGGTATGTGTCATCCAATCATGACGCTCGTCTTTAAAGCTGCCATTTTTTTGATTAATGTATAAATAATCGTTTTCGTGGAAATCATTTCCAGCATAAATATCTGGCCATCCATCCAGGTTGATATCACTCATTACCACACCCAATCCATAACTAATTGCAGTACTATTAATTTGAGTGGCCTTGGTAACATCTTCGAAATGCCCATTGTTGTTCTTGAAAATTCTATCTCCAGACAATGGATCAAAGGTTCCTACAAAACTATCTCTTGGAGCGAATGTTCCATTTTGATGCACACTATGATTTAATAAAAACACATCCAAGTCACCGTCTAAATCATAATCGAAAAAACTTGCCTGAGTACTGAAGCCAGAAAAATCTAAGCCATATTCGGCAGCCATGTCTTTGTACACTGGCACTCCCTTATCAATAGATTGACAAACTAGAAGTTGATTCTTATTCTTGAATTTTTCAAAATTGCCTAATCTGCAAATGTAAATGTCAAGCAACCCATCGTTATTAATATCTACCAAAGAAACTCCTGTATTCCAAGCACTATCTTGAGGTATTTTAGCTTGGTCTGTATAGTCTTTAAATTTTAATGTGCCTTGGTTAAGATATAAAGTATTTCTTCCCTCGTTAGAAGCAAAGAAAATATCTACTTTGCCATCATTGTTAAAATCACCAGTTGCTACCCCTGCGCCGTTATAATAATACATGTAATGAAACATGTTAAAAGATTCTGTTGGGTGCAAGTTATTAGCAAATTCGATGCCGGTTTTACTGGCATCCATCATTTCAAAAATAGGAGTCTCCTTGGCCTGTTGCTTACATGCAGCCATGCCTGCGATAACCAACACTGCAGCAATAGAATGATATATATATTTAAAACTAGATCTCATTTTATTGTTGATTCATTTTTAATAATACAGGGTATTCGTCATTTCTAATAAACAATACTTGTTGGCTTGTTTTACCAGGCAAACTCAAAATATCTTTTACCTGCCCTGTTATAGATAGTCCAGATTGCTTATCCTCTAATACTTTAAAATGTTTCTTTCCATCATTGATCAATACCAATCCATAATTGGCATCTAATCTTCCAAACTGTGGCATGAATCCAAATAAATTACCACCCATGATTAAATCCAATTGTTGGTCACCATTCACATCATATGGTAAAATGGCATTTAAAGAAGAGAACTGAACTTCAATAGGTAATTCTTGTATCTCAAATTGACCATTACCTTTATTCCAAGCAATAATAGAACTACAGATATTGTAAGTCTTCACTATTGCTTTTTCTATTGCTTCAGGCTTGAATAATTCTTGGAAAGATTTTTTAGCGTATACCTCATAATTTAAATTCTCTTTCTTCAAAAGTGGAATTTGTTCTTGCATCTCTGCCTTTAAAAATACAGGTACATCTTTCCCATTCACTGTTCTAGTTAATATTTTATCCAAACTCTCATTGCCATCAAAATCATTCATCCATAATTTCACTGGAGCATCTTGAGTAGGTTTTAGGTAACCATTCTTACCCATATTACCCAATACAAGATCTTTTAATCCATCTCCATTTAAATCCACCACCTGCATGGTTTGCCACCATCCAAATAAATTATTCAAATTGGTTTTTTCTTCAACAAATTTTCCTCCTTTAAATGAAAACAAAATAGGGTACATATAATCCCCTGCAACTAATAATTGATTGCCAGACTTTCCTAACACATTTCCCCAACTTGCACTTGTAACCATACCAAGGTTTGTAAAAGCAGGAGCCAGTGTAGCAGTTTGGTCTGTATATATCCCCTTACCATTATTCACATAAATAGCACTTGAAGGTGTTACGCCATACTTTAATGGCGTGTTTCTTGCACCTACAAAAACATCCATATCACCATCACCATCAAAATCTAAAGGAACCATCACACCAGTATTAAAACCAAATTCAGGAAAGGCATTTTGCTGATGCGTGAAATTCGCCTTACCATCATTCAAAAACAATCTATGATTTAATAAGCCACTTGATTTTAATTTATGGTTTCCTCCGGCTCCCAACAAAAGGTCCATGTCTTTATCCCCATCAGCGTCATAAAAAACTGCTGCCACATCTTCCATCTCATTGAAAGGTTGAAATGCTGCTTGAGCTTTTTTATTAAATGTGCCATTGGCATTTTGCATAAAGATGGCACCGCCTTTTTCATTTGCTCCACCTACAAAGACATCAACCAATCCGTCGCCATTTAAATCTGCACTAGCGGCTTTGGGACCTTCTTGTGATAATATTCTTGGTATAATTCTTTCTGCATAAAAATCTACATGATCATCTTCTTCATGTCTATCAAAATTAGCAGCTACTTGCGTAAACAATGGACTTACTTTGACTTCATTGCTTATAAATGGCTTTGACGCTAACTGAGCTTGATTAAATACATATACAGAATCCAACTTTTTTATTTGAACTTTAGACACTGTTGCATTGGGCCAAATTATTTTGATTGAATCCACTTTTGCAAGCTGCCCTAAGCCAAAAATTTGTTTATAGTCTACTGATGATTGGAAGCCTCTTGCTGGCATTACCTCTTTGCTTAAAATTTGATCCTTGATGTATAGATTAATTTTAGCTCCCACTGCATTCAAATTAGAACTCACCCCTTTTAATTGAACTCCTAGATAATGATTTTTGTTTTGCTCTCTACTTTTGTTCTTAAAAACAAAGCTGGGCATATTATTGTTACTTACCACCATATCCAAGTCTCCGTCATTATCTAGATCGCCATAAGCAGCCCCATTGGAAAAACTTGGTATATCTAATCCCCAATCCTTTGCAGTTTCTTTAAATGTCAAATCACCATTATTGCGATACATTTTATTGGCAATAGGCTGAGAACTCATTTTTTCAATAATGGAACTTATCTCATCTTTCTTCCCAGTCAATACCATTTTTTGAATCATGGTGTTAGCAAAAAAATCTATAAAATCTTGATTAGTTAAATCTCTATAAATACCATTACTCACATATATATCATTCAATCCATCATTGTCTGCATCAAATATCATTTCACCCCAGCTCCAATCACTTGCTTCTACGCCGGCAATATGTGAAATCTCTTTATACTTTCCGTTTTTATTATTTAGCTGCAAACTATTATGCATAAACTGATGATAAAAACCGCTAGATACTTTTAATCGATAAATATCAATATTATCAAAAGAGGTAGTGGTCTTTAAACGATAATCATCGTCCGGTAACATCTCTGTAGTAAATATATCTGGATATCCATCGTTATTGATATCAGCCATGTCTGTACCCATGGATGCAATGCTATTATGCTCGGTGTAATTTTCTATTTCATCTTTAAAGGTTCCGTTTTTTTGATTGATGTATAAATAATCTCTTTCAAAAAAATCATTCGACACATATACATCTGGCCATGCATCTCCGTTCACATCTCCAATGGTTACTCCCAATCCAAAACTAATTAAAGAACCATGTATGCCAGCTTTCGCAGACACTTCTTCAAAATGTCCATTATTGTTTTGGTATAAATGATCTCCACCACCTTTTAAGAAATCGGCCACTTGTGCATTCTCTGCTCTGGTATCTCTTGCGTTTCCATAATTCAAAGTATTCACTGGAATAGGACTATTGTTTACCATAAAGCAATCCAAATCTCCATCCAAATCATAATCAAAGAAAGATGCATGAGTTGTATATCCATCATTGTCTAAACCATAAGCTGCAGCGCTATCAGTAAAAGTTAGATTATGATTGTTTATGAATAATTGATTTTTTCTTAATGGAGCATCCATCATATTGCCTGCATTAGATACATAAATATCTAACCAACCATCATTATTAATATCCACCATGGTTACCCCTGTACTCCATTGTTTCTTTGGACCAAAACCAGCTTTGTCAGAAATATCCTCAAACTTAAAATTGCCTTTGTTTAAATATAATTTATTGGCTCCTTGATTCGCTGTAAAAAATACATCCACTAAACCATCGTTATTAATATCGCCAATTCCTACACCGGCACCATTATAAAAATTTCGGTACTTGAAAATATTGGCATCTTTGTCGTCTACAACCGTGTTGGTAAATGAAATTCCTGAATCATCTACTTTTTCAAATAAAGCATCTTTACTCTTTGTACTGCATGCACCTAACAATATGGTGAAAGTCAATAACCAAGCCAGGTTTTTTATCATAACATTATCCAATTTGGAACGCGTAAAAGTACAACAAACCCAAGGATTATAGAGACTAGGATAAGTTAAAACCAACTCGAATTTCCTAAAATAATAAGGCCCCCGATTGCTCGGGGGCCTTTATCATAAATAGTTAAACTAAATATTAGTAACCGAAGTTTTGCTTCAAATTAGGGTTTGAAGAAACTGCTTGGTTAGGAACAGGGTATACAACTCTGAACGCATCAGATTTAGCAGATCTTTCGATCACAGGATCGTTGAACTTACCAAAACGGATTAAGTCAGGTCTTCTAACTGCTTCTAAGTATAATTCACGACCTCTTTCAGCTAAGATATCGTTTAATGTTACAGCAGTCATTGCTTTTGCACCAGAACGAGCTCTGATAGCATTTACAATAGACAATGCAGTTTCACCACCAGTTGCAGTTGCACCTCTTAAGATAGCTTCAGCTTTCATTAAAGCTGCATCAGAGTAACGCATTAAAACGAATTCGTTCTCTTCGTTGAAACCCATTTGATCAGCTCTTAATGGATACTTCATTGTTCTGATACCTTTTGATTCAGTAGAGAAGAATAAAGAAACATCAGGAGTGAATACTAATGGAGAACCAGAACGGTCTTTTACTTGTACTTTAACTCCGTTATCATATTTGTATTGTTGACCAGCTAAGAAACCAGCATTGAAACCAGACTTTTCAGTCATGTTATCTAATGCAGCATACTTTCTCTTGTCACCATCTTCAAATGAATTGTAGAAATCAGAAGTAGTTGTGAAACCATTCCAACCAGAGAATGCTTGGTTGTAGTGAGTACCCATACCAGTAGCCCAAGTTACACCTGTAGTACCACCAGTTTGAGTTGCTTTACCAGGACCATTAGTTGCTCTAGAGAAGATCATCTCAGTAGATGCAGTATAGTTGTCCCACTTAAAGTTATCCCAGTAGTTAGCAGATAATTTAAACTTACCACTAGCTGTGATCTCATCTACTAATTTAACTACAGCGTTCATATCTGCAGCATCAAAAGTATAAGGACCAGCTGGAGCAGTTGGAGCTGCTTTGTAAACAGCTTTGTTTAATAATAAACGAGCTTTTAAGAATTGTGCAGCTTGCTTATTTGCTTTATGCATATCAGCACCAGTACCAAAAGTTGGTAAAGCAGCGATTGCAGCATCTAAGTCAGTCATAATCCAATCAAAAGCTTGTGCTCTTGTTTTTACTTCTGGTATATCATCCGCACCTGCAGTTGCAGAACGGTAAGGAACTTGACCAAATAAGTCCATTACTTGAGAAGCAAAATATGCTCTTAAGAATTGACCTTGTGCTTTATCAGCACCAGATCCAGTTTCAGCAACTAATGTTGCTTGGAATAAAGCACCATTTAATTGGTTCCAAGTATCGTATAATTGGTTATGTGCACCATCTACAGCGTGTAAATGGATTTTTCTCCAAGTACCGAAGTCATCCCAGTCAGTACCACGAGTTGGTCCTAACAATTCGTCTGTAGAATGTTCTTGGAATGCGAACCAGTTACCTTGGCCTGCTAAACCATTCAATGCACCATAAACAGAATTTAAGTCTGCTTTAGATGTACCGCCAGCTGCTGCTGCGATTGATTTAGAACCAAACACTTTCTCGTCCAATTTAGAACAAGAAACCGCTCCTAATGTTACTGCGATTGCAGTAGCATAGATGGCTGTTTGTTTGATAAAATTATTTTTCATGTGTATTTGTTATTTATGAAATTAAAAACGAGCGTTGATACCGAATGTGATAACTCTTGCTCTTGGAGTTGCTGTATAGTCAAATCCACGAGAAGGTACACCGTTTCTAGACTTATCTACGTTCACCTCTGGATCTAAACCAGAGTACTTAGTGAACAATGCTAAGTTTTGACCAGTCAATGTCAAGTTCAATCCTTTAATGAAAGAACCTTTCTTAACATCTACCGCATAACTTAAGCTAGCATTACCTAAACGGATATAATCACCTTTTTCTAAGAAACGAGTTGATACGTTACCTGGGTTGATTGAATTTTCAATACTGTAGATAACATCTCTAGTTACATTGTGCGCTGTTTTCAAGCTACCTTTTAACAATAACGCGTTAGCTGTATTGTTGTAAACATAGAAACCAGTAACTGCGTTGAAGAAAATGCTAGCAGTTAATTTTTTGTAAGTAAAGTTGTTTGTTAAACCAGCATTGAATGTTGGTAAAGCACTTCCTTGTAACTCATCTTTAGCACCATTTGCGTATACACCGTTTCCATAAGCATCAAATCTTAAGAAAGTAGGCATTACGAAAGTGAATAAAGGATATCCATCACGGATTGTTTGTGCATAAGCACCAGACAAACCTTGACCAGATACTTCACCAGTATTAACTACTGTAGAACCAAATCCTTCTACATTGTTCTTTAAGAAAGACATGTTGTAAGCAACATCCCATCCGAAAGCACCTTTGTATGCAGGACGAATTAATTGATAATCTAAGCTAACTTCAAAACCAGTGTTTTTAACATTACCTGGTAAGTTTACCCAACGATCTGCAGAAGCAGCTGGTTGAGGATAGCTGATTAAGAATAATAAATCTTTAGTAGACTTATCGAAGTAATCAACACTACCGTTTAATCTTCCGTTGAACATTGCGAAATCAATACCTGCACCAGCAGTTGTTGTAGTTTCCCATTTCAAGTTAGGATTAGAGTTAGTGATTGTTGGATTACCACCGTTAAAGTCAGCTTGTTTTAAAGCTAAAGATGCATAAGCAGGGAACTCTTGGTTACCAGTTACACCATAGTTTAATCTAACATCGAAGTTAGAGAATACATTACCCAAAGTTTTTTGAGCAAATCCTTCTTCTAATACTCTCCATTTGAAACCAAATGCAGGGAAAGTACCGTATTTGTTACCAGTACTGAACTTAGAAGATCCATCAATTCTCGCTAAAGCAGAGAAGATGTATTTATCTTTCATTGTATAGTTTACACGAGAGAAATAAGATTGTAATTCAACTTGTGTACTATCACCATAAACTGCTGTAGAACCACCTTGGTAAGAAGCCCAGTTAGTGCTCATTGAAGTAGCACCAGCAGCACCCCATCTTTGAGAAGCTCTATAGTAGTCAGTTGTTTTTTGATAAGAGAAGGCAGCTAAAGCTTGTAAGCTATTACCATTCTTAAATGTTTTGTCATAGTTCAATGTATGTTCTAACAAAGCACTATTTTGATTTAAGAATTGTTGTGCTGCTCTACCGCGACCTAACAATGCACTGTTTTGGTATTGTAAGTTACGGATAGTGATATTTCCTTGGTTGTATGCAGAACCTAAACGAGGATCAACAAAAGTCAAACGCTCAGTTGAACCGTTCTCCACACCATAAATTACTTTATAAGATAAATTCTCAGATAACTTATAAGTTAAAGAGATATTAGTCAATAATTTATTGTAAGTATCATTGTCTTTGTAACCTTCTAAGATTGCAACAGGGTTTCTGTTACCATCTTGGTTATCAAACCAAGTACCGTTTGGAGCGTATACAGGGAAAGTTGGGTTATAAGAAATCATAGCACCGATCAAAGAACCTTGATAACCTGCGTTATTAGTTACTTGAGCATAGCTATTTTTTACTTGAGATTGGTTAACAGTTAAATCTAATTTTAACTTAGAAGTTAATTGATTAGAATATTTCAAACCAAAAGTCATTCTCTTTAAACCTTGAGTCTTGATGATACCTTGTTGGTCATCGAAAGAACCGTTTAATTTTAAAGAAGACTTAGAATTTGAATAACCCCAACCTAAGTTGTAAGATTGAGATACTGCAGTTTGGAAAATTTGATCTTGCCAATCAGTATTGTAACCTTTATCGTTACCACCTACACCAGAAACATCAATACCAGCATCTTGTAAAGTTTTCTTTACGCCGTAGATGAATTCTTGTGGACTTGCTAAATCATAACGCTTAGCAGTTGTAGAAACAGATGTAGTAGCATTGAAAGTTAAGCTAGGCTTACCTTTACCAGACTTAGTAGTAATTAACACAACACCATTAGCACCTCTAGCACCATAAATAGCTGCAGAAGACGCATCTTTTAAGATAGAGATGTTTTCGATGTCGTTAGGGTTAATGAAAGATAATGGGTTTCTTGCTGTAGTAGAACCTTCAACAGAGATACCAGTACCAGTCATTCCACCACCGTATAAAGGCACACCATCAACCACATATAATGGGTTGTTGTTACTTCTTACAGAAGAAGTACCTCTAATAGTAATGTTAACAGCACCACCTGGTTCACCAGAGTTGTTAGTAACGTTAACACCAGCAGTACGACCTTGTAACAATTGTTCTGGAGAAGCAATCACACCTTTGTTGAATGATTTCTCACCTAAAGAAACAACCGCACCAGTCGCGTCTTTTACTTTACGTGTACCATAACCTACAACTACCACTTCTTCTAATTGAGTGCTAGTTTGGTTTAATGAAACAGTAACAGTACCATTTGCGTCAACTTCTTTAGATGAATAACCTACAGAAGAGACAACTAATTTAGCTACAGAAGAAGGTACAGTAATTGCAAAAGATCCATCAGCTGCAGTCTTTGCACCTGAAATAGTTCCTTTAGCTACAACAGAAGCTGCTGCAACAGGAGAACCGTCTTTCGCATCTAAAACCTTACCTGTAACTGTTTTGTTCTGAGCTTGCGCATTTAAAGCGATCAAGCCAATGAACAGTCCTAAAAATGAGGACTTAACAATTTTGAAATTCATAATTGGCAGTTTATTGGTTTATTAAGCGTGTACAAAATACACTAATTTGATATTCGACCAATTTTTTGTTAAATAATTTTTAACTTTTTTCCTGAAATAGCAAACAATTGTTAGTAGAATTGAGGCTATTTTGGTCTCAAAATGCCCTAAAACCCTTTACCATAAAGGATTTCATCCTAAATAGAAAAACTTACATAATGAAAAAAAATATGTTCCCATAAGGGTGCTTTAAAAAATTTCAAACGATTGCGAAAAAATTTGTGAAACAATTACTTATTTTTGAACCCTCAACGAATTGCTTATGACCAATACAACACTCAAATTGTTGGCTCAACAATTGCAGCTAAGTATCTCCACAGTTTCTCGTGCATTGAAAGATCATCCAGATATTTCTGCAGCTACAAAAGCAAAAGTGCATGCATTAGCCAATAGTTTAGATTATGAGCCCAATGCATATGCGATTCAACTTAGAACACAGAGTAGTAAAATATTTGGTGTGATTGTTCCTGCTATATCTAATTTGTTTTATGATAGTTTTATTGCAGCAGTAGAAGAAGAAAGTAGAAAGAATGGATATGCTTTGATGATTTTACAATCGAGTAATCAGCCAGATATAGAATTAGATAATTTAAAAATCTTTAGGCAAAATAGAGTCTCTGGTGTATTTGCTTGCTTATCAGCTAATGCAGAAAATTTAGAAACTTATCAAAAGATGACTGAAAAAGAAATTCCAGTAGTGTTTTTTGATATCGTACCTAAGGATAATAAATTTACTAAAGTAAGAATGGCAGATGAGAGATGTGCCATCATCGCTGCAGAAGAAATCATTAAAAGAAATGCCAAAAAAGTTTTAGCCATTTTTGGTGATGCAGGTTTATCTATTAGTCAAAAAAGGAAAAATGCTTTTCAAAATTTTATGGAGACCTACGCTCCTAAAGTGCATTGCACTTATGTAAATGCAAATAGTAGTGCTGAAGCAGAAGAACTTTTCAGAAAACAATATAGTAAGGCCCAAAAACCTGACACCGTTTTCGCCATGACAGATGAGGTTTTAATAGGAGTGATGAAAGCAGTGCAAGCTTTAGAAATTAAAGTTCCTTCTCAGTTAGGTGTAATTGGAATTAGCAACGGCTTTATCCCCAACCTATATCATCCTAAAATTAGCTATGTAGAAACTAGTGGATATGAATTAGGTAAACTTGCTTTTGTTCAAATGATGGCCAATATGAAAGGTGGAAAAACCTTAACCGAATTAACTGTGGAAGTGAAATTTGTTCCAGGTGAATCTATGTAAACGATATTAATTATTACTATGTTTAAAAAGTATAAAGCATTTGTTTTTGATTTAAATGGTACCATGGTGAATGATATGCCTTATCATATCAAAGCATGGCATGAAAAAATAATTCAATTGGGAGGATCTCTCACATTGGATGAAATGAAACATCAGTGCTATGGAAAGAACGATGAATTATTAGAAAGGGTTTTTCCAGGAAAATATAGTTTAGAAGAAAGAATAAAAATTGGAAATGAAAAAGAAGCCATATACAGAATAGAGTTTAAACCATTTTTGAAATTGATGGATGGATTAGATCAATTCTTAAAAAAAGCAGATCAAGAAAATATTAAAATGGCCATTGGCTCTGCGGCCATAATGGATAATATCAACTTCGTTAT
>JACCDN011085335.1_pt1 | contig 20215 bp, 22 predicted proteins | sample 7441691 | NCBI WGS metagenome assembly JACCDN01 (sample SAMN15323439, study PRJNA562643) | freshwater metagenome | isolation source: river surface water | place: USA:Blue River Watershed | collected 2017-08-16 | reverse complement strand
TGGATATCTTGGCGTCGGTTGAAAATCACAATCCGAATTTTTGGGCAGAGCTCCAGTATCGTTTCCTCGTGAACGGAACCGAGCAGCCGCTTCGGAAAGTGTTCGTGCTGCCGGGGCAGGCCAAGTATCTTGCCGAGCTCGGCGCGTCGGCGGCTTCCGGCGGAAGCGTCGAGTTAAAGATCGAACGGCGCCTGTGGCACCGCGCCGATCTTCAGGGCGCGGCGAGCGCGGAGGCGTTTGCGGAAGCGCGCCTGAATATCCGCGCGGAGAATCCGGTCTACGTCCCTTCCGATCCCTTGGCGACGTCGCCCGTCTCGAGCGCGAGGTTCACGCTGGTCAACGATTCAGCGTTCGGGTATTACGACGTTGATCTGCTAATTCTTCTCTATCGCGGCGACTCCATCGCGGGTGTGAACGCGTTGCGCGTCGACACGATAGAGGCGGGGGAGAAGAAGCCGATGGATGTTTTCTGGTTCCAACTCTTGCCGCAGGTCACGAAGGTGCAGGTCATTCCGGATGTGAACGTCTACGATCCGGACGCCTACCGCTCGCCGCGCTGAGGCTTGACAAAACAACAAAAAAGACCGTACCGTTCGGGTACGGTCTTTGTTTTTTTGCAGGAGGGCGCATGCATTCCGATCCACGCACACTGATTCTCGGCTCCTCATCCCCGTGGCGTCGCAAGATCCTCGCCGAGGCCGGCTACGCCTTCGAAACGATGGATCCGGATATCGACGAAAAGGCGATTCGTTCGCTGCGACCCGACAAGCTCGTGATTGCGATCGCGTACGCCAAGGCCAATGCGCTGCTGCCGGCCTTGGAAGGCCGGGCGGCGCTTCTCATCACCTGCGACCAGGTCGGCGTCTTCGAAGGCAAGATCCTCGAAAAGCCGGTCGACGGTGACGAGGCTCGGATGTTCCTGCGGGGATATCGCGGACGAACGCTCAGCTTCTATAGCGCTGTCATGATCGTCGACGTTGATACAGAGAAGTGGCAAAAAAATGTCGATGTTTGCAACGTCGAAATCGGCGCGCTGCCTGATCAGGCGATCAGTGAGGCGATACGCCGCGGTGACGTCCTTGGTTCTTGCGGCGCATTCGTGCTCAAGGATCCGTCGCTTCGTCCGTATGTCCGGATCCTGACCAGTTCAGAGTCCTCGTGCGAAGGGCTTCCGCTCGAGCTGCTTCGCCGGCTCCTCGCGCATCATCGCTATCCGGACGCTCGATCTTCCTGATCCGTTCACAGGACCTTCACGGGTCCTTTTCTTTTTAGCAGTTTCCAGGCGCGCTTTGGATCACGCTATCAGGATAGCCGAGCGCGCCGAGAACGGCGCCGAGCTGCTTGACCGCGTTCTCTTCCGCTTGGCGCAGGATGCCGGACGCGCAGGCTGCGTCGCGGATCGATTGTTCGGCCGCCAAGCGCGCTTCGGATTCGAGATCCTTGTCGCCTCGTGAAAGGAAGCCTTGGTCGCGGTCGTAGACGCGCGTCTTCTCGTTATCGAGCCGGACCGAAAGGATCTGAGGCGCAGGCAGTTTCACGCGCAGCGAGCTGGCCGTCTTTTCGACGTCTTTTTCCGAGAGCCCGCTCAGATCATAGCCGGCCACGACTTCGCCGTTCGCGATCAAAAGGAGCTTGTCGCCGAAGAGGATGTCTCGCCACGGGCCGCCGCCGTCTTTCTTCGCCTCGATGATTTTTTCGATCGTGAACGAAGAGGTTTCAAGCCGGCCGAGCTGGCGCATTTCTTTGACGACTGATTCGCGGCTTGCATCGATCCGGGTGCTGGGTGCAGCGGGTCGCAGGAAGAACCAGCTAGCCAGGGCGGCGCCGACGAGCAGCGTGACGATTGAGACGGTGACGGTCGTGCGCATTGTCATAGAGGTTGGGTTTCAGTAGTATCCTAGGGAACTTTCACACATGCTGCAACGTACGCTCCAGGCGTATCGCAAATTCGATTGGCTCCTCTTCGGCGCCGCGACGCTGCTGACAGGTCTTGGCTTGCTTGCCCTGTATTCCATCGGTCTCGGCGCGGAGAACGATTTCGGCAGTTTCAAAAAACAGCTCTTGTTCTTCGTGCTCGGCTTGATCATCGTCTTCGTGGGCTCGATCGGCTTCCATTATCGCTGGCTGGGGTTCGTCACCGTGCCGTTGTACTTCGGCATGATGCTTCTCCTCGGCGTGGTCCTCGTGCTCGGCCAGACGATCCGCGGCACACGCGGCTGGCTCTACCTCGGCCCGGCGGGTTTTCAACCGATCGAGCTTGCCAAGGTCGTGCTGATTATCATCATGGCGAAATTCCTGGCGACGCATGGGCGGTACACGAAAGACATCCGTGTTGTGATCCAAAGCGCCGTCACGGTCGTGCTCATGCTCCTCCTCGTCGTCCTCCAGCCGGACTTGGGCGGCGCGATCGTGCTTGCTTCGATTTGGTTCGGCATGGTGCTCGCGTCCGGCTTGCGCGCGAAGCATCTCCTTACGATGGCCGGGATTGCGATCGCCTTCGGTGCGATCGCCTGGCTCTTCTTGCTGCGCCCCTATCAAAAGGAGCGCATCGCGACGTTCTTGAATCCCGCCAGCGACCCGTTCGGCCAAGGGTACAACGTCACGCAGTCAGTGATTGCGATCGGGGCCGGCCAGTTCAAGGGGAGGGGAGTCGCGTCCGGCTCGCAGAGCCAGCTGCGCTTCCTGCCGGAAGCGCGTACGGACTTCATCTTTTCGGTGATCGCAGAAGAGCTCGGCTTCGTCGGCGTTATGATCTTGCTAGGACTCTTCGGCGTGCTCTTCTCGCGACTCTACGTCCTCGCGAAATCTTCGCGTGACGACTTCACCCTCTTTCTGGTCATCGGCACCTCCGTGCTGATCGCCTCCGAAGCATTCGTGAACATCGGCGTCGCCTCCGGGATCCTCCCAGTCACCGGTCTCGCGCTGCCCTTCGTGAGTTACGGCGGCACCTCCCTCGTCATGCACTTCGTTTTGATCGCGCTCATGCAGAACATCGCCCTTCGGAGGAGTTGAAAATGACTGAACAATACTAGTGTTCACTTGAAAGGCAGACAATCCGGGATCAAACGCGCGTGTCTCACTGGTTGACGCGCGCGTTTTTGATTGATAGTTTCTCAGCGGTACCTGAACAAAGGAGAGACACATGGGTGGAGAAGGCAAATACCCTCCGAACGACGGCAAGAGGGTTTCAAGATCGGAAAAAAGGATTCTGGCGTTTGCAGGGCGGAACGGCAGCGGCAAGGGGACGGCTTCCGAGTTGACCGCTTCCTTGCTCGGGGCCCCCAGGCATACCTATTCCGATGTGCTCTACGAATTCCATGCAGCATGCGGTATTCCGCGCGAAACCGTCGGGCGGGCGACTCTGCAGGAGCTCTCGACTGTCGTGCGCCGATGGTTTGATCAGGACGCGTTGGCACGTGTGATGGTCGCCAAGTGTCTGGCGGCGCCAAGCGCGTACATCGTGATTGACGGCGTGCGGCGGCCTGAGGATCTTGATCTTCTCTTCCGGGAGTTCGGTCGAGGGAATGTCATCGTCCTCTGGATCGAAGCTTCTTCCGACATTCGTCATGGGCGGGTTAGGGAGCGGAAGACGAAGGCGGGGGAAGCCTTCATGCCGTGGGAGCAATTCGATCGCGAAGAACGGGCAGAAACGGAAAGCCAACTCGATCACGTTCGCGCGCTCTGCGTGCGAGAGATCGACAACAACGGCACGCTCCAAGCGCTTGAAGAGCAGATCAAAGTCGTCCACCACGACTTCATCATCGGACCGGTGGCGTAAGCGGCTGGTGGCAGAGATTCTCACGACGAACGCCCTTCTACGGGCGTCTTTTTTATCTTGGATAAGGCCGGATCGATACTTATACACTCGACAAGTCTTGCAAAAAATGGTATCGTGTGAAGGTAAAACAAAGTTCGTCCACAAGACCAAAAGCTATGGCTCCACTTTCACAATCTACGCCAAGCTATTATCAGGACGGCCTCCGGATGATCTCGTTTTGCCCTCTGTGCGAAACGAACTACAATCCGATGGAGGCGCGCGTCCTCGGCGAAAAAGAGGACGGCCATCTCCTGCACATCCGCTGTAAGAAGTGCTGGAACTCCATCCTGGCTTTGGTCCTCGTTTCGAACGCCGGCGTCTCTTCGGTCGGTCTCATCACCGACCTGACCTTCGATGACGTCCAGAAGTTTTCCGGCCGCGAAACCGCGGTCACGACGGACGACGTCATTGGCGTGCACCAACTGCTCGCGGAGGACGGCGGAGGATCCTTCGACTTTATCGACGCGGTCCTCGAACGCATGTAACCGGCAAAGCACGCCGTCCCTTGACAGGGGCGGCTTTTGCGTTTATGATCCTGCCATAACTCTTCTTGCTGAGTAGCCCTATGGCGATGGATGCAATCAAGCTGCCTCTCACCACACGCGATGTGGCGGTGAAGGCCAAGAAGCTGCGTGCGCAGGGTCTCATTCCCGCGGTCCTCTACGGACACGGAACCGAGAACCACCACCTGGCTGTCCCGTACAACGTGTTCACGAAGGCCTTCAAGGCCGCCGGCGAATCCACCCTGATCGACCTCGAACTCGAGGGGAACGGTACAGTGAAGGCGCTGGTCAAAGACTGGCAGGTCGATCCGCTTTCGAACCGCTACATTCACGTCGACTTCTATCAGGTCAACCTGAAGGAGAAGCTCAAGGTGGAGATCGCGCTCAACTTCGTCGGCGAATCGCCGGCTGTGAAGGAACAGGGCGGCTCGCTCGTGAAGAGCATGAGCAGCCTGCGCGTCGAATGTCTGCCGACCGACCTGGTCCACGAGATCGACGTCGACGTCTCCATCCTGAAGGCGTTCGAACAGATGATCCACGTCAGCGACCTGAAGCTCCCTCCGGGCATCGAAGTCCTGGAAGACGCGAACGCGGTGGTCGTCCTGGTCGAAGCCCCGATGACCGAAGATCAGCTGAAGGCGCTCGAGAACGCCGCACCGATCGACGTGACCGCGGTCAAGACGGAAGCCGAAGAAAAGAAAGCCGCCGAGGAAGCCGCCAAGGCTGCCGAGGAAGTCGCGAAGGAATAAATCCGCGATTCGAAAACACTCCGAAGTCTTCGCATCCCGGCGCAAGCTGGGATCTAGGCCCCGACGTTCGTCAGGGCGCGATGATCAGGAGTGTTTTTCGTTTTGCGCGACGAGAATCCGCTCATCGCCATGCAGATCTTTCAGCACTGCGATGCGTGCTTCGGGCATGGTTTGGCGTGTCAGCCTCGAAAGTTCCTCGAACTGCCCCGGTTCAGCTTCGAGCACGAGAAGGATCGGTTTCGTTTTCCAGCGAACAAGATTCTTGAACAGCGCGCGATAGTGGTCGAGGCCGTCCTTGCCGGAAACGAGCGCAAGCTTCGGTTCGTGCGCGCGGACTTCAGGCTGCGTTTTTTTCCAGGCCGCGAGGGGCAGGTACGGGAGATTGGCGACGAGGAGCGTTGGCCCATGCGGTTCCGGCAAGCGGTTACGCAGGATGTCGAGCTTGGCGAATCTTGCTCGGCGGCCAAATTTCAAGCGTCGGGCGTTTTTCTTCGCGACGGCCAGTGCTTTCGCAGAGATGTCGTACAAGAGCGCCTTGGCATCGTGGTATTCAGCGGCGAGCGTGAGACCTATCGCTCCCGAACCGGTGCCGATATCCAGGACCGAGACGGATCCCTCGAGCTCGCTTCGCTGCGCTCGAGATAGCAAAAAGGAAAGAACGGCTTCCACTAGGAGTTCGGTTTCCGGCCGGGGGATCAAGACATCTTTCGTAACGAGGAAAGTTCTTCCGTAAAAGCCTTTTTCGCCGATGAGCTGGGCGAAGGGCACGTGCCGCGCGCGCCCGGCGATCAATGCTGCGTAGGCTTTCTCTTTTTTGGACGAAAGTTTCGTTTCCGGGTGCGCCAGGAGCCAGGCGAGATCTTTTTTCAGAAGGTGCGCCAAGAGCGACTCCGCTTCGAGGCGGGGTTCCGGGATGCGCGCGCGCTTCAAGCGGCTCGCGCCGACAGCGGTGAGGTCGCGGACGGTCATGTGCGCACTCTACGATAAAAAGAAAAGCTCCGCGAGAGGGCGGAGCGATGGATGGGGCGGAGTGCCGAGGAATCGGGTCGTTCAGCTGGCCGGCTTGTCGAGCAGATCCGTCTCGGTCAGCTCGCCACAGGCGACCTGTTGGAGGAGCCGTACGAAGCCGCCGAAGTAGAGGTCCTCTTCGGCCGCGCTCACGCTCTTCGTCAGGCGGTCAAGCAGGGCGGAGAGGTTGAAATCGACGGTTCGGAGCTGTGGAGTGGAGGAGATGGCGTCACCAATCTCCAACCAGAGGGAGATGCCGCCCTTGCAGTAGACACGGAAGGGGATCTGGAAGCGTTCGGCGAGCGCGGCGAGCTTCTGACGACTGACGAAGCCGATGTCCGGAGCCCGTCGGGCCTCGGGATGCGGGGTCAGGTAGTGCCGGGCCCAAGCGAGCCAAGCGACGACGTTGAACAAACGGTCTCCACGGATCACGATGTTGGTCTTCAAGAGCGGCCTCCTTAGCGGGATGCGTGCAGTTCACCCGATGTGCGCGGCCGTGTCAACCCTCCAATGCTTTTCGCGCGGCTTCCAATTCTTCCGGCGTGCCTACGGGCATCCAAAAACGTGACTCGATCAACCGAACAGGATTCTTGTCCAGATGCTTCGCCAGCGTTTGCGGCAAGCCGAACTCGCCGTTCGGCAGCGCGGCGGCTTCGAGATCGAAAAAACGCGCATCAAGAATGCAGGCACCGGCGTAGACGTCGTGCACATCAAGGTTCGTGGTTTCTTTGTTCGGCACGATTCGCCTCAAGAAACCGCCCTCGCGCTCGAGATGGCTATAGGGATTCGGTGTCGGCACGTGGTGCGTCAGCATGGCGAAAGGCTCGGTCGAGGCCAATCGCTCCAAGTCTTCCGCGCCATACAAGTCGTCGCCGTTCAAAGCGAGGAATGGTTCATGGTTCAAAAAGGGCTTGGCGCGCAGCAGCGCGTCGTAGGTGCCTTTCAGTTCCGTCTGTTCGACACAGCGGACGGCTCGTCCGGGCTTTTCAAAATGAGAGCGGATCGTTTCGCCCTTGTAACCAATGACGATGAAAATTTCCGAAATCGCGCTCGGCAGCGCTTCGATGGTGCGTTGAATGATCGGTTTGCCGCCGATCTCGATCATCGGTTTCGGCACGATGTCGGTCAGCGGCCGGAGCCGCGTGCCGAGACCGGCCGCGAAGATGATGGCTTTCATTCTTCGTCGTCTGAAGCGGATCCGAACGTCCCCGCGCGGTCGGCTTCATGGAGCGTCCGCATGATCTCGTCCAAGTTACCGGCGAGGATGCTCGGAATACCGTGCCAGGATTTCTTAATGCGGTGATCGGTCACGCGATCCTGAGGGAAATTGTAGGTGCGGATTTTTTCCGAACGCTCGCCGGTGCCGATCTGGCCCTGTCGAAGGTCAGTGCGGGCCTTGCGACGCTTTTCTTCTTCGATCGTAAAGAGGCGCGCGCGCAGCACGGCCATGGCTTTCTCCCGGTTCTGGATCTGGCTGCGCTCGTCCTGGCAGCCGACGATCATGCCGGTCGGCAGATAGGTGATGCGCACGGCCGAATAGGTCGTCTGCACCCCTTGACCGCCGTGACCGCCCGCCAGGAACGTGTCGATGCGAATGTCTTTAGGATCGATCTTGATGTCGATCTCTTCCGCCTCAGGCATCGCCGCGACGGTGACGGTCGATGTGTGGACGCGTCCGGCTTTTTCCGTTTCCGGCACCCGTTGGACACGGTGGACGCCGGACTCGTATTTCATCTGACGGTAGACGTACTTGCCTTGCAGGCTGAAGACGGCTTCCTTCATGCCGCCCAAGTCGTTCAGGCTCTGCGAGATGGCGGCGACTTTCCAGCCTTGGCGTTCCGCGTAGCGGACGTACATCCGGAACAGTTCCGCGGCGAAGAGCGCGGCTTCGTCGCCGCCGACGCCCGCGCGGATTTCGATGATCGTGTTTTTCTTGTCGAGCGGATCGGGTTCGACGAGCGCGTCTTCGATTTCGAGGCGGACGGCTTGGAAGTCCGTGGCGATGCGTGTAGCTTCGGCCTCGGCCATCGCCCGGAGTTCGGGGTCAGTTTCGATCTTGAGCATGGCCTCGGTGTCGGTAGATTCTTTTTCGAGCGCCTCGTAGCGTTCGCCGATATCGAGGATCTCGCGGAGCTCGCTGTACTCCTGATTCAGCCCGCGCATTTTTTGGTTGTCCGAAATCACCTCCGGCTGCGAGAGGAGGCTTTCGATTTCTTGAAAGCGGGCGCGCTTCTTTTTGAGTTCGACAGGGACGTTCATGGGAAGAGTATAGCGCAGATAGCCAAAACCCCCCGACGCATGTCGGGGGGTTCGGCGAAGCTACTTCGAGGCTTTGGTGGCCTTGAGAGCGGCGCGCTTCTTGGTGCGGGCCTGCTTGCCCGTCGCCTTCACGTCGTCGCCGGGCTTCTTGGCCGTGCGGTCCTTGAACTTTTCGACGCGGCGGGAAGCGTCCACGAGCTTCTGCTTGCCCGTGTAGAACGGATGGCAGGCAGAGCACAATTCGATGGACAGCTCTTTGACCGTGGCTCCGGTCGAAAAGGTGTTGCCGCAGGCACAGATGACCTTGGCGTCCGGATAATATGTCGGGTGGGTGTCGGCTTTCATAGATTGACTACGGCGAGGACTATAGCAGGGGTTGAAGAAGTTGGCAAGAGCACGTGTATAGGAGCTTAAGATCCCTTTATGGATTGCAGAGACTAGGGGATCGGCCCTTCCAGAGATCCTTGACAGGGGAGCCTCATTTTCTTATACTTCTCCCATTATTAACCTCACATTCCCGACAACACTCCTGGGCGCGTCCCTCCCTTAAATAAGGATACGGACGTCCCGGCCGGGAAGGTGATAAAAGGAGTTGCATCTCTATATGTACCAGATCCCCGATCTTCTTGAGTTTCTCAAGACGGGCGCCCACTTCGGACACCAGGTCTCGAAGTGGCACCCGAAAATGAAGCCGTTTATCTTCGGTTCCCGGAACGGCATCCATATTATCGACCTGGAGCAGACCGTCGTGAAGCTGAAGGAAGCGCTCGACACTGCGCGTGACATGACCGCCAAAGGCGGCGTGATCGTCTTCCTGGGCACCAAGCGCCAGGCCGCGCCGATCGTCGAGAAGTACGCCAAGGCTTGCGGTGCGCCTTACATCACGACGCGCTGGCTGGGCGGCACGTTCACCAACTTCCCGGAACTCTCGAAGCTCATCAAGAAGCTGAACGAGTACCGCGCCAAGCGCGATACCGGCGGTTTCGACAAGTACACCAAGAAGGAACGCGTCGTCATCGATCGCGAGATCGAAGACATGGAGCGCAAGGTCGGTGGCATCGCGCCGCTCACCAAGCTGCCGGAAGCGATCTTCGTGATCGACGCCAAGCACGAGAAGACGGCGATCGAGGAAGCCCGCGCCAAGAAAGTTCCGATCTTCGGCTTGATCGACTCCAACATCAACCCTGAGGACATCACCTACGGCATCCCGGCCAACGACGATGCTGTGAAGTCGATCGAGCTCTTCACACGCCTCTTCTCCGAAGCTGTGGCCGAAGGCCGCCGGCTCCGCGAGAAAGACATGGCCGTCAAGAAAGCCGAAGCGGTCAAGATCGAATCGGGCGAACCGGCTCGTATCATCACCGCTTAAAGGTAAGCGGCGCTCACGCGGCCCAGCCCCCTCCCTAGCTCTTCATCATCACTACTATGATCGACGCCAAAATCGTCTCTCAACTCCGCGCCATGACGGGTGCCGGCATCGTCGAGTGCAAAAAAGCGCTCGAAGAAACGAACGGCGACCTCGCGGCCGCCGCTGAAGCGCTTCGCAAGAAGGGCATCGCCAAGGCCGGTTCGAAATCGGACCGCAACACGTCCGAAGGACTCGTCTATGCGTACGTCCACGGCAACGGCAAGGTCGGCGCGATGGTCGAGATCCTCTGCGAAACCGACTTCGTCGCCCGTACCGAGGGCTTCAAGGCACTCTGCCATGAACTGGCGCTCCAGATCGCGGCCATGAATCCGCTCTACGTGTCGAAAGACCAGATCCCGGCCGAAACCCTCGAAAAGGAAAAGTCGATCTACGCCGAAGAGTTTGCTGGATCGAGCAAGCCGGCCGAGGTCGTCGAGAAGATCCTCGAGGGCAAGCTCGCGAAGTGGTACTCCGAGATCTGCCTGATGAACCAGGCCTACATCAAAGACGAAGACAAGACCGTCGAAGACGTCGTGAAGGAAACGATCTCCAAATGCGGAGAGAACATCCAGGTCAAGCGCTTCACGCGCTTCGCCATGGAAGCCTCGACGCAGGTGCCCGGCTAATCTCCAGAAAAACCACCCCCATTTCGCATCCCGGCGCAGGCCGGGATCCAGATTCCGGCTTTTGCCGGGATGCGATATCAAGGGGGTGGTTTTTCATTTTCGGGCTCTCTGGCATCCTCGGGCTTTTTTCTATACTATTTAGGCATGTCTCTGTGGAGGGTGAAACATGCCTTGTCTCCGTCCGTTGAAGCCGCGCTGATCAGCGTCGTCGCGGCCTACGGTCTTTTCGTTGTCTGGTACGCATCCTTGTCGCCTCTCGCCGTGCCATTGACGCTCGTTCTTGCGACCGTTCCTCAGCAGGTTTCGCTCGATACGGACACGTGGGTGCGCCATGACGATCCTGCCCGCGGACTGGCCTTCGCCGTCCCGCCGAACTGGCTGATCGACACGGCCGATCCGTCGCGCATCCGGCTCGGACGCTCGGTGAAAGAGCTCGCCACCGCCGCCGCGGCCAACGAAGGCATCCTGCTCGAGACGGTCGCGCTCGGCGAACGCGAAGAGATCATGAACCTCGCCGTGGAAGACTTCGCGGATCGCCGCGCGGCGACGTACGAGGTCTCCGTCGACGGACATCCTTCGCTGTTCCTGATCGCCTTCGACAAGACGCAGGTGCAACGCGAAGCCATCTACATTCCGATGGGCAAAGAAGCGCTGGTCGTCCGCGCCGCCGCGGCCGATCCCGCCGTCTTCGCCACCCTTGTTTCCACCATCAAATTCTATACGCCATGATCCGCATCGCCATCAACGGTTTTGGTCGCATCGGTCGCAACACCTTCAAGGCTGGCTTCGGCCGCCTAAAGGATTTGGAGTTCGTCGCTGTCAACGACCTGACGGATACGAAAACGCTGGCCCATCTCTTGAAGCACGATACAAGCTACGGTGCGTACGACCGAGATGTTTCCTATGACGAGACGCATGTCATCGTCGACGGCAAGAAGATCCTCGTGATCGCCGAAAAAGATCCGACGAAGCTTCCGTGGAAGGATCTGAAGATCGACGTGGTCCTCGAATCGACCGGACGTTTCACCGACGAAGCCGGCGCTTCGCAGCATCTCACGGCTGGCGCGAAGCGCGTCATCATCTCCGCGCCTGCCAAAGGAGGCAACGTGCCGACCTACGTCTTGGGCGTGAACGGACACGACTACGACGCGGAACACCTGGTCATCAACAATGCTTCGTGCACCACGAACTGCATCGCGCCGGTCGCCGCCGTCATCAACGAGGCCTTGGGCGTGAAGAAGGCGATGATGACTACGATCCACAGCTACACCGCCGACCAAAATTTGCAGGACGGCCCGCATAAGGATCTCCGCCGCGCCCGCGCCGCGGCCGCCAACATGGTCCCGACCTCGACCGGCGCCGCCATCGCCGTCACCGAAACACTCCCGGAACTCAAAGGCCTCTTCGACGGCCTTTCGATCCGTGTGCCGACGCCCGTCGTGTCGCTTGCGGATTTCACCTTCGTCGTCGGCAAATCAACATCGGTTGAAGAGGTAAATCTCGAGATCAAGAAAGCCTGCACCGGCTCCCGTTTCAAGGGCATTATGACCTGGACGGAAGAGCCGCTCGTGTCTTCTGATTTCATCAAGAACCCGCATTCCGCCATCGTCGATATCGGCCTGACGCAAGTCGTCGACGGCGACCTTGTGAAGGTCGTCGCCTGGTATGACAACGAATGGGGCTATTCTAACCGCCTGGCTGAAATGGCGGAACGCGTCGGCAAGGCGATCCGATAAGAATGGCTCGTCGGTACTCGGAACCGGTCTACGTCCTCGACATCCCGTGGCAGATCTTCGATCTCGTCATTTTTGTCGCCTTAGCGTTTTTCGCTTCCGCATTTTTTTACGGCCAGGTCAGAGGCGGAACGCTCGGCGTCCTGACGATGCTCGCGAGCGCTGTCGGTTTTTTGACGATCGCCTACGGCTCGTTCATCGAGCCGCGCCGCTTGCGTGTGCGCCGGTATGCAGTGGGAACAGGGAAGCGCGCCCTCTCGGTCGCTTTTCTTTCGGATATCCATGTCGGCCCCTATAAGAAAGCGCCATGGGTCCGACATCTCGTCCGGCGCGCGCAGGCGCTCAAGCCCGACGTGATCCTGCTCGGCGGGGACTTCCTCTACAAGAACGCCGCTGACTTGCCGCAGCTCGAGCCGCTCAAGGACCTGCGCGCGCCGCTCGGTGTGTATGCGATTCTCGGCAATCACGACGAATGGGTGTCGCGGAAAGAATCGCTGGCGTGGTTTGAAGCTTCGGGCATCCCGCTTTTGCACAACCGTTCCGCGCACTTTGAAAACAAAGGAGCGTCGGTCGTGATCGCCGGCGCGGAAGACGACTGGTACGGCGAAACGGACTTGGAGGCCGCGCTGCAGGGCGTCGGCCCGTCAGATCTTTCTCTAGTCATGCTTCACAATCCCGATCTGGCGACGCCGGCGGCGAAGCTGCTTCAAGAACGATCCGGAACGGTCGTCTTCTTTTCCGGCCACACGCACGGCGGACAGATCCGCCTGCCGTTCTGGGGCCCCGTCATGCGTCTGCCACATCATTTGAATCGCCGTTACGACCGCGGCGTTTTTTCCTTCGAGGGCGTGCCTCTCGTCCTCGGCGCCGGAACAGGGGAGTCCGGTCCCCGCGCGCGCCTTTTTTGCCCGCCGGAGATCGTGCTCGTCGAGGTGCGGTTCTAGGCTCTGGGTGAATTGGCGTACGCATGTCACTTGTGCGAAGACGCGGTACACATTTTTATGTATGCCGAATATGCTCACGCCCGAAGATTTGCAGGCTAGTGGTTCGATCGTCGAAGAGCTTGCAGAAATGGTCGACAAGGGCTTTTCCGGAATGGAAAAGGGTTTCGGAAAACGGTTCGACGGCGTCGAAGGTCGCCTCACGACTGTTGAAACCCGCCTTGGGTCCGTCGAGACGAGGCTTGAGAATATCCAGCGAAAAGTCGACCGCACCGCCGAAAAAGTCAATACCCCGGTCAGCGTCATAGCCATGTATCAAGATGGCTATTTTGCCGCACACGCTTGGCAAAATCGTCTTTTTACAAGCTGTTGATTTTGTTTTCGCCCGGATGACGCGGGGATGGTATACTCTCCGCATATGGCAACGTCCTCGCGCTGCGCGCGCATTGTGATTCTCGGAGCTGGTTTCGGGGGCCTGACGGCGGCCGTGCAGCTTTCGAAACGCTTGGGGCCGCGGTCCGGCTGCGAGATTGTCGTGGTCGACAAGTGCACGCATCATCTTTTTCGTCCTTGGCTCTACGAAGTTGCGACCGGCGATGCGCCGGAGGAGCAGCTCAAGGCGGGGGTCGCCACTCCGTATGAGGATTTGCGCACCCATCTTTCCGCCCGCGGGGTGAACGTGGAATACGAAGAAGTCGTCGGCGTCGATTGGGGCGCAAAAACCGTCCGGCTGGCCGACGATCGCAGGCTGCCCTTCGATCATCTCGTGGTCGCCCTCGGCACAGCTCCGGATTTTTACGGCATCGAAGGCCTCGAGCAGCACGGTGTGCCGATGTACAGTCTGCAGAACGCGATCGTCGTGCATCGCAAGCTGAAGTGGCTCGTCGAGCAGAAGCGGCGCAACGAAATCCCGTTCATCCGCATCGTTGTCGGCGGCGCGGGGCCGACCGGTGTCGAATTCGCGTGCGAGGCCGCGATGTTCATGAAGTCGCAGGTCAAAAAGAAGATGCTTGGCGCGGGCGAATATTCGATCGAGCTCGTCGAAGCGTCTCCTCGAGTGCTTCAAATGCTGCATCCTCGGCTGTCAGCTTGGGCGAAGGCCCGTCTTGAGAAGCTTGGCGTGAAATTGATTTTGGACGCCTGTATCAAGGGCGCACATAAGGATCACGTCGTGCTCGCGCCGCGCCCGCTCAAGACCGGCGAAACGATGGAGTCGCTGATCTGCGATTTCAAAAACGAAGGCTTGAAGGAAATCACGACGGATCTTCTTGTCTGGTGCGGCGGCTTCCGCGCCAACCCCGTCGTGAAAAGCCTGGGCGTGACGACTGACGCGCGCGGCCGGATCGAAGTGGAAGATACGATGCAGGTCCGCGGCATGCCGGGGGTTTGGGCCGTCGGCGACGGCATGGCGTTGATCGATCCGAAAAACAAGCGGCCCGTGCCGCAGTTAGCGCAAGGCGCCATTCATCAGGGCGAACTGGCGGCGGAAAACATCGTGCGCACGATGGATCGGAAACCGCTCGCGCGCTACCGCTTCCCGGCTATGCACGCGCTCGTGCCGATGGGCGGGGCTTGGGGCGTAGCCGATGTCTTTGGTCTGCGCTTCAAGGGCGTGTTCGTCTGGCCGGTACGCTTGGTCGCGGACATCCGCTATTTCTTGACGACCTTGCCGCTCAAGAGCGCGCTCAAGATGATCAAGGCGCCGCTTACGGTCTTTCGCCGCAACAACCTATGAAGCTGCGCACGCTCGACGATCTTAAATCGGTCAAAGACAAACGCGTGCTGCTGCGCGCCGATTTCAACGTGCCGGTTGGGCGCGGCAAGGTCAGCCCCGACGAAGACTGGCGTATCCGCAAGGTCGTGCCGACGATCGAACGCCTGAGCAAGGCCGGCGCTCGCGTCGTCATCGCCACTCACCTGGGCCGTCCTGACGGAAAAAAAGTCGCGGCGCTCAAAACCGATCCGCTCGCCAAACGTTTGTCGCAGCTGTTGCCTCACCCTGTCGAAAAACTTTCCGACTGCGTCGGCGAAGACGTTGAGCGGACGATTGCCGGGATGAAAAACGGCCAGGTCGTTCTGCTCGAGAATCTCCGTTTCAAAAAAGGGGAGGAAGAAAACGATCTCGCCTTCGCCCAAGCGCTTTCGCGCCTCGGCGATTTGTATATCGATGAAGCGTTCGGCACGTGTCATCGCGCGGCCGCGTCGATCGTCGGTATCACGCGGTACCTGCCGTCCTATGCCGGCCCGCTCTTGATCGCCGAAGTCACGGCGCTCGAGAAAGTTATGGACGCGCCCGAGCGGCCGTACCTTGTCCTCATGGGCGGCGCCAAAGTCTCGGACAAAATCGGCGTTCTTTCGCAAATGCTTTCATCCGCCGATCGCGTCCTCTTGGGTGGTGCCTTGATCGCGCCGTTCTTCAAGGCCCAGAGCCACTGCATCGGCGCGACGCCATGCAGCGACGAGGACGTCGAAGCGGCTTGCGAGCTGATGCGGCACCCGTACTACAAAAAATTGATTCTTCCGCACGACGTCGTGATCGGGAACCCCAAAGATCTCGACGGCCCCGCGCAGGTCGTGGACCTGCAGGAAGAGCCGTTCGATCTCTGTCGCGATCATGAAGCGATCCTCGACATCGGCCCGAAAACCATCTCGGCCTACTCCGCCTATATCCGCGGGGCCAAGACGATCGTCTGGAACGGACCGCTCGGCTATTTCGAGGCTCCGAAGTTCAGCCACGGCACGCTGGCGATCGGGAGATTGATCGCCGCGCGCTCTCGCGGCAAGACGTTCGGGATCGCCGGCGGAGGAGAAACGGCCGTCGCGCTCCATCGCACCGGATTGGCTGACTGCATCGATCATCTCTCGACCGGAGGTGGCGCGATGCTCGAATTCCTAGAAGGCAAAGCGTTACCGGGACTGCAGGCGCTGCGTATCGACGAAGAAGATTCATCCACCTAGCAACTTTTATGGAAGGAAACATGACTGGAGGATGCGGATGCGGGAATGGCGGAGCGTGCGGCTGCAGCGGCGGGCTCATGCGCAAGCGGAAGGGCTCGAAGGTTTTGTGGAACCTGCTGATCGCCGTCGGCACGCTCTACGTCGCCATCTTGGCGCTGAACGCTGCCAAGCAGAGCGACTACATCGGGCGTCCGGATGCGGCGCGCGACACCATCGCGATCTCGGCTGAGGGGAAAGTCACGGCCGCGCCGGACATCGCCACGGTTTCGATCGGCGTTCAGACCGAGAGCAAGACCGTCTCCGCGGCCCAAAAGGAGAACGCCGCCAAGATGAACGCGATCATTGAAAAAGTGAAGAGCTTGGGCGTTGCCGCGGAGGACATCAAGACGAGCAACTATTCGATCTACCCGCAGTACGACTACCTGAGCGGACGCCAGGTCCAGCGCGGCTTCATGGTCACGCAGAACATCGATTTGAAGATCCGGAATCTCGACAAGATCGGCGAAATTCTCGCGGCTGCGGGCGACCTCGGCGCGAACCAAGTCGGCGGTGTGGCCTTCACGATCGACGAGCCGGAAGATCTTCGTCAACAGGCGCGCATGAAGGCGCTTGAAATGGCCAAGAAAAAAGCGCAGGCCTTGGCCAATGCGGCCGGCGTGCGTCTCGGCAAAGTCGTCGGCTTCAGTGAAAGCCCGGGCTACGAACCGTCGCCGATATACTACGCCAAAGACGCGGCGCAAAATACGGGCGGGGCCGGCGCGCCTTCGATTCAATCCGGTTCGCAAGACGTCGTCGTCGACGTGACGGTGCTGTACGAAATTCTTCCTTAAGCCGGAAGCGGACGCGTCGTCAGGATCGCCTGGCGGCGCGGCGCTTACTGCGTAAGGCTTCACCTGCTATGCCCACCATCCGTGACATCAAAGGCCGCGAGATCCTCGACTCTCGCGGCAATCCGACGGTCGAAGTGAAGATGACGCTCTCCGACGGCACGATCGCCAAGGCGTCGGTGCCGTCCGGCGCTTCGACGGGCGTGCATGAGGCGCACGAGATGCGCGACGGCGACAAGCGCCGCTATGGCGGCTTGGGCGTGCTGAAAGCCGTCAAGAATGTCGACGGACCGATCGCCGACGCGCTCCGCGGCATGGAAGTCCAGGAGCAGCGCAAGCTCGACGCGCGTATGCGCGATTTGGACGGCACGCCGAACAAGACGAAGCTCGGCGCCAACGCCATCCTCGGTGTGTCGCTCGCGGCCGCGCGTGCCGGCGCGACGTCGCTTCAGCTCCCGCTCTATCGGTATCTCCGCGACATCTTCGATTTGCCGCGCGAGGAGGGGTATAAGCTGCCGCTGCCGATGATGAACGTTTTGAATGGCGGCGCGCATGCCGATTGGAGCATCGATTTCCAGGAGTGCATCGTTATCCCGAAACAGAAGAAATTCCGCGAGCGCGTCCGTTGCGGCGCCGAAATCTTTCACGCGCTGAAGTCGATCTTGAAAGCGAAGAAGTTTTCGACAGGCGTCGGCGACGAAGGTGGTTTCGCGCCCAAGCTCAAGAAGAACATGCAGGCTTTCGAGCTGATTGCTCTGGCCGTCCGCAAGGCCGGCTATAAGCTCGGTCCGGATGTCGCCTTCGGCATGGATCCGGCTGCATCGGAATTTTACGATGCGAAAAAGATGAAGTACGTCCTCGCGACCGACGGCCGCGCGCTCGACGCCGACGGCATGGTCAAGATGTGGCAAGCGTACGCCAAAAAATGGCCGTTTCTTTCCATTGAAGACGGCATGGCCGAGGACGATTGGAACGGCTGGAAGAAGCTGACCGAGGCGCTCGGAAAGAAGATCGCGCTGGTCGGGGACGATCTCTTCGTGACGAACGTCGATCGCTTGCGGCTGGGCATCGAGCGCGGCGCGGGCAACGCCATCCTGATCAAGGTGAACCAGATCGGTACGCTCTCGGAAACGATCGAGGCGATCCGCCTCGCGCAGCGCAGCGGCTACAAGGTCGCCGTCTCCCACCGTTCGGGCGAAACCGCCGATACGACGATCGCTGATCTTGCGGTCGCGGTGAACGCTGAGTTCATCAAGACCGGCTCGCTCTCGCGTAGCGAGCGTTTGGAGAAATACAACCGTCTGATGGAAATTGAGGATGAAGTCGGAGGCTAAAGAGAAAATTCGGCCGGTCGTCCTCGCGATCTGCGACGGATTCGGCTCGGCGCCCGCAGGCTTGCAAGGCAACGCCGTCTTGATGGCGCGCATGCCCAATTTTTCGGAGTTGTGGAAGGCCTATCCGCATACCGATCTTTTCGCGCACGGCCAGCACGTCGGGCTTCCGAAGCATCAGCCGGGCAATTCGGAAGCCGGGCACATGAATCTCGGCGCGGGCCGGATCGTCAAGCAGGACGCGGTCTATATCACCGAGGCTATCGAAGACGGCGTCTTCTTCAAGAACACCGCGTTCCTCGAGGCTCTGAAGCACGTCAAAAAATACAAGACGCGCGTGCACCTCATGGGGCTTATCTCTTCCGGAAGCTCAGCCCACGCGTCAATGGATCATCTCTATGGCCTCTTGGAGCTCTGCCGTCAGCAGAAGATCGGTGACGTCGCGCTGCATCTCTTCACCGACGGCCGCGACGGGCCGCGCTTCGCCGCTTCGACACAGCTGCGCGAAATTGAAGCGCGCCTGCGGCCGGGGGAGCGCATTGCCACGATCATGGGGCGTTTTTATCCGATGGATCGCAATCGTAACTGGCAGCGCATCGGTTTGGCGTACCATGCGATCGTGAACGGCGAGGGCGTGGTCGCGCCGAGCGCCGAGGCGGCATTGCTCCGCGCCTACAATCGCGGGGAGGCGGATGAGTTCGTCCTCCCGACGGTCATCGTCGACGGCGATAACGCGCCGCTCAGTCCGGTTCGCGACAACGATGCACTTTTCTTCTTCAATCTGCGCTCCGATCGCGCGCGCCAGCTGACGAAGGCTTTCCTGATCGACGATTTCGAAAAGAGCGTGCCCGACGCCTTTAAGCGCCGCCGGCGGCCGGAGAACACGCGCTTCGTGGCGATGACCGATTTCGGCCCCGATCTGCCCGACGTCCTGACCGCCTTTCCCGGGCGCGAAGTGAAAAACGCGCTTCCGGCCGTGCTCGCGGACCTGCGGCAATTTTACGTCGCCGAGTCGGAAAAATTTTCGCACATCACCTTCTTTTTCAACGGCGGCTATCCCGATACGCGCTTCGGCGAAGAGCGTATTCGGGTCGAATCGTTGCGCATCCCGCGATATGACATGGCGCCCGAGATGAAGGCTGCGGAGATCACAGACGAAGCCTTGAAGCGCATCCGTTCCGGCGCCTATCATTTTATCGCCATCAACTACGCCAATGCCGACATGGTCGCGCACACCGGCAACCTCGAAGCGGCGGTCGAGGCGTTGGAAACGATCGATGCGTGCCTTGGCCGATTGTGGAAAGAGGTGCACGCGCAGGATGGGTTCCTGGTCGTCACCGCCGATCATGGTAATGTCGAATCCATGATCGACGTGACCACCGGCGCGGTCGACACCGAACATTCCGCGAATCCGGTTCCTTTCATCGTTGCCGCCAAGGATCTGAAAAGCGGGATCGAACTGCCGCGCGGCGTGCTGGCCGACGTGGCCCCAACGATCCTCGATCTCATGGGTATCCGCCCGCCCGACGACATGAGCGGGCGATCTTTGCTTGCCGATTGAAAAAGAGTAGACTTTCTGGACTATGCCTACACCGAAACCTGTTGTCCTGCTGATTCTCGATGGCTGGGGTGTCGCGCCACCGGACCAGGGCAATGCGCTCGCGATGGCGAAAACGCCGCAGCTTCGAGCTCTTGCCTCGAAATTCCCGGCGATGACGATCCACGCGTCGGGCGAAGAGGTCGGCTTGATGTGGGGCGAGATGGGCAACTCGGAAGTCGGACACCTCACGATCGGCGCGGGCAGGGTGTATTACCAGAGCCTGCCGCGCATCAACCGCTCGATCCAAGCCGGCGAACTCGCGGTCAACCCCGCCTTGCTGAAGGCCGTCGAGCACGTGAAAAGCAAAAAAACGAAATTGCACCTCCTAGGCCTCGTGTCGATCGGCAACGTGCATGCGTCGCTTGAGCACCTGCTCGCCCTGCTTGATTTCGCGAAGGTGCAGAACGTCAAGGAAACGTATGTGCATGCGATCCTCGACGGACGCGACACCACCT
>JACCDN010155764.1_pt1 | contig 20224 bp, 20 predicted proteins | sample 7441691 | NCBI WGS metagenome assembly JACCDN01 (sample SAMN15323439, study PRJNA562643) | freshwater metagenome | isolation source: river surface water | place: USA:Blue River Watershed | collected 2017-08-16 | reverse complement strand
AATTAAAGATATTAGTTATGGCATACTGCGCAATTATAATAAAATTGATAATATATTAAAGGTTTTAATTAAAAAAAAACCTAATAATAATAAAGTATTAATTATTTTATTAATAGCAATTTATGAGATTAATTATTCAAAAAAACCTAAATTTGCAATATGTAATGATTTAGTAAACCTTGCAAAATTTTTAACTAAAAGTATAAATTTAAAAAACTTTATAAATGGTGTAATTAGAAATTATTTACGAAATCTTGAATATATTGAAAAAAAATTAGAAAATAATATTGAATATAAATATAATTTTCCACTTTGGTGGATAGAAAAATTAAAAAAGGATTTTTCAGAAAATTATATTGAAATTTTATCTAATTTAAATGTTATTCCAAGATTAGGATTAAGAATAAATACTAAAAAAATTAAATTAAATGATTATTTGCAGTTATTAAAAAAAGAAGACTTAAGTTTTAATATAATAGATAATAAAATAGTATTAGAAGATAAACTAAATATAAACCAAATCCCGTTATTTAAAAATGGTATTGTATCCATACAAGATATTAGCGCGCAAAAATTAATTGATTTAATAAAATTTAATGAAAAAGACTATATTTTGGATGCGTGTAGTGCTCCTGGAGGAAAATCTTGTCAAATCTTGGAAAATAACAAAGTTGAATTAATAGCTTTAGATATTAATGAAAATAGATTAAAAAAAGTTAAAGAAAACTTAGAAAGATTAAATTTATCAGCTAAAATAATTTGTGCAGATGCTAGTAATTTAAAATGGTGGAATAATAAAAAATTCGATGTAATAATTGCTGATGTTCCTTGTTCAGCTAGTGGAACCATAAGAAAAAACCCAGATATTAAATTGCATAGAAAATTGGTAGATATAAAAAATTTTGTACATATTCAACAAGAAATAGTACTAAATTTGTGGCATACTTTAAAAATTAATGGTAAGTTAGTTTATATAACATGTTCTATATTTAAAGAAGAAAATCAAGAAAATATTAACAATTTAATAAAAAAAATGAATAATGCAAAAATAATTCACGAATTATTTATTTTACCAACAAAATTTTCTGATGGTTTTTATTATTGCATATTACAAAAAATTTCTTAGTTAATATTTGGTTTAAATAAAGTATAATATTGTAGCAAAATGTAATTGGAGAGTTTATTAATAAAATGAAAATATTTAATACTTTTAATAAGTTAAAAGAAGAATTTATTCCTATAGAAGCTAATAAAGTTAGGATGTATGTATGTGGGCAAACAGTATATGATTATTGTCATTTAGGTCATGCAAGAAAAGAAGTTGCTTTTGATATGATCCGTCGTTGGTTTATAGCGTCTGGATACAAAGTAACTTATGTAGAAAATATTACCGATATTGATGATAAAATAATAATGAGGGCTAAAGAAAATAATGAAACGATTTGGGAATTAACACAACGCTTTATTAATTTTATGCACGAAGATTTTTTTAGATTAGGAATTTTAAGGCCAGATATAGAACCAAAAGCTACAGATTATATATCGCAAATGATTAACATTATTGAAGATTTAATAAAAAAAGGTTATGCTTATTTAGCTTTGAATGGTGATGTTTATTATTCAATAAAAAAATTTGCTAATTATGGAAAACTATCAGGAAAATCCTTAAAAGATTTAAGGATGGGAGAAAGAGTAGAAATAGATCTTAATAAGAATGATCCTATGGACTTCGTATTATGGAAATCTTCAAAAGATAATGAACCTTATTGGGATTCTCCTTTTGGAAAAGGAAGACCAGGTTGGCATATTGAATGTTCAGCTATGGCAGAAAAATTATTAGGAAAAAACTTTGATATTCATGGAGGCGGTCAGGATTTATTATTTCCCCATCATGAAAATGAAATAGCTCAAAGTGAAGCTCATAACAATTGCAAATTTGCAAATTACTGGCTTCATAATGGTTTTTTAAATATAAATGATGAAAAAATGTCTAAATCTTTAGGCAATTTTTCAACAATACGTGAAGTTTTAAAAGTTCATAACTCTGAAGTTGTAAGATTTTTTATGTTGAAAACACATTATCGTAGCCCTTTAAATTTTAATTCAAAAAGTTTAGAAGAAGCTAAACATAGTCTTTCAAGGTTATATACATCTATTAAAAATTATCCAAATTTAAGTTTAACGGATATTGATTGGAATAATGAATTTGCTAATAGATTTAAACAGGCAATGGATGATGATTTTAATACACCTTTAGCAATAAGTGTTTTGTTTGAATTAGTATCAGAAATAAATAAAAATTCTAATTTAAAATTAGTAAATTTATTGAAAGCATTATCTAACACAATTGGAATTTTAGAAAAATCACCAGTTGATTTTTTACAGGAGGGTAATAAAATATCTGTAGAAGAAATTGAAAATTTAATAAAAAAACGTGAAGAAGCACGTCAAAATAAAAATTTTCAATTAGCTGATAAAATTCGCCAAGATTTATTAAATAATAATATTGTATTAGAAGATAGTTTAGGTATTACAACTTGGCGTAAAGAATAATATCACTTATATTATCTTAAACTTCATTTATAATATTTTTATAATCAGATAAAAATTTATTTATTTTTTCTTCACTACTACGTGGAAATATATATATACCATATTGAGAATCTCCAACAGGCATTAATCCATACTTTTTACCTAAATATAATTTTTTGTCTTTATTTGTTGGTGCTGGAATTATTATGCTTAATTGATATGAATTAAAATGTAATAGTGGGTTATTACAACCTACAATTGTAGCAATTTGAGAATAAAAATTTTTAGCCTTTTTTAGGCACTCATTCCACAAAACAGCTAAATTTGTTTTTTTAGGATCTATATCAGATATGCTTAATGCTTTTTCTAATAATAGATAAAGTTCTAAACCAAATATTCCTTGCCTAGAGCCAGAAAATGTTATATCAATAGCATCTTGTATTATATGAATTCTAACATCATCTTCCGAAAAAATATCTGCTAAATAAGATTTTTTTCCTAAGGCAACACCACTTATATTATAAGTTCCTAGAAATTTATGCCCAGAAAATGATAATGTATCTATTAAATCAAAAATTGAACTAATGTTTTTATAAATTTCTAAATATGGAATAAACAAACCATATATAGCACCATCTCCATGGATTTTATATTTACCAGGAACATATTTGTCAAGTAAGGTTTTTATTTGTATAACGTTATCAATTGAACCATCTACAGTGGCACCAAAATTTGCTGAATAAATTACAGGATTATTTATATTTTTTAAAATTGATTCTAAATTTTTATAATCAATTCCCGAATAAGTAGCATTAATATTTATTATTTCTATATCTAACTGATTGGCTATTTTTTTTAATGAATAATGGCTTCGGGAAGAACATACTAAAACAGGTTTAACAACAAAGTGCTTTAAAAAGTAATTTCTATGCCACCATAAACAAGCGAAATTGGCTTCTGTTCCTCCAGAGGTAACATAACCAAATTCATTTGGTAAATTAAAATGTTTTCCTAGCTTTTTCATTAACATGACTTCAATATTTTTTATATTATCAGTAGTGTATTCTCCATGGTAATAAGGACTAGCAATATTATTCAAATATGTTGTACTCATAGAATTATCTAATATTCCTAGTAAACTAAGATCGATTTTAAAAGCATGCTCTCTATTTACTGGATATCCTAATGCTAAGTTGTTTGGTTCACTGGCGTTTAATCGCATTTGATCAATTGTTTTGCTATCTATATCAGAAATTTTCATGTATATTTTTCTATAAAAATTTATTAGAGAAAGGTTTTTTTATTAAATTATTAATAATGATTTTTAAGTTAATTTCCAGAAAATCTAGATTTTAATAAATTGATTTCATTTTTATCAATTTTTTGAATTAAAATTGATTTTTTTGGAATAGATATATTTGATTGAAAGGTATTAGGATCAAGTATTTTTATTGCTGAGGTGGTTTCAGGATCTTGATTACAGGAAATAGTTGATAACATTTCTTCTGCAATAGCTGGAATAAAAGGAGATGAGGCAATAGCTGATATTTTAATAATATAGAAGCAATTAGCAATAATTCTACTGGATTTTTGTAAATCATTTTTTACATATTCCCAAGGTTTATTAACAGTAACATATTCATTGCCAAAGCTCCAAATTTTTCTGAGAGCTTTCATAGCTTCTCTAAATTTTAGTAGACGGACATTACTATCAATATTATTTAGTAAATCGCTAAGTTGTTGATGAATTTTTGAAAAATCTTCATTATTGGGTAAATCTAATGATGGAATTCTGCTATCAAAATATTTATGAGCTAAAGCACATACACGAGATACTAAATTTCCTAAAATATCTGCTAAATCTTTATTAGTCACTGCAACAAAATCATCGAATGTAAAATCAAAATCTGAAGATTCAGGAGCATTTGAAAGTAAAAAATACCTCCAGTAATCTGCAGGAAAAAGTGTTAATGCATCATCTAAAAAAACACCTCGTTTAGAGCTTGTAGAAAATTTACCACTATCATATGTTAGCCAATTAAATCCTTTGATTTGATCAACAAGTTTAAAATTAGCATTAATACCAAGCAACATTGCAGGAAAAAAAATTGCATGAAATGGAACATTGTCTTTTGCCATAAATTGGATATAATCTACATTTTCGTTATTATTCCACCAAGATTTCCAGTCATTAATATTACCTTGTTTTTCTGCCCATTCTTTAGTAAAACTTATATAAGCGATAGGGGCATCAAACCATACATAGAAAACTTTATTTTCATAATTTGCTTTAGGTATTTTTACTCCCCACTCTAAATCTCGAGAAATACATCTTTCTGTTAATCCTTCACTTAACCATTTATTAGCAATACCTTTTGTAACATTTGACCAATTTTTGTGCTTATTAACCCAATGGCGTATTTTTTCTTCCATTTTTTTAAGGTCAAAAAAAAGATGTTTAGATGTTCTTGCTTCTAAATTTTTACTACCGCTAATAGCTGAATAAGGATTAATTAATTGCGTAGTATCTAAAAGTTTTCCACAAAATTCGCATTGATCTCCTCTAGCTTTTTCATATCCACAAAAAGGGCATGTTCCTATTACATATCTATCAGGTAAAAATCTTTTATCATCAATTGAATATATTTGTTTAATATCTTTTTCGTTAATAAGACCATTTTCATCTAGTTTTTTAAATATTTCTTGCGTCATATTTTTATTTTCTAGCGATGAGCTTCTTCCGAAGTAGTCAAATTTAATACCAAATTGTTTAAAAATTTCTTTTTGTTTATTATATAGTTGTGTACAATATTCTTCAGTAGTTAAGTTTGCTTCTTGAGCGGCTATTTCAGCAGGGGTGCCATGTTCATCAGTTCCACATATAAATAAAACTTTTTCACCTTGTTGCCTTAAATATCGAGTATAAACATCTGCAGGCAGAATAGAGCCTATAAGATTGCCTAAATGTTTTACTCCATTAATGTATGGAAGGGCACTTGTAACAAGATATTTTTTCATTTTTTTCTCTAAAAATTAAATAGCTTTGAATTATGGTTTTAGTTAGAATTTTATAATAAAATTTTTAATATTAAATTTAGAAAGCTTATTCTTTCTAAGCCGTTAGTGTACTATAAATCTAGTACTATTTGCATAGTTTGCATTATAATTAAATAATTATTTTCTGATAAAGTTTTTAATTGTGTTAAAAACAATAGGCGTTAGAGTAATTAAATAAAATGCCAAACTTACATTTAATTATGTTATAATCACGCCCTATGTTTTATAGTAGTCAACATTTTAATGGTGTAAAGAATATACTTAAGCTACAACTTTTATTTGGTTGTAGTTGTATTATTTTTGCTATTTTTATGTTAAAAAATGTTAATGGAATCTTATCTGCATTTTTGGGATTGCTTTTGGCTTTAGTGCCTACTTTAGTATATATTAAGATAGCTTTTGCTAAAGGATTAGTTAATTATCCTAGTGTTATTTTAGCAAGGCATAAAAAGGCAATGTTATTAAAATTTATTATTAATTTTATTTTATTTGCTATAGTGTTTATTTTCTATAAAAAATGCAATTATTTTGCTTTATTTGGAACTTATATAGTAACGTTAAGTGGATATTGGGTAAGTCTAATTAAAAAATAATTTATTGGATTTATAATTGTTGATCTTGCGGGTGTAAAAATGTCATCTTCAGTAGAATATATAGAGCATCATTTAACACATAATAACACTGTATTACCTGTAGGTAATGGTGGCTTTTGGTCTATTCATATGGATACATTTTCTGTATCTTTAATTTTGGGTTTTATTTTTTTATTTATTTTTATATTAGCAGCAAAAAAAGCAAGGGTAGAAAATCCAAATAAATTTCAATTGTTTGTTGAGCTTGTATTAGAGATGGTAGATAAGCAGATTAAAGATATCTATCATGGAGGAAAAAGTAAATTAATATTACCTTTATCCTTAACTATATTTTGTTGGGTTTTTTTAATGAATTTTATGGATTTATTTCCAGTTGATATAGCCGGCTTTATAAATAAAACAGCGGGCAATCCAGAAGCGCATTGGCGTCTAGTACCATCAGCAGATTTAAATGCAACTTTTGCAATGTCTTTATCCGTTTTTGCTCTAATGATTGTTTATTCAATAAAAAGTAAAGGTTTTGGCGGTTTTTTATTAGAAATTTTTTCTACCCCGTTTGGTATATGGTTAGCACCAGTAAATTTTATCTTTCAATTAATTGAACTATTTGCAAAACCTATTTCCTTAGCTTTAAGATTGTTTGGTAATATGTATGCGGGGGAATTAGTATTTATTTTAATTGCATTATTACCTTGGGGTGCTCAGTGGTTATTAGGAGTTCCTTGGGCAATATTTCATATATTAATAATTACATTACAAGCATTTGTGTTTATGGTATTAACTATTGTTTATTTAAGTTTAGCTACAGAGAAGCATTAATTAAGTTTTTTATTTTTGGAGGTGTGTGTTATGGAGTCTTTAATTTCTAATGTATCAGGGATGACAGTTATTGCTGCAGCTATTATTATTGGTTTTGCAGCTTTAGGGACAGCTCTGGGTTTTGGCTTACTTGGTGGAAAATTTCTAGAATCATCAGCAAGGCAACCAGAATTAGTATCAATGTTACAAACTAAGTTATTTATTATTGCAGCATTGCTTGATGCGGTGTCAATGATTGGTGTAGGGATTGCTTTGTTATTATTGTTCAGTAATCCATTATTAAGCAATGCAATTGCTTTACTAAAATCATCTGTGTAATTACAATTTAAGGTAGTTATATATGGTTATAAGGAGCTAAGTAGTGAACATTAATGCAACGATAATAGGTCAAGCAATAACTTTTGCCATTTTGGTATGGTTCACGATGAAATTTGTATGGCCTCCTTTAAATAATATGCTTGAAGAGCGTGCAAAACGAATTGCAGAAGGTTTAGCTGCGGCAGAAAAAGGTAAAGAAGAGCTTTTAAATGCAGAAACTAGAGTAAAAGAAGAGTTAAGGCATGTACAGCTTAGAGCTACAGAAATAATGGGTAATGCAGAAAAACGTTCACAGCAACTTGTTGAAGAAGCAAAAAAGCAGGCATTGGTAGAAGGAAATAAAATCTTATCTGATGCAAAAGCACAAATTGAGCAAGAGGTTATGCAGGTTAAGGAAAAATTACGCAAGGAAGTTGCAGAATTGGCAATTAAAGGAGCAGAGCAAATATTAAAAGCTGAGATTGATATTAAAAAACATGAAAAAATTTTAGAATCTATTAAAGCGGAGTTTTAATAAAATGGCTAATATGAATAATTTAGCTCATCCATATGCAAATGCTATTTTTGAATATGCTAAAGCTCATAACTCTATTGATGAATGGTTGAATTATTTAAATACTTTATCAGAAATTACTAAGAGCAAAGAGTTTATTAATTTAATTAGTAACCCAAAAATTAATAAAACTGAGGTAATTAAGGTTTTGAAGGGTTTTTTGTCAAAACCATCGGAATCAATAGAAAAATTGTTATTACTTTTACAAGAAAATGATAGGTTACAAATATTAAGTGATATAAATATATTATTTGAAAAGTTAGTAGACGAAGATCGAAATACAGCAAAAGCAATTATATATACAGCATTTTCTATGAGTGATGCTCAATGTAATGAGTTTCAGGATCTATTGAGTAAAAAATTAAAAAAATCAATTTCAGCAGTAGTTGAAGTTAAACCAGAATTAATTGGTGGTATTAAAATTCTTATCAATGATTTGGTTATTGATGCATCAGTTAGAGGTAGCCTAGATAAGATGGCTGCTAAAATTATATAAATAGGAGTGATTCATGCACTTAAATCCTTCCGAAATTAGTGAGATTATAAAATCTAAAATGGAAGCCTCTCAAGTTGGTAGTGATTATTCAACTAAAGGTATTGTGGTCTCTGTATCAGATGGAATTGTACGTATTTATGGATTATCTGCAGTAATGCAAGGTGAGATGATTCAGTTCCGAGGTAATGTATATGGCATGGCAATGAACTTAGAGCGTGATTCTGTAGGTGCCATTATTTTAGGGGATTATGAACATATTACTGAAGGTGATATTGTAACTTGTACAGGAAAAATTTTAGAAGTTCCTGTTGGACGAGAATTGGTGGGGCGTGTAGTAGATGCGTTAGGAAGGCCTATTGATGGGAAAGGACCTATTAATAATAAATATACTGCACCTATTGAGAAAGTTGCTCCAGGGGTGATAGCACGTAAATCGGTTAGTCAACCATTGCAAACAGGATTAAAAGCAATAGATGCTATGGTCCCGATTGGTCGTGGTCAAAGAGAACTAATTATTGGTGATAGGCAGACTGGTAAAACAGCAGTAGCAATTGATACTATAATTAATCAAAAAGAAAATGGAGTTATCTGTATTTATGTTGCTGTAGGGCAAAAAGCTTCTTCAATTGCTAATGTAGTGCGAAAATTAGAAGAATATGGAGCAATGACACATACTATAGTTGTTGTTGCTTCAGCTGCAGAAGCGCCATCTTTACAATTTATTGCACCATATGCAGGTTGTTCAATGGGAGAATATTTTAGAGATCGTGGAGAAGACGCCTTGATTGTTTATGATGATTTATCGAAACAAGCGGTAGCTTATAGACAGATTTCATTATTATTACGTCGTCCCCCTGGTCGAGAAGCTTATCCTGGAGATGTATTTTATTTACATTCACGCTTATTGGAACGAGCAGCTAGAGTTAATGAAGAATATGTAGAAAAATTTACTGAAGGTAAAGTAAAAGGGAAGACTGGCTCATTAACAGCGCTACCAATTATTGAAACTCAGGCGGGTGACGTATCTGCTTTTGTACCAACAAATGTAATTTCAATTACAGATGGTCAAATTTTTCTTGAAACTGATTTATTTAATTCTGGAATTAGGCCAGCGATTAATCCGGGGATTTCAGTATCTCGTGTAGGTGGAGCAGCACAAACAAAAATTATAAAGAAACTTGGTGGAGGCATTAGGCTTGCTTTAGCACAATATAGAGAGCTTGCAGCATTTGCTCAGTTTGCATCTGATTTAGATGAAGCAACCAGAAATCAATTAAATCATGGGCGAATTGTAACTGAATTGATGAAACAAAAACAATACTCGCCTTTGACAGTTTCAGAAATGGCAATTACATTATATGCGGTAAATAACGGTTATTATAGTGATATTCCTGTTAATAAAGCATTAACTTTTGAAACAGAGTTTTTAGACTATATTCATACTAACTCGCCAAGTGTATTAAGTAATATAGAACAAACTAATGATTTATCTAAAGCAGATGAAGAAATTATAAAAAAATCATTAGAAGAATTTAAAAATATTTTTTTAGTCAAATAAAAATATTACTAGAGGTAGTTTTTAATGTCTGCAGCAAAAGAGATTCGTAGTAAAATTAAAAGCGTGCAAAATACGCAAAAAATTACTAAAGCAATGCAAATGGTAGCAACTTCTAAAATGCGTAAAACACAAGACAGAATGAAAGCTGCAAGGCCATACGCTGATAATATTAGACGTGTAATGGCTCATTTGGCACAAGTAAATCCATTTGCTAAAAATACACCTTTTTTACGGACACCATCAGAAATAAAAAGAGTGGGAATTATTTTAATAACTTCTGATAAAGGTTTATGTGGAAGTTTAAATTCTAATTCAATAAAATTATATTATGAAAAAATTAAGCAATTTGAAAATGATGGAGTAAATGTAGATGCTTGTGTTATTGGTCATAAAGGGTTGGTAGCTTCAAATAGAGTGGGCTTAAATATTGTTAGTTCAACTGTGGGGTTGGGTGATATACCTCGTATGGAAAAAATAGTAGGACCTTTAGCTGGTTTATTAAAAAAATTTCATGATAAAGAGTTAGATGCAATATATATTGTTTACTCTCATTATATAAATACCATGAAACAACAACCATTATGGGAACAATTATTACCATTAACAGAACGAGATTTAAAGGTAGAACATAAGTTACCGTGGGATTATATTTATGAACCATCGGCATCTATTGTTTTAGATCAATTAGTAGGAAGGTATATTGAATCGGTGGTATATCAATGTTTAGTTGATAATATGGCTTCTGAGCAAGCAGCAAGAATGATTGCAATGAGAGCTGCTACAGATAATGCAGGTGAAGCAATACATCAGTTGCGACTAATGTATAATAAATCAAGACAGGCAGCAATTACAAAAGAGCTGGCTGAAATTGTAGCAGGTGCTGCTGCAGTTTAGTAGTTAAAAATAAAATGGGTTTGTAGGGATACAAAAATGGCACAAGGAAAAATTATTCAAATTATTGGTGCGGTAGTAGATGTTGAGTTTTCACGTGAGAATGTTCCGCAAATATATAATGCGTTAAAATTAGAATCGGGTGGTAATTTAGTCCTAGAGGTTCAACAGCAGCTTGGAGATGGGATTGTCCGAAGTATTGCTATGGGAAGCTCCGATGGTTTACAAAGAGGATTATCAGTAATTGATACAGGAAAACCTATAACTGTACCAGTTGGAGAAGCTACATTAGGTCGTATTATGGATGTATTAGGCAATCCAATTGATGAAAGAGGGCCAATACCTACTGAAGAACTAAGACCTATTCATCAAAATGCTCCCAAGTTTGACGAAATTTCACAAAATACTGAATTGTTAGAAACAGGGATAAAGGTAATTGACTTGTTATGCCCTTTTGCTAAAGGTGGTAAAGTAGGTTTATTTGGGGGTGCTGGTGTTGGTAAAACGGTTAATATGATGGAATTAATTCGTAATATTGCGGTTGAACACAGTGGTTATTCAGTATTTACTGGAGTAGGAGAGAGAACTCGAGAAGGTAATGATTTTTATCATGAAATGAAAGAATCAAATGTATTGGATAAGGTATCACTAGTATATGGTCAAATGAATGAACCACCAGGTAATCGGTTACGAGTTGCATTAACAGGGCTTACGATAGCGGAAAAGTTTCGTGATGAAGGTCGCGATGTTTTATTATTTGTTGATAATATTTATCGTTATACATTAGCTGGAACAGAAGTCTCAGCTTTATTAGGACGTATGCCATCAGCAGTTGGTTATCAGCCAACCTTAGCCGAAGAAATGGGAAAATTTCAAGAGAGAGTTGCTTCTACAAAAAATGGATCAATAACATCAATTCAGGCAGTATATGTTCCAGCAGATGATTTAACAGATCCATCACCGGCAACTACTTTTGCCCATTTAGATGCAACAGTAGTATTAAGTAGAGATATTGCTTCTTTAGGGATTTACCCAGCTGTAGATCCGCTAGACTCAACATCACGTCAATTAGATCCTTTGGTTGTAGGAGAAGATCACTACAATGTAGCTAGAGGTGTTCAAGCAACTTTACAAAAATATAAAGAATTGCGCGATATTATAGCTATTTTAGGAATGGATGAGCTTTCAGAAGAAGATAGGCTAATAGTTATTAGAGCCCGTAAAATCCAGCGTTTTTTATCCCAACCGTTCTTTGTTGCAGAAGTATTTACTGGTTCGCCTGGAAAATACGTATCTCTAAAAGATACTATTCAAGGGTTTAAAGGAATTTTAAATGGTGAATATGACCATTTACCTGAGCAGGCATTTTATATGGTTGGTTCAATTGAAGAAGCGGTGGCAAATGTTGATAAAAAATAAGGTAGCTAATTATGGCTAATTTAATTCAAGTCGATTTAGTTGATTCTGAAAAACAAATTTTCTCTGGAAGTGTTGAATATCTTATTGCTCCAGGAGAAAATGGGGAATTGGGAATTTATCCGTATCATATTCAGATGATTGTAAAATTAAAACCTGGTTTAATACGTATGCAGATGCAAAATCAGGATTCTCAATTAATATTTGCTATCTCAGGTGGCTTTCTTGAAGTACAAAGTAACCATATTACCATATTAGCAGATATTGTTGAAAGAACAGATGATTTAGATGAAGCTCGATTAATTAAAGAGAAAGAAGTTGCCATTAAGAGACTTAAAACATCAACCTCATTAATGACTAGAGATGTTGCAAAAGCACAAATTGCGCTAGATATAGCTATTGCTCAAATAAAAGCACTAGAATATATCAAAAAACAATCTAAAAGTTAACTAAAATTATATAAATATTTAAACAATTCGCATTTAAAATATGATACAATCTTGGCAGTTGTTTTATCTTACTGATAAGTGGTCAATATTTTTTTAAAGGTCTTTTAATATGAAAAATTTATTAGCAATAATGTTTGCGGGAATGTCATTAATAGCTTGTTCAGAAAATGCATCTACAACACCTAGTAATGTTGATGCTTCATCTGTTTCTGCAGTTGCTCCTGCTGCTGACACAGTAGTTGTTTCTGCGCCTGTAGCTTCTGAGCCAGCGGTGGTATCTAATCAAACTGCATCAGCATCAAAATAAATATTAAATAATAGACTTATTACTTAATAGATAGCCAAGCAAATGCTTGGCTTTTTTATTAATTTTTGTTAATAAAAATAGAGTTAATAAAATGTTTTCAAATATTATAATAATTGGCATTACCGGAGTTGGCAAAACTACAGTTGGTAAGGAGCTAGCCCGCTCGTTAGAAAAAGAATTTATTGATTTAGACAAAAGAATTGAAACTATATGCGGTGTAGATATTCCAACTATTTTTGAGATTGAAGGTGAAGCAGGGTTTAGAGATCGTGAAAGTGAAGAACTAAAAAGAATAATTACTTTTTCTAAAAATAGTGTTTTATCTGTTGGGGGGGGGTGTATAATGCGTGAAGATAATAGAACAATAATTGCCAGTGGAAATAACCTAGTTATTCAATTATATGCAGAAATGAAAATTGTAGCAGAACGTTTAGCAAAATCTATTAATAAACGCCCAATATTTTATAATCAAAATATTGAAAGAAAGATAGCTGAACTGTATGCTATTAGAAAAGATAATTATGATAGGATCACAGATTTAAAAATTGATACTTCATTTTTAAAGCTACATCATGTAATTAATAAAATTTTTGAATATTTAAATAAAAATTATAATTTACAAATTTATTGCAAATAATATAGTTATAGTGTAATATATTGACCTCATATTTGCGGAAGTGGCGAAATTGGTAGACGCACTGGATTTAGGTTCCAGCGCCGCGAGGCGTAAGAGTTCGAGTCTCTTCTTCCGCACCATTAAGTTTTAGTAATTCAGAACTTTTATTAAAATGGAATTATTCTTATCTTTTCAAAGCTTTCATAAAATAATAAATAAAAAGCATAATTTTAAAAATACTATATTAAATTATAAAAACTTAGTTGTGAAAATTATAATATAGTTAAGTTATGATACAATATTGGGCTTTATTAAAATCAAATAAGATATATATTTTAAGAAAATTAATAAATTGTATCTTATTTATTTTATAAACTGAGATTATTGATTAAAGGTATTAAGATAAATAAATGACAAAAAAATTATATTTAAAAACTTTTGGCTGCCAAATGAATGAATATGATTCAGATAAAATGGCGGACATAATGAATAAATTTGAGGGATATGAAAAAACAGATAATCCTAATATAGCTGATGTAATATTATTTAATACTTGCTCAGTTAGAGAAAAAGCACAAGAAAAAGTATTTTCTGATTTAGGAAGAGTAAAGCATTTAAAAGAAGAAAATCCAAATGTAATTATTGGAGTTGGTGGTTGTGTTGCTTCTCAAGAAGGAGAAACCATAATTAAACGGGCTCCGTACGTAGATATAGTATTTGGTCCACAAACTTTACATAGAATTCCTAGTTTAATTACAAAAAAACGTATTTCTGGTAAATCCCAAGTTGATATTAGTTTTCCTGAGATTGAAAAATTTGATAATTTACCTATAGCAAAAACAGATGGAGTAACCGCGTTTGTATCAATAATGGAAGGATGCTCAAAATATTGTTCTTACTGTGTAGTTCCTTATACTCGAGGAGAGGAAATATCTCGTCCTTTTAATGATGTTTTGAAAGAAGTAACTAATTTAGCAAAACAAGGAGTTAAAGAGGTTAATTTATTAGGACAAAATGTAAATGCATATTGTGGTTTAATGGATAATAATGAAAAAGCAGATTTTGCATTACTTTTGGAATATATACATGAAATTTCGGGAATTGAAAGAATTAGATTTACAACCTCACATCCAAAAGAGATGAATAATAGAATAATTGATTGTTATGGAAAATTACCTAAATTAGTATCACATTTACATTTACCAGTTCAAAGCGGTTCAGATAGAATTTTAGCAGCTATGAAACGTGGTTATACTTCCTTAGAATATAAATCTATTATTAGAAAAATTCGCGAAAAAAGACCTAATATTTCATTTTCATCGGATTTTATAGTCGGTTTCCCAGGAGAAACAGAAGAGGATTTTGAAAAGACTATGGATTTAATTGAATTTGTTGGGTATGATTCTAGTTTTAGTTTTATTTTTTCTCCCAGACCTGGAACCCCTGCAGCTAATATTAAAGATGAAACCCCTTTAGAATTAAAACACGAAAGATTATATAAATTACAAAAACGAATTGATGAATTAGTTTTAGACATTAATAAGAAAATGGTAGGAACTATCCAAAAAGTTTTAGTAGAAGGTAAATCAAAGAAAAATCCTAATAAATTAAGTGGTAGAACAGAAAACTTCAAAGTAGTAAATTTTGATGGTTCAACTCGTTTAATAAACCAAATCGTTGATTTACGAATTACTGAATGTTCAGTTTATAGTTTAAGTGGTGAAATTATAATTAAAAATTAATAAGGTGTTCCTGAATCATTTGAATCAACTTCTAATACATTTTTATTATTTTTAAAAATGTTATTAGAAACTATTTCTAATTTAACTCGTGTAATTCCTTTTTTGTACATACCTAAATATTTAGCAGCAGCAGTGCTTAAATCTATAACCCTTTTCCTTTTAGGCATTCTATCTCTGACTTCTACATAAATACTACGATTGTTACTTAAATTGGTGACTTTAAGCTTAGTTCCTAGGCGTAATATAGGGTGGGCAGCAGTAGATGTATTATTAGTATCAAAATAATGACCATTTGCCATTTGTTGCCCATTAAAACCATCGCCATCGCCGTAATAGCTAGCAATTCCAACCATATAATTATTTTTTTTAGGGTGTTTAAGTTTATATTTTTTGTGGTGACTTTTATGATGTTTATGTTTATAAGTATTAGCAAATGAAATATTAGTAAAAAGCAAAGTAAATATAATTATAGTTTTAATAAAAAGCTTACTCATTTTTTTAAACTCCATTAATAAAACTTAATTGACGCCAAGCTTCATAAATTACAATAGCAACTGAATTTGATAGGTTTAAACTACGTTGGTTCTTTTGCATGGGTATTCTAATTACTTTATCATTGGTAAATTCATCCAATATAGTTTTAGGTAAACCTTTAGTTTCAGATCCAAATATTAATACATCATTAAGATTAAATTTTACTTTATTATAATATTGATCGGCACATGTTTCAACTAAAAAAAATCTTCGGTCCTTTAAATAGTTTTTACAGAAAATCCAATCTTTATGAATTGTAATATTTGCATATTCATGATAATCAAGTCCTGCTCTTTTTAATTTAGCATCTTCTAAAGGAAACCCCAGAGGTTGAATTAAATGTAAATCACAACCCGTATTTGCACATAAACGGATGATGTTTCCAGTATTAGGTGGTATTTCAGGTTGAAATAAAACAATTGTAAGTAAAGATTTTTTATTCATTTTAAAAATAAGTATCTAATTCATCTTTAGATAATACAAAAACAAATCCATCTCTAATATTAAGCCAATTAAAATAAATATTAGGGTAAGCGGCTTCTAACTCTTTTTTGTTATCTCCCATTTCTACAACTAAAACCCCAAAATCATTAAGATAGTTTTTTGCATTAGCCAAAATATTATCTATAAAAGTTAAACCATTTTCTCCTCCAGCTAATGCAATTTCAGGTTCGTGTAAATATTCAGATGGTAATGATTTCATACGGGATTGGTCTACATAAGGTGGATTTGTAACGATCAAATCAAACTTAATATTTAAATTTTCTAGATTATCAAATAAATTAGATTGAATAGTTTTGATTCGGTTTTGTAAATTATGACGCTCAATGTTAATATTTGCAATTTCTAAAGCATTTTTATCAATATCGATAGCAATAACATTGCTTTCATAAAAATAATCAGCAGCAATTATAGCTAGAGAACCATTTCCAGTACATAAGTCTAGTACACTATGAATTAATTCAGGATGCTCTATCCAAGGATTTAAATAATTACTAAGAATGATTTCACCAATAAAAGATCTAGGGATAATTGCTCTTTCATCAATATAGAAAGAATATCCTTGTAAAAAAGCTTCATTAGTTATATAAGCACTAGGTATTTTATGTAAACACCTTTTTTTTATAACATTAATTATATTTTCAATTTCATGTTTTAATAAAATAGAATTTAAATAAGGATTAATTTGATCCAGGGGTAATCTAAGTGTATGTAAGACAAGATAGACAGCTTCATCATAAGCATTAGAGGTTCCATGACCAAAATAAAGGGCATGAGAATTAAATTGAGTTACAGCAAATCTAATACAATCTGCAATTGTTGATAATTTTTGTTGAGCTTCTTCAAAAACATTAATATTTTGTTTATCTATCAAAATTAAAAACTTTCTTGCAAAGTTAATCCCCAATTTTTATTGAGGATTTTAAAATATTAACAATTATTTAGAGCATATTTTTACTTTTGAGTAAATCAAACATAGTTTTCCCAATTTCAGCAGGAGATCTTGTATAAGTTATACCAGCTTTTTCAAAAGCTAAAAATTTTTCATCAGCTGTTCCCTTACCTCCTGAAATAATAGCTCCAGCATGCCCCATGCGCTTGCCTTTAGGTGCAGTTACTCCAGCAATATATCCAACAACAGGCTTGGTAACAAATGATTTAACAAATTCAGCTGCTTCTTCCTCAGCAGTCCCGCCAATTTCGCCAATCATTATAATCGCTTCAGTATCTTTATCTTCTTGAAATAATTTTAAGGCATCAATAAATGACATTCCTGGAATTGGATCTCCTCCAATACCTATACAAGTAGACTGTCCTAAACCTAATTTAGTAGTTTGCGATACGGCTTCATAAGTTAGCGTTCCTGAACGAGAAACAATGCCAATTTTTCCCTTTAAATGAATATGTCCTGGCATAATTCCAATTTTACACTCGTCAGGAGTAATAATACCTGGACAATTTGGTCCAATTAGTCTAGAGTTAGAGTTTTCGATATAACGTTTTGCTTTTAACATATCTAATGTAGGAACTCCTTCAGTAATACATACAATTAATTTTATACCAGCATCAACTGCTTCAATAATTGAATCTAATGCAAAAGGTGCTGGAACATAAATAACAGATGCATCAGCATTTGTAGCATTGACAGCTTCTTGCATAGTATTAAAAACAGGTAAATTTAAATGTAGGGATCCACCTTTGCCAGGGGTGACCCCACCAACTATCTGTGTTCCGTATGCTATAGCTTGTTCTGAATGAAAGGTTCCATTTTTTCCTGTAAAGCCTTGAACTAAGACTTTAGTATTTTTATTAACTAAAACGCTCATTAGTAATCCTTTTTGTCATATTAACGTATTGTAGCAACAACTTTTTGTGCGGCATCAGCAAGTCCGGTTGCAGAAATTAGTTTTAAACCAGAGTCATTTAATAGTTTTGCACCAAGCTCTGCATTATTACCCTCAAGACGTACTACCACTGGTATTTGCACATCTACCTCTTTAACAGCTTCGATAATAGCTTCGGCAATCATATCACACCGTACAATTCCACCAAATATATTAATTAATATTGCCTTTACACTTGTATCTGCTAATATTATTTTAAAAGCTTCAATAACACGTGCTTTAGTTGCACCCCCGCCAACATCTAGAAAGTTTGCCGGTTGACCACCAAATAATTTAATAATATCCATTGTTGCCATTGCAAGACCCGCACCATTCACCATGCAACCAATGTTACCTTCAAGAGCAACATAATTTAACTCAAATTCAGAAGCTTTTAATTCGCGGTCATTTTCTTGAGATTTATCTCTTAAAGCTAATAAATTGGGGTGACGAAATAATGCATTTGCATCAAGATTAATTTTTGCATCTACACAAACTAATTCACCATTTTCTCGAACAGCTAGGGGATTTATTTCAAATAAAGCAAAATCGTTTTCTATAAATGCTTGATAGCTCCCCATCATGATTTTTACTAGTTGACTAATTTGATCATTATTTAATTCTAGTTTAAAACCAATTTCCCGAGCATGACACGGTTGTAAACCAATTAGTGGGTCAACTATAGTTTTAAAAATTTTCTCAGGAGTATCATGTGCTACTTGTTCAATATCAACCCCACCTTCGGTGGAAGCCATAAAAGTTATTCTTCGAGTTGATCTATCAACTATTGCACTTAAATATAATTCACGAGAAACTGGATATAAATCTTCACTTACATATACAGAATTTACCGGTTGCCCATTAGCATCTGTTTGATAAGTAACTAAATGTGTTCCAATTAACTCTTTAGCAACATTAATAGCTTCTTCCTTAGATTTTACAACTTTTACTCCTCCTGCCTTGCCTCGACCTCCAGCATGAACTTGCGCTTTTATAACAGCAAACTTGCCACCTAATTGCTCAAATGCATTTCCTGCTTCTTCAGCACTATTAGCTAAAATTCCAGTTTGTACTCTTAAACCATATTTTGCCAAAAGTTCCTTGGCTTGGTACTCATGTAAATTCATATTTTTTCAATTCCTAAAACGGTAATGATGATTATCATAGCCCGCAATTTTACCATAATATCTATTTTTTTAGACAATAACATAAATTTATATTGCTTTTTATTATGTTTGTAGTATAAAATATCGCTCTTATCGTAGGAAGCTTGGCAGAGCGGTTGAATGCAACAGTCTTGAAAACTGTCGAGGGTGCAAGCCCTCCGTGAGTTCGAATCTCACAGCTTCCGCCAAATAGAGTTTGTAATCTAATGTAAAAAATATATATTTGACATTGCAATAAGCTATTTGTTACAATGCATACCTTATCAATCGCGGGGTGGAGCAGCTTGGTAGCTCGTCGGGCTCATAACCCGAAGGTCGTTGGTTCAAATCCAGCCCCCGCAACCAATTCACATTGGTTCATACCGTAAACATAGGTTACAGATTATACCTAAGACATAGGTAACACTTTAGCCCGGAATGGATTTTCCAAAGGCTCAAGCTTACAATCCTCTTCATCAAAATAACCTAAATCATACCCCATAAAACTAACTAACCAAATTTTATCATAAACCTCTTTAATTCCGACATTTTGGCCACCAAATACAGTACTTAAATTAACCTTTTTACCATTAAAGCATTTTCTGCCACAATGTGTTACAGTAACAATTTTATCGTGAAATGGATACTCAACATCCTTAATCCCCTCATATTTTCTTGTTGATGATATCTAAACTTACGCAATCCCAGCTTCAATATATCTAATATTGGGGCTTTTTAATTGCTGTTTCATATAATTATCCAATAAGCCTTTCTTAATTTGATAAATAGTTTTTCCAAGTTTATAGGCTTCTTT
>JACCDN010966826.1_pt1 | contig 20225 bp, 16 predicted proteins | sample 7441691 | NCBI WGS metagenome assembly JACCDN01 (sample SAMN15323439, study PRJNA562643) | freshwater metagenome | isolation source: river surface water | place: USA:Blue River Watershed | collected 2017-08-16 | reverse complement strand
CTTGCCCAACGTCTCTGCGGTAAAAGATTTAAGTGCAGCACTAAATAAATGGAAGTCTCCGGAATTTGAAGCTGTTGCGGTTAAAGGTGAAGGTGTGTTTGATACACTTAAAATGATTTCGAAGTTGGTATTGATGAACCTAAAAGGTGGTTTGAGCTAAATCAGGTTTTTATACTTGAGAAAAACAAGATGTGCTTCTAGTAAAGCCTCTTGATTATAAAAACTGGAACGTGTTCCTATTAAATGATGTCCGTCTAATACTCCTAAATTTATACCATTAAAAAATGCCGGAAATTGCGCGCGATCAGTTTCAACGATTCCGTCATTGGATTTATTTGAAAAGAAAATGGCCTTGGTTAACATCATCCAAACATGGCTGTCATACCAATGAGATTCGAGGGCAACGGCGGTATAAAATTTAAGCTCAGGAAGTTTTTTGTGATTAGACTTAAACCAATTCGTGCGATAGGTAGCATCTAGCGATTTTTTAAATTCCAAAGCCTCTTGAAAGATTTTTTTCCCCTTAGAAACTTTTTGGAGGAAAACAGTAGAAGCATTAATCGTCTTTATTAATTTATGATTAACATACTCACTTCCTAAAATTGGGCATGCAATAAGTGACACACCAAAAATGTGCTCCTTTAAGTCCGGAGAAGTTTTCAAAAAATGCAAGGTGTCTAGACCCCCTTTTGAAAAAGACACAATCCAAAGTTTTTTTCCGGGATTGGCATCTAGATATTTTTTTATTTCTATTAAAATTTGAGCAGAATTTTTTTTGGAATCTTTGATCCCGCTAACATTGATACTAAAATTATCAGCAGTGTATTTTTCTTTTAGATAATCAGCACCACGCTGAAAAGCCGGAGTGGAAAAGATTTCATTAAAAACACCAGAAATGAGAACAATCGTTACATTGCTTGGGATCTTTAATTTAAATGTATCAAGGTCGCAGTGATTTATATGATTAAACTCCAATTCATTATAGATGGTCTTAAAGATTTTTTGATCCGAAATTTGCAGTGTGCTTGGCAGTTTTTTATTTTCACGAACAGCAGTTAAAATTTTCTGCGCTAGTGCATCTTTCTGGTTAGCATTTTCATATTTTTTAAAATCAAAATGCGACTTTAATAGTTTAAAACTTGACCGACTTACCCAAAAAGATGAATGCATAAGCTTCTTGGAAATAAGAAAATATTTTACGCCTTTACTCTTTAAGTCGCGTTCAAAGTTTTCGCCAAAAAAACTTGACCGCAGTTCTTCTCTGGCGGTTTTACTAGCGTAGAAAAAATCATGACGGTGTTTTCTTAGGCGCGAGGTATAATTGTAAAATTGACTTTGTCTATCATTCAAAAGCATTGTAAAATTATGGCACTATTAAAACGATAGAGTCAATAAAGTTGGGTCTTCTGGGAGTAAACAATGAGCAATTCAAAGATCGGTGTTATCGGCGGAAGTGGTATTTATAAACTAGATGGAATTGAGGTTGTAAAAGAACACAAAATTTCAACTCCTTACGGAAATCCTAGCTCAGAAATCATTGAAGCCAAAATTAATGGTGCGACATTTTATTTTCTTCCACGCCATGGAAAAGGTCATACATTTACTCCTTCGGAAGTTAACTATCGAGCAAATATATTTGCGTTAAAATCTCTAGGAGTAGAATATTTAATTTCTGTTTCTGCTGTCGGATCTTTAAAAGAAGAATACCCACCAACAACTTTCGTTCTCGTTGATCAATTCATTGATTGGACCAAAGGGCATCGCGAGAGAACTTTTTTTAACAATGGATTCGTCGGCCACGTTTCAGTTGCCGAGCCAGTTGAAAAAACCCTTCAAAAAGTTTTAGTAAATTCTTGCAAAGAAGCTGGCGTAAAACATGGAGTTGATGGATCGTACGTTTGTATTGAAGGGCCACAATTTTCGTCGAAAGCAGAATCGCATATTTACCGGTCTTTTGGTGCAAGTGTAATTGGTATGACAAACGTACCAGAAGCCTATTTAGCAAAAGAAGCTGGAATGGCCTATGCAACAATTGCCATGGTTACAGATTACGATTGCTGGAAAGAAGAACACTGTACGCTTGAAGAAATTATGAAAGTCATGAAAACCAATAATCAAAATGCACAGAAAGTATTAATGAGTGCAATTCCTGCTCTCGCTAAAAATCCTATAGCGTTTAAAAAAGAAAATACGTTTGCGATTCTTACGAAGCCAGAGCTTCTGTCAAATGAGCAAAAACACATTCTTGAGGTATTACTAGCTTAATGGAATATAAAAAACATTATTCAGTTTTAAAAAAAGAATGTATCGAAATACTATCTGAAAAAAGACTTGAACAAGACAAAATTTATTTCGCCGACATGACCTTTGGGGCCGGAGGCCATACCTTCGCCCTAAAGGATGTTTCAAAAAATGCATTTGTTTATTCATGTGATCAAGATCCAGATGCACTTAAAAATGGAAATGCTCGAATTCAAAATGAAAATTCGGTTGGAAAAATTACTTTGTTTGATACTAACTTTGTGCACTTTCCGGAAATAGCAAAGAAAGAGTGTGCGCATGTATTGGCCAATGGTGGCTTTGATGGAATTTTGCTGGACCTTGGAGTTTCCTCGCATCACTTTGATGAAGCAACTCGTGGCTTTTCATTTCGTTTTGAAGGCCCACTTGATATGCGCATGGATTCTGACAACCCAGACATTCAAACGGCAGGAGATATTTTAAATACTTATAGCGAGCGAGAGCTGGAAAGAATTTTTCGTGAATACGGAGAAGAGAGATATTCTAAAAAAATTGCCAAGAAAATTTGTGAAGAACGTTCAAAAAATCCTTTTAAAACAACTAAAGATTTGGAAAATATTCTTTTTCACTGTTACCCCAAAGAAGATCGCTATGGAAAAACCAACCCCTCTGCTCGGGTATTTCAAGCACTTCGAATTGAAGTTAATCAAGAGCTTGAGGTTGTAACCAAGGTAATTGATCAGCTATTTCCTCTTTTAAAAATTGGAGGAAGGCTCGCGGTAATAAGTTTTCACTCGCTAGAAGATCGTATTGTGAAAAATGAATTCAAAAAAATATCTCAAGGACAAGAAATTCTCGCAGAGATATTAACAAAGAAACCAATTCTTCCCTCGCCAGAAGAAATTTTAGAGAATTCTCGCTCAAGAAGTGCTAAACTAAGAGTAATAGAACGAGTCCAGGCCAAGAGGGAAAAAAACAAGTACAAGCATCTTGCAAGTCGTGATGAAAATTGTAGTGACGAGGATGAAGATCGCGAAGACTAGTTGAACTTTAGGCCTTAAGCCAGGGAGGGTAAATGGCAAGTTCAGCAAGTACAAGACGAGCAACCGGATCGAAAAAAACCGACATCGTTGGGAAAATTAAATCAATAATTTTTTCCACACAAGGCTTTCCAATATTTTTAGCTTTTACAACACTCGCAGTTTTGTTTGTTGTTTTTCGCATGAAGAATGTGGAGATGGATTATAAAATCACTAAAACAAACAAGGACATTGAAAAGGTTGTTTTAGACAACAAAGAATTAAAAGCAAAAAAAGCTAGGATGTTATCAGCAGAAAAGTTACGAATGCTCGCAGAGAGACATAGCTTAACTCAACCGAAACAAAACCAAATTATAGTTATTCAATAATATGAATCATAAGATTATTAAAAATAGAATTATATTTGTCTTCACTTGTTTTTGCTTGTTCTTTCTGGTTGTTATTGGAAAAGCATTCAAAGTTCAAATTGTCGATGCGGATGAATTGATCACTCGGTCTAATTCCCAGTTTTTAAGAACGGCAACAGTTTATCCAAAACGTGGAAATATTTATGATCGTGATGGAAATCCTCTAGCATTAAACATTCAGACTTATTCAATTTTCACAATACCGAAATATGCCGAACAAGATCGTAAAGTTTATAAAAAACTTTCCACCATTGTTCCTGAGTTGAATTATAACAAAATTTCAACCTTGGTTAAAAAGAGAAAAAAATTTACATGGCTTGCTAGAAAACTTCGCCTTTCAAAAGAACAAGTGGCCGAGATTAAAACCCTAAAAGGGATTTATATCGAAGGTGTACCTGAGAGAATTTATCCAAATCATGAACTTGCCTCTCAGATTGTTGGTTTCGTCGGCCTTGATAATAAAGGCCTTGCGGGATTGGAATATCTTTTTGATGAGCAATTGATGGGTGAGCCAATAACACTTAAATATGTAATCGACAATAAAGGCCGTCCGATCAAATTTGAAAGTCATCAGGACGTGACAGCACAAGCCAAAGATATTTTCTTAACAATTGATAATGAAATTCAATCGATTGCAGAGAAGTATTTAAAAGAAGCTGTAATTAAACACAATGCCGATAAAGGTGGCGTTGGGGTTATGGATGCAGCAACAGGCGAAATCTTGGCAATGGCAAACTACCCGACCTTTGATCCAAACAATGTAAAAGAATCCGCACCAGAAAGCAGAAAGCTCTCTTATGCTGTTGAACCTTTTGAGCCAGGTTCAAGTTTTAAGGTTTTCACAATTGCTTCTGCGCTAGAAAATAAAGTTGCCAAAAAAGATTCAAACTATTTTTGTGAATATGGAAAAATTAAAATAGATGGCCATTGGGTTTCTGAGGCAGAGACACATGAAAAATTTGAATGGCTAACAGTTGCCGAGATATTAAAACATTCATCAAATGTTGGAACAACTAAGATTGCCTTTGATTTAAAATTTCCAAGATTTAAAGAAACTCTAAAATCTCTAGGAATTGGTGAAAAGTCGGGAATTGAAGTTCCCAGCGAATCGCGAGGAATTTTTACGGACGCAGAAAACGTTACGCCGCTTTCACTTTCTAATATGAGTTTTGGCCAGGGTGTTGCGGTTACAGGTGTGCAAATGCTATCGGCCATGGCTTCTATTGCCAATGGTGGACAATATATTCAACCGACACTAATTAAGTATTACGATGAAAAAGTGGATAGTAATAATCGCAAAGCAAGAAGAGTTTTTTCTGAAAAAACGGCAAACGATATAACGGATATGATGGTTACTGCAGTTGAAAAAGGAACCGGGACAAATGCGATCATTCCATACTTTAAAATTGCAGGAAAGACAGCGACTGCTCAGAGAGTTGATAAAAACGGTGGATACAAAGGTTATGTTTCAGGCTTTATAGGATTTCCAGTAAATGTTGAAAAAAGATTTGTCGTTTTTGTTTACATAGATAATCCTAAAGCTGGTGGATATTACGGAAACGCAGTTGCAGCACCTGTGTTTAAAAACATCACAGAATATCTTCTTTATAAAAATAAAGACGTAACACAGCTTGCAGAGAAAGAAAAAGATAGCACAAAAGAAGAAAATGAAAGAGTAACCTTTGATCAAGTTCAAGTTAAAGATGCATCGACTAGAATTTTAAGCCCAGATACAGTTCCAAACTTTATTGGTCTTGATAAAATTTCGACTATTAATTTAGCGACGAAATTAAATCTGCAGCTTACTCACAAGGGAATGGGGGTAGTCAGAGGCCAAGATCCTGCACCAGGGGTAGTAAAAACTGAAAATCAAATTATTAAATTAGAATATTCGCCACCAAACTATGAATAAAAAAGAAATTGTAGAATTACTAAAACCATTTATTTCATCCATTACTAAGATTACAAATCCTGATGCTGTTATTGATTCCATTACAACGAATATGCAAACGGCAAAGGGAAATGAAATGGTTTTCTATCGTTTGGGGCCAACCGATCGCGAACGTGAAGTTTTTTATACAAGGCTTACAAAAGCGAGCCCTGGCCTAATTATTATTTCAAGTGGTGCGGAAGACTTTAGTTTGGATAATGTTCTCTATATTCCTTTTGAAAAATTTTTAGAAGTTCAAAAAATCCTATGCGATAAAGTTTTTCCATTTGATGGCAAAATGAAATTTGTAGGAATCACTGGGACAAATGGTAAGACAACAACATCAAATCTTGCCATGCAAATTTCAACATATCTAGGGCACCCGGCAATTTCTGTGGGAACAATTGGTGTTTTTGATTCCAAAGGAATTTTAGATACAGATTTGGATGCAACAACACCATCCTATGTAGAGATAAGAAAAATACTTCATCGTTATCAAGATAAGTATGAAGCTTGTTTTATGGAAATCTCTTCACATGCATTAATTCAAAATCGCTTAAATGAACTAAGGCTCGACGCCGTAGCGTGGACAAGCTTTAGTCAGGATCACCTTGATTATCACAAAACAATGGAAGAGTATTTTAAGGCCAAAACATTACTTGCAACAAAATATTCAAAGAATCTAAATCAGATTTTGGTTCCACACTTAGAGGCATTACTCATTAAAGAATTAAAAAGATATAATTCAAGTTTAAACTTAAAGATAACAAAACCTCTTCTCCAAAGAGGAATTAAAGATGTGCCGCCGTTTTATCGGCCTCACTATAATCAAAGCAATCTCGAGTTAGCGCTTGAGCTTAACGAAGAAGTTTGGGGAGAAATTAAAGAAATTGATCTTAAAAAAATTCAAACGCCCAAAGGAAGATTTTCGGTTATTGAATTAAAAAATGAATCCTATGCCATCGTTGATTATGCACATACACCAGATGCACTTGTTAATATTGGTGAGGCCGTAAAGGGCGCATTTCCAGGCTATAAAATTACAACTGTTTTTGGCTGTGGTGGAGATCGTGATCGCACGAAACGCCCAAAGATGGGAGCGGCTGTTTGTGAGTTTTCAGATAAAATTTTTGTGACATCGGATAATCCACGTTTTGAAAACCCAGAGAGAATTATAAAAGACATTCTTCCGGGAATGACTAAGTTGTACACCGCAATTACTGATCGAGAACTTGCAATCAAAAAAGCAATTCAAGAATGTATGGCGAAAGAAATTGTCCTTATTGCAGGAAAAGGACACGAAGAATATCAAGAAATAGATGGTGTTCGGCACGCATTTTCAGATTTTGATTTAGTTAAAAAGTATAATTAAAAACATCGGGAATAAAATGATTAGCGCTAAAATTTTTAGTCAGGCAATCCTACCGTCAAGGCTAACTGGCCCGGAGGTTGAAGCTAATTTTATTTTATCAACTGACTCTAGAAGAATTGAAAAGAAAAATGCCTTTCTTGCACTTGTTGGTGAAAAGTTTGATGGGTTTGATTATGCGGAAGCGGTCATAGAAAAAGGCGCTACGATCATTATTTATCAAAAAAAAGAAGATAGAACAGTTACACATTTAAGCAATATAAATCCAAGCGTAAGTTTTATTGAAGTAGATGATACGCTTTTATATTTGCAAGAGATGGCACGAGTTCATAAGGCCCATTGGGAAGAAAAAAATCACGGAATGACGATTGCCCTTACGGGATCAAACGGAAAAACGACTCATAAAGAAATGCTTTATCACCTGGTCAACTCGATTCTCCCAGAAAAAGTTCTAGCAACGAGAGGGAATTTAAATAATCATATTGGTGTCCCACTAACACTGTTAGGTTTAAACACTGATCATCAAGTGGCCATTGTAGAAATGGGAATGAATCATCGCCATGAAATTTCTGTTCTGTGTGAAGTTGCTAGACCACAGCATGGACTTATTACAAATATTGGACAGGCGCACATTGGATATTTAGGCTCAATGGAAAATATCTATTTTGAAAAATCTGATCTCTATTTGAGCGTTTTAAAAAATAGCAACGGAATGGGGCAATTTGTTGTTAATGCAGATGATAAGTATTTACGTCTTTTGTCAGGGTCATCGGGACTCACCACTTTTGGCGAAAATAATGGGGACGTGAGAATAAAGATTAATGGAAATACAATTTCGTTTAATTTCAGAGGTGAGAAAATAGAATTCACTAATAATCAAATCGCGGAAGACTATAATTTAAAAAATCTATGCTGCTGTTTGATTTTATGTTTAAAACTTTTCCCTGATCGCTACAGTGATTTAATAAAGTCAGCGAGCAACTACTCGCAGCCTTCAATGAATCGTTCTGAATGGATTGGAAATATTTTTTTAGATGCCTATAATGCAAATCCATCTTCAATGCGCACATCTTTCAATTCTTTTTGCAAAATCATTAAAGAGAAAAAAGTTTCTTATGATCGTTGCTTGTTCATATTGGGTGACATGAATGAGTTGGGTGATTTTGCGGAAGATCTTCATAGAGAAATGGCCGAATATGTAAAATCTTTCAGCATTAAAAATGTTATTTTCATTGGTAAATATAAAGATTTTTATTTGAAAGGATATCCCGAAGCACTGGGAGCATTTGAAGATAAAGAGCAATTTCTTCAAGCACATGTTGATTACAAAAAAAAGTACGATTGGATTTTTATGAAGGCCAGTCGTACAGTTAAATTAGAAACATTAGTACAAAATTAAATAAGGAATTTGAAATGCTTTATCATTTGTTGTTTCCATTAAATCACATTTTTAAATCGTTTAACGTTTTTAAGTACATCACATTTAGATCAGTTTTAGCATTTTTGATTGCAATGGTTGTGTCGGTTCTATGGGGGCACTTTTTTATCGATTTCATGAAAAAGAGACAATTTGGACAAATTATTCGTGAAGATGGCCCAGAATCACATTTTAAAAAACGCGGAACACCAACGATGGGCGGAGTTTTTCTACTAGGAAGTTTGTTTGTTACGATGCTTTTATGCGGAAATTTTTTTTCCTGGCCATTAGTTATAACACTTGGAGTAACATTTTCTTATTTTCTTTTAGGTTTTATGGATGATTATTTAAAAGTTTTAAAGAAAAATACAAAAGGTGTTAGCGCAAAGGGGAAACTTGCTTGGCAATTTATCACAGCATTTGTTGCTGTTGGCGTTATGGTTCATTTTAAAGTTATCGATACTTATTTGTATTTACCATTTCTTAAAAATCCAGTTGTTGACTTAGGCTTCGGCTATGTTTTGTTTGGCGCGTTGGTAATTGTTGGTACTTCGAATGCTGTAAATTTAACTGATGGTCTTGATGGATTGGCCATTGGTCCAATTATTATTAGCTCAGCAACACTTGGTCTTCTCACTTATGTTGCTGGTCACAAAGAATTTTCTAATTATCTCTACATTCCTTATGTTGAAAATCTTGGTGAATTAACTGTTTTAACCTCCGCGGTTATTGGTGCAGGAATTGGGTTTTTGTGGTATAACTCATACCCAGCTCAGATCTTTATGGGAGATGTTGGTTCACTATCACTTGGTGGAACTTTGGGAACGATCGCAGTACTTGCGCGCTCTGAATTTCTTTTTGTGATCATTGGTGGTGTTTTCGTTTGTGAAGCATTGTCAGTTATTATCCAAGTGGCATCATTTAAAACTCGCGGTGTTCGCGTATTTAAAATGGCTCCAATTCATCACCATTTTGAAAAGGTGGGCTGGCCAGAGACGAAAGTAACAATTCGTTTTTGGATCATCAGCATTTGTCTTGCCATTCTTGCATTGGCGACACTTAAGACGAGGTAGTAAATGGAAATGGATCGTTTTCGCGGAAAAAAAATTCTTATTGTAGGAATTGGTAAAACTGGTTTTTCTCTTGTGAATTTTTTCAATAAATTTGAATGTGAAGTTAGAGTAACAGATATAAAGCCAATCTTTGATTTGAATAAAGCAGTTAAAAAATTAAAGAAAATTGAACCAGCACCAGAGATGACTTTTGGTGAACACAAAGACGAAGACTTTCTAGAGGCAGACGTAGTTGTTTACTCATCGGCAGTAAGCCCAGGTCTTCCGCAGTTGGAACGTGCAAGGCAAAATGGAAAAGAAGTTTATTCTGATTTTTCTTTAGCGTATAAGCTTTGTAAGAAACCAATTATTGCTGTTTGCGGGTCTTTCGGGCGCACGTCAATTGCTTCAATGATTGGATTCACTTTAAAAATAGATGGAAAGAATGTTTTTGTCGGTGGCACATCAGATATGCCATTTATCGAGTATTGTCTGTTACCAAACCCAGAAGAAATTGATTATTGTGTGGTTGAAGTTTCAGCAGTTCAAATGAAATCACTTCAAGATTTCCACCCAAAAGTTGTCGTGTTTCCGAATATCGGAGAACAATACTCAAAGCAACATTTTGCATCTTTAAGCGAATATATGGAAACAAAGCTTGCGCTGGTAAAGCGTTTGTCTCCAGACGATATTTTAGTTGTTAACTACGATACAATGGCAAATAACAATTTTTTTAGAAATGCTCACTGTCAGACTTTCTGGTACTCTCGTAGATCGTTTGTCACAATGGGTGTGCTCGGAGAAATACAAGGAACACATTTCCACGAAAGAAGAATTCATTCAAACATCAACTTTCATTCAGAGTTTGTTGTTTCAAAAATGAGAATCATTGGGCAAAACAATCGTGAAAATTTATTAGCGGCAATTACAGTATGTAAAGCACTAGAAGTTTCAGATAAATCAATCCAAACTTGCATTGAGAAATTCCCAGGAATTCCTCACCGCCTAGAATATATTATGGAGAAAAACGGAGTTTCCTTCTATAACGATTCAAAAGCAGAAACGATGGAAGAATTAGTTAGAACGCTAAAGTCATTTAAAGAACCAGTTATTTTAATTGCGGGGGGAAAAGATAACGAAGAATTAGATTTCGATCCATACTGTAACGATTTAAAACAATACTCTCGAGTTATTGTTTTAGTTGGTGAGTGCAAAGAGCGCTTAAATCGCGCAATTGGTGAAGGTGTTCAAGCTTATATTGTTGGCTCGTTTGAAGAATCAGTATTGTTTGCGTACCAAAAATCAAGGACAGGTGACACGATATTATTATCACCAGGAAATTCGTCAACAGACTTCTTCCGAGACTATGAAGAGCGTGGAAATTATTTTAAAAAATTAGTTTATCAATTATAAAAGAAGCGGCCCCGATGGGGCCGTTTTTAGTTCCTATTTTCAGTATTTCGCTTATCTACAGAAGTAATTCCTAATCGGCAGTATTGCTTAGCTGCAGTTTCGTAACCACTAAAGCTAAAACTATTTCTGCTTGTATATGGTACGAAAGTCCAACCACTATAAGAGATATCTACATCGCCATTGTAATAGTTTACCCGTTTAACATGGCCAGGATAATTGCTATCAACAACCTCTAATGCGTAACCATCTTGCTCTTGCAATTTAGTCATATCGACAACTAGCCATGCATGTGAAGTAATGCCAGGGATTTGCAATTTTTGATAAATGATTTGATTTTTATTTTTAACCAAGTCATAACTTTCATCCATCATTTTTTTGAGTTCTTTGGGTGAAACTTTGGTTTGCCCAGATACGCCACGAACCCAACCAAACATCAATCCACCATCCGTGAGTTGCCAAGTATCTAGAGCGCTTTGAATTTCATCGGAAAAGTCTTTCGTGAAATCAAAAAAATTAGAATAACCGGGAATTTCTACGACAGCACCAGCAATAATTAAATCACTAATAAGTATTCTTGCTTCGTATTTAGAAGGCTTTGGTTCGTTAGGGAGATAAACAGCTAAGTAGAGAGCATTTCGTTGAAGCATTGAGTGCCACCAGCAAACCCCTCCATTGGCAAGACCACCGTTGTTGCTATAAGAGTGTTGATTATTTGGATTATAAGCTAAGCTTTTAATATATTCACTGTCTTTAATTTTTGCGCAATATTCACCACGAGAAATTGCTGCTCTGGTGACACCTTTTTTATTAATTCCAGCATATGTCGAAGTAAAGATAAAAACTGAACTAAGGACGAATAAAAAACACTTCATTTGAAAACCTCATTTCTAATTGATTAATAAAGTGTAATTCAAAAATTTTTTTTTGATAAAAATAAGTAAAAGTTACATGCTTAAAAGCGGTCGTAAAGTTTTTTGGCAACGTCTTCTAAGTGCTTAAAATTATCACCTTCTCTTAGCCTCAGTGTCCTTTTTTCGCCACTTAAAAGATCTTCAACATACTTTTCAAATGCATAAAGGGGGCCCACGATCCTTTGAGAAAGAATGAGTCCTGCAAAGAAAACTAAAATACAAAAAAACACACTTAGTGATAGAAAGCTTAAGGCGTAACCAAAGATGAATGAGCGATACTGATCAAGCTGATTTTCAAACACTAAAGTAATATAGGAAATCGTAAAAATCCCGAGAGCAATAATTGTACCAAAAGAGATCATGGAAAATTTAAAAGCAAATTTTAATTGTTCAGCAGGATTAACCAACTTCAGACTTCTTTGATTGTCAGGAAACCAGAGGGCATGATCATTAAATAAAATAGTATAAGCAACACCAAGTGCACCAATCCATTGAAAAACATCAGCAGGATTAAAGACAGAAAAATTGAAAAAGGGAATAAAGTCGATGGTTCCTCCGTGCATTGAGCGATCAATAACATTTGATAAAATTCCACCCACTAAAAGAGAAAGGGAAATTTTAAAAAACTGCAATTGAGATGACAGTAAATATGATAAAATTAAATATATAAAAAAAAGAACTCCACCAAATGAACAAAGACTTACAACTGTCAATGTTTTAGGAAGACCATGCAATAGGCCTAGCATAAACCCCGTATTCAAAGATACAGGATAGTTTTCAGAATAATAAATCTTTAAGGCCAAGTCGATAATGATGACCAAAACAAGAGTTATTAAGCTTATTAAAAAATCTTTTTTCATTACGGCGCTAATTCAATTAACTCAAAAGAGATGGAAATTTTGTCAGCTTCAGGGCCTTTGTCTTTAAGCATAATCATACTGTTGTTGGATATGATTGAATCGGCAGGGCCAACGACTTTATCTATATAGTTGTAAGTAGCATGCTGAGGATTGTATGAGCCGTTAACTAAAAACTTAATTGTTTTAATTTTTATTTTCTTTGTCCCGGTGTATTTTAAATTGGAGATACGGTAGCTGTAGCTATCATATTCTTCAATGTCGAATTCAATCGCAGCAGTATTGTCGTTTACTAAATGATCAAGGCCTAATGATACAGTTCCGCGAAGGGTGGTTTTCTGATTAACTGCCGGGTCAAAACTTGAATCATTAGATATGATAATTTTACTAACTTTTACTCCTTCTTCTTTTTGCTTTAGTTCTAGTGTTTGTGATTTTCCACTTTGCATTGAAAAGAAGATTTCCGCATTTGCCACCTTTACTTCTCTCCACTCAAAACCCTTAGTCAATGGAATAGTAAAATCTTTATAATCAAGACTATTGGCCCGAACAAAAATGGAGTTACTTGCGGTGTCAGGGGCATTTACAAAAAGATAAACTTTGTAAAAATCAGTTTGAGATACTCTGAGAGTATAAATCGCAGTACCACCATTTTGATCTGCAGAAGTTTTTGTTCCACCGCTAGCCCCCTTAGGAATACTGACAAAGTTTATGCCAGACTCCATGCCTAATACCATCGGAGTTTTAAGTGAGGCTGCTTCTCCCATTATTGTGATGGTTCCATTTCCGGCCATTCCAACAGGGTCAATTATCTCTTTTATGGTGCTTGATTCCTGCGTAACATGTTTTTCTGGGGCAGTTGTTGTTCCGCTATAGGCTATTTTATCCTTCCAAGAATTAATAGCATTTAACATTTCGGTGGCATTGGAATTACAATCCCCCCAACAATTATGTTTGTCGTTTTTAAGTTTTAAAACTAAACGTGAATTTTCAGGTGAATTAAAATCTACTTTAAAAGAATTTAGAACAGCATCATGTGCTGTTTGAATATTATTTGAAGCATGTAGCGGAGTTTGAGAGCTACCATGGCAAGCAACACAACGAGTGCTTGTAATTAGATAAACAGAATTTTTAAATGCGTTCACCGAATCTTGATTGCTGGTATTATAATTTGTCGGAGCCGCGCTCGTTTTTGAGCCACTGCTGCTTTGATCTTGTTTGTATTTTAGTTTTGATGGCGAAGACTTTTGGTTCATCACGCATTGGTTGTATGAAAACAGCACGACGCCTAAACCCAAAAGAGCAAGCAGCTTATATTGATTTGATTTTCTCACTTTTAACTCCGAAATTTTGTACTTAAGTAATTTTATTAAAAAATAAATAATCGTCGATTGATCCACCAAAAATATTATCACCTACTACGTCAACAATTTTGCTCTCTTGTCCGGATAGCGAAAGATAGTTTGCGACAACCGTTTTGTTTAAGTTCATAACACTGTTGCTTATTAAACTAGCATTCCCATCCACGGTTCCGTTATCTTTGAAGCTTCCAATTTGACGGCGGTTTGTTTTTCTAAGAGTTGCACGTCCAGCATCGCGATACACCATCATAAAACTTGATGATCGCTGGGAACTATCTCCGGCCCATACAAGCTTTCCGCGACCGTTGCCAGAGTTATCAACGGTGTTTCCTGCAGAAACACCGCCATCAGTGAAAACATAAATCATAATATTTTTTCTTTTTAATGAAGCTAGTTGGAAAACACGGCCCATTAAAGATCCAAGATCGAGATCTCGCCCTTCTCCGGTAGCTCTATCATTTGTATGATAATCAAATCCCCCAAGCTCAACAGTGGCAACACCAATGTGGCCATCTAAAATTAACTTGGCCATTGTTGCAACTTTTCTTTGGTTACCATCATTCAAATTGTTAAATGTTTGAGTAACAGCTGTATCAAGCGTTGGATCAATTGCAGCTGCAGAATATTTATTTAAAACATCCTGGCTTTGAATGTATCCGCAGCTTACGAGATCTTTAATTTGTAGCGGTAGACTTTTATTGCTGAAAGATCGAATTTGCGTTTCACTTAAGCGCTCAATCGATTTCATAATTTTTTCACTTTTGGCTTGGCCAAAAAGAGTGCCAAGTCTTCCGATGTTAATTAAATTTAGCGCGTCTTGTGGGCGATTTAATGTTACCGGTTTTAAGCTTTGAACAATTGATTCCATTGGTGCAATGGAGTTTCCTCCTGAATCAGAGTTTCTCGTTCCAGCAATGGTCGCGAGTTCGCCAACGGCACCTGCTTTTGCTAGCCAATAGGCCGGATTGTGTGGATTATTTCCTGTATCATCATTTGAGATGCCACAAAAAATGCCTCCATCTAGTTTGGCCCTAGTTCCGGCAGCAGTAGTAGAAGAAATTCCACGCAGAATGGCCGAATCACCATGAAAGGCAAGACCAAGATCAGTATTAATTTGTCCGGAATTTTTTGGGTGCATTGCAGATGGAAGCCCTAGTGTTTCATAGCTATTTATGAAATCCATTTGGTTTCCGGCTTTACCCACCATAACATTCGATCCTGGAATGTTTCCACCACCTGCAAGATCGATAATCAATATTGGAATACGATTTGTTCCACCGATACTACTTGCCTGGCATTCAATGGCCTTTGCACTGTTACTGTAAAGCATAGATAAAAGGCTTGGAACAAAAGCAAAGCTGAGACCTGAGACTAATCCATGAGAGACAAAGTCTCGTCTAGAGTAAAGTGCGTGGTTGTTTAAGTGATCGAGTTTATTTTTTTTGTTATTCATATTTCACCTATAACATCATGACTTGTGCACTAGATAAGGCTCCAGTACAAAGTCCCTTAATTACTTTTTTCGTTACATTTGGATCGGATAAATTTTCACCAGAAAGTAAATCATTCATTAGTAGATTGAATTCTTCTTTAACCGATGTTGAAATTTGTGTTGATGTTTTTGTGCTGGTTTGGGTAGGTATTAAGCTTTTCCAGTTTGAAATTTGAACAGCAAGAGTGTTGGCGTTTGACTCACAGTTACTCCAACAATTGTGCCCACCTCTTACTTTTTGTACAATTCGCGAGCCATTGGGATTGCTTAAATCAACTTTTGCCATATCAATTAACATGTCATGCGCTGTAGTTACAGAATCAGATGCGTGATATGGTTGAACAGAGTTTCGATGACAGGAAATGCAATATGCCCTTGTTGTTTGATAAAGTGTTTGCGAAAAAGCATCAGTAGATAATTGCTTTGTAGTTGACCCTGTTGATCCTCCGCCTGTTCCTGTTGTAATTGTTGTTGATGAGGTTGCAGAAGTTCCACGCATAAAGTGAGAAATCGTTTGTGTAACAACTTCATCTTTTCCAGCACCAACGAGCACCGTGCTTGGAGCACTGTTGAAATTTAAATTTGTCCAGATGCGGCTTCTTAGTGCGGCATTATCAACCAAGCTATTACAGTATTCAGTCGCAAGTTTAGTAATGGCAACTTGCTGTGCTGGAAGAAAACTTCTGATGTTGTTATCAGTAGGAAGTTGAACTTCAACCTCGGTGTAAACTCTTTGAATGTTTGCATCGTTAGGTAAAACACCAGTGAGTTCTGACATTGTGTTGTTTATTTGATCAAAGTTTTTAATCCCGACATCAACTGGAACTTCGCTTGATGGTGAATTCATAGGAGGCATTACTAATCCATCTGGCAAATCTTTCTCTTCGTCAGGATCATCAATTGTGCTGTCACTTGGGGTGGGCGCTTTGGATTTTGAAGATGCTATTTTTCTTGATGGTCTCTGCTCTTTAACAACACACTGATTGAATGCAAATAAAACGCCAAATAAAGTTATAAGTGAGATAGTGATTCTAATTTTAGTCGACAACTGCTTTTCTCTTTTATTGTTTTCCATGTTCACTACTCCCCTAGACACAGAACTGCAGTGTCAGCAATTAAGTTTTTCATTGAGTAAGTTGCATTATTCTGAAAACCATCGGCCAAGGCTTTAATTTGATTCTTTTCAGATGATGTTGAAGGCTTTTTTAAACAAAAAGTTTCAAAAGTTCTTTGTGCCATACACTCAGAAAAAGCACGAGTACGGGATAACATCATTCCCAATTCTTGCGCTCCTTTGCCCGCAGAAACACTTGGCCATCCAAGATTTGCATTCTGGCCTTGGGCCCAAATATTCTCCCAAGAATCATCTTTAACTTCGTTTTCTGGATAGTGAATATTTTTATTAATTTTTGTAGCAACAACACCAGGAGTATATTTAATTTCATTATCAGTGAAATCATAGTATGCCCAAGCACCACCAAGTCCATCTTGACCAGCGTGACAACCGACACACTGATTTTTGTACGTTCTACTGTCACCGCCAGGATTTCTTTCAACGTCACGTCTCACTCGATAGTCAGGTACGTTGATGTCATGAACTGCTTCAAAATCACGACAGAGGTAGTTTATAAATAAAAACCTTGTCATGCGACGGTTTGTTCCTGCAGAAAAAAAAGCATTAGCAGCAGCTCTTGTTGTAATAACCCCGGCAGTTTTTGCGATACCTGTTGTTGTTGATTGAGTTACACGAACAAGGTGATCCTTTAGTGAAACACGACCCTTCTCCATCTGATCATACATATTATTATTTTTGCGATCATATACAGGCAGTTGTATCGGAGAGCTTGGACCCGCAATATAAAGAATGTCTCCGTAGAGAACTTGATCGAACGGAACATCGTCGCGAATCATGCCAACAATGGTAGCGACATAGTCATTTAATGGAACACGCGGAGTGCGTTCGGTGTTAGTAAAAGGTTTTGCAAAATTTTTAAGTGTAATATTATAAAAATTTTGTTCATTCATTGCACTTAAGGCGGCTTCTCTTTCTCTTTTCGCATCGATCATCGCTGTTAATTCATTAAGTTTTGCTTGCGATGGTGGTGTGCCGTTAATTCTAGAATAAAGTCGATAGGCTTTATCTTTGGAAGCGGCCCCTGTAGTAAATGGAATAAATAATGTTGATAGAATTAAAAGTAATCCGATCTTTTTAGTAAGATATTGCATAAAAAACACCTCAAACTAACCAAAAGAAATTGGTAAAATCCATTTAGAGTTTATCATCAAAAAAAAATTAAATTGATTGATGCAGATTTTTCTTCTTTTGGGATTATTCTGGTAGGATAAAGGTGCGGGAAAAACTTTTAAGGTTTATGAATGGAACAAGTTTACGAATTAGATAAGATTACAAAACAGTTTTTGTCAGTTATGGCCACGTTAATTACCGTGGGCCTCATCATGATCTATTCATCAAGCTTTATTTTATCTACGGAAATTTACGACAATTCTTATCACTATATACTTCGCCAAGTAATCTATTTATTCCTAGGGTTGTCTGTTGCTGTAATTGTTTCAAAGACCAAATACACTTTTTGGTGTAAGTACGGGTACGCGATTAATTTAGCTGCGACAGCAATTGTTGCTCTAACAATTATTAAGGGAATTGGGAGTTCCGCAAAAGGTGCAAGTCGTTGGTTGTCTTTTGGTGGTTTTTCTATTCAGCCGGGAGAGCTGGTAAAGTTTACGATTATTTTATCTGCGCTTACATTTTTTGAAGAGTGGCACAAGATGGATAATAAAACTCGTATGAAGCATGGTTTTACTTTGCTTTTACCAGTTGCACTTTTAATTAAACAACCTGACTTTGGATCATTTAGTATTTGTTTTATTGTTGTTTCATTCGTTGGATTCATGTCTTCGTTTCCGCGCAAGTATTTTTATTTCACATTGGCTGCAGGTTCTATTGCTGGAGTTGTTGTTTTATTTTCACAGGCATATCGAGTAAAAAGACTGCTAACTTATTTAGATCCATGGAAGAATCCGCAAGGCTCAGGATTTCAAATCATTCAATCATATATGGCTTTTGCTAACGGATCTTTTTTAGGAAAGGGTCTTGGAAATTCTAATGAAAAATTGTTTTATCTACCGGAAGCACATAACGATTTTATTTTTTCTGTGATCGGTGAAGAGTTGGGGTTTGTTGGTGTGGTTTGTATTGCTTTGCTTTTTGTAACGATGATTTATTTTGGATTCAAGCTGGTACTTAAAATAAGTGATCGAGTGGCTGTTATTTTAGGCGCAGCAATTGTTTTTGTTTTAGGAATTCAGGCGCTATTAAATATGGGAGTAGTTCTTGGACTTTTGCCGACAAAGGGATTAAATTTGCCTTTCATCAGCTATGGGGGATCATCTTTGATTTGTAATTTTTTCGGCATTGGTTTACTTATGTCTGTCGTTAAGGGGCATAGAGATGAACTGATAAAAAAAATGCCTGCGGAACAAGAAAACGTTTAACTTTATACAGCAGGATTTTTCATGTTTAGATTTAATAAAAATACAAAAATTCATTTTGTGGGAATTGGTGGTATCGGCATGTCTGGTATTGCGGAATCACTTTTGTCTTTAGGCTATAAAGTTTCTGGTTCAGACGCTGCACAGTCAGCTAACACTGAAAAGTTAAAGAAAATGGGTGCAGAAATATACATTGGACATAAAGAAGAAAACTTAAAAGAAGTTACAGTCGTTGTCTATACGTCTGCTGTTAATGAATTAAATCCAGAAATAAAGCATGCCCGCGACTTAAATATTCCCATCATTAGACGAGCAGAAATGCTTGCGGAGCTTATGCGTTTAAAATATGGATTAGCAGTTGCCGGGACACACGGAAAAACGACAACAACTTCATTTTTAGCAACGATTCTTACAGAGTGTGGTCTTGATCCAAGTTACTTAATTGGTGGCATTGTTAAAAACTTACAAGGACACGCGCATGTAGGAAAGGGCGAATTTTTAGTAGCAGAAGCAGATGAATCTGATGGGTCTTTTTTGCTGTTAACACCGGTAATGTCAGTAATTACAAATATAGATAACGATCATCTAGATCATTATCACAATGAAGAAAATCTTTATCGTGCATTTGTGGATTTTGCAAACAAGGTTCCGTTTTATGGAGTCGTAGCACTTAATGCCCACGACGGAAAACTCATTAAACTAAGTAAAGAAATTAAAAAGCCTCACGTTCTTTTTGGAATAGAGGGCCAGGGTTTAGCAGAAGCTGATTATGAAGCTAGAAATTTAATACTTTCACCTTTTTCTTCGGAGTTTGATTTATATTTTAAAAATAAATTTCAAACGAAATTTAAAATTAATCTTCCTGGTCGCCACAATGTTTTGAATGTTTTGGGAGCGACAGCACTGGCACATCACTTAGAGATTCCATTTGATAAAATTGCTAATGCTGCAGAAAAATTTGAAGGAGTTGGGCGAAGATTTCAGCTGCTTAAAAAGGAAAACACTTTTGAAGTAGTTGATGATTACGGACATCATCCAACAGAGATCGCCTCAACATTAAAAATTGTAAAAGAAACTAGGTCAGATTTTAAAAAAATAGTTATTTTTGAACCTCATCGTTTTACCAGAACACGCGACTGTTGGGATGCCTTTTTACATTGCTTCAATGATGCAGATGAGCTTTATCTTTTGCCGATTTACCCGGCAAGTGAGCAGCCAATAGAAG
>JACCDN011173290.1_pt1 | contig 20234 bp, 18 predicted proteins | sample 7441691 | NCBI WGS metagenome assembly JACCDN01 (sample SAMN15323439, study PRJNA562643) | freshwater metagenome | isolation source: river surface water | place: USA:Blue River Watershed | collected 2017-08-16 | reverse complement strand
GGTTCAATAGGTAGATGTTACTATGTAACCAATGAATTTGAAGAAGCAAATGTTAATCAACACGTCTGTATTGTTAGACCAAATGAAAGAATAATTACTGAATTCTTATACTATATATTGAGCTCAACTTTAGGTCAACAACAAATTGATTTGTGTCAAACTGGAGGTAATCGTGAAGCATTAAATTTTGAACAATTAAAGAATTTTTTCTTGATTTTACCTTCAATTGATGAGCAACATCAAATTGTATATAAACTGAAAAAGTCATTAAATGCAATCAGTTTAACAATAGAAAAATTAGGCAAAGAAATTGAATTAATTAATGAATTTAAAACAGCATTGATTAGTGAAGTGGTTACTGGTAAGTTGGATGTAAGGAACGAAAAATTGAATTGATAATGTATAAAAAGGAATACAAACCATTATTTGAAAAAGGTTTTAAGCAAATTGCTTTATGGCAATTAGATTCTACCTTTTTAGAACCTTTTGAAGAAAACGAACATAGGAAATATCTTATTGATAGATTGAATGCTTTCATAAACGAGTTTCAATTTTTAGGGCTTGAAGCTGAAATTTGGATTGACGGCTCTTTCTCAACACATAAACCAGAACCACAAGATATCGATGTAGTTTTTCTACTTGACCAGAAAGCTGTTGCTAGCTTAGATTCAAAAAAAGAACAATTATTTCAAGAATTATTTATGAAAAGAGAAGAAGTTAGGGTAAGATATTCGTTAGATGTCTATTTTATAGATAAAGATGATGTTGAAGATAAGCAAAAATGGATTTCGACCTATGGATTTGATTCAAGAAAAATGAATAGTAAAGGTATATACAAGTTAGAATTGTAAATTATGTATAGCATCGAACGTATAGAGGAGTTAATTAAAAACTCAGAGGGGACACTAGCAAAATATGAATTATTGCTAAAAACGAACCCCAACAACCTATTCTACAAAGGTATAGTGAAAAACACTTTAGAACTATTGATAGAATTAAGACACAATCTTGCGTTTGAAAAGCAAAAACGTGAAAAGGAAATAATAGACATTAGACTTAAAGGTAAAGTTGCAAAAGTTGGTAAATTACCCTTAGACCTTCTAGGAGAATTTGCTAAAAGCATATCTGAATGTATCATCGAATCATCAAGAAAGTATCAATTTGGAAATAAAGCTGGTACAAAAATTCTAACGACTGTTAAAAATACGGTTGATTTAAGATTTGATAGATTAGTTCCTGGTTCAACACATATTTTAATAACAGGTAATAGTAGTCCAGATTTATTTGGTAATAGTATGATAGAAAATGCACTTGTTAACACATTCGAATTATTGAATGTTGAAAACGATTCTGATTTACTAGAGAAATCCAATAAATATGGTGGAAACGGAATAAAAAAACTCAACAAAATTCTGAATCTTAGCATAAATAATAATCTTGAATTTGATTTAGAGTGGTCGGCACCAAATACTAAAGTTTTCAAATGGGAAGGTAGTAGCGAAAGAATTAAACTATTAAGTAATTCTATTTCAAAAATTGAATCTACAATTCCAGAAGAAATTGAAGTTTCTGGAACTTTAGTAATGCAAAGTCTGAAAGGTCAACTTGAAATCCAAGTTGAAGATGGGAAACTATTAAAAGTTCAATTTCCTATGAGCTTTTTAGAAAAAGTAAAAGAATTTCAAATAGGTGATGATTTTTCTTCTATTGTTTTAAAAAACACATTAAAAAATAATATTACAAAGGAGGAAAAGGTATCCTTTGAGTTAAAAAAAATTATAAGTTAGGAATAAAATAAATTTATTAATGGCAAAAGGAATACATACAGAACTTACGTTTGAACAAGCAATCGAATCTAATCTTTTAGAAAACGGTGGCTATATAAAAGGTAGTTCAACAGACTTCGATGTGCAACAGGGGCTATTCCCTATTTACATTACTGATTTTTTGAAGCAATCACAACCAAAGGCTTGGGATAAACTAGTTACTATCCACAAGGATGAAGCTGAGAAAAAAGTTATACTACGTTTGGTCAAAGAAATTGATTTGCGTGGTGTATTGGATGTGATTCGTAAAGGATTCACTGATTATGGAGTGAAGTTCCAGATGGCATATTTCAAACCAGAAAGCACGCTAAATCCAGAAGCAGACGAATTGTATCTTACCAATCATTTGTCAGTTACTAGACAGTTGTATTATGAGCGTGTAGGTAAGAACTCATTGGACATGGTGCTTTCGTTAAATGGATTACCAATTGCTTCCATAGAGCTTAAAAATCAGTTTTCTGGACAGTCGGTAGAGAATGCCAAGAAGCAGTATGTATATGACCGAGAGCCAAACGAACCGATATTTCAATTCAAGAAGAGAACCTTGGTTCACTTCGCTGTGGATACCGATGAGGCTTTCATGACAACGAAACTGGACGGAAAGAACACAAGATACTTACCATTTAATTTAGGATATAACAATGGAGCTGGAAATCCACCAAACCCAGATGGATACAGAACATCGTATTTGTGGGAACAAGTTTGGACAAAAGATAGTTTCATGGATATTATAGGCAAGTTCCTTCACCTTAGCGTGGAAGAATTTGAATTGAATGGTGTTAAAAAGAAAAAAGAAACCATCATTTTCCCACGTTTCCACCAGATGCAAGTCGTACGTAAAGTGACAACTGATGCAAGACAAAGTGGTGCTGGAAAAAACTATTTGATTCAACACTCAGCTGGTTCTGGAAAATCTAATTCAATCGCTTGGTTATCCTATAGATTGTCTAGCTTACATGACGAGGCTAACAATAGAATATTTGATTCGGTGATTGTTATTACTGACCGTAAGGTATTGGATTCACAGTTGCAGAACACTATTTACCAATTTGAACACAAGGATGGTGTTGTTCAGAAAATTGATAAAGATTCAACTCAGTTGGCGAATGCCATCTCAGCTGGTTCAAATATCATCATTACAACACTTCAAAAGTTTCCTTTTATTCTGGATAAAATCGGAGAAATTCCAGCTAGAAAATATGCTGTAATCATTGATGAGGCTCACAGTTCGCAAGGTGGTGAAGCTACTAAAAAAATGAAGGAAGTGTTATCAGCTCAATCATTAGAAGAAGCTGAGAAAGATGAGGCTTACACAGGATTGGAAGAAGATGCGGAGGACGAAATAAGAAAGTCGATGTTAGCAAGAGGCAAACAGAACAATCTTAGTTTCTTTGCGTTCACAGCAACACCAAAGCCAAAAACAGTTGAAGTATTTGGAACGATGGGTGCTCATGGCAAGCCAGAACCGTTTCACCTGTACTCGATGAAACAAGCTATCGAAGAAGGATTCATTCTCGATGTATTAAAGAACTACACTACATATAAAACGTACTTCAAATTGTCCAAAGAAATTGAGGAAGACCCGAAAGTAAATAAGAAAAAAGCATCCAGAGCAATTGGACGATTTATGTCATTGCATCCACATAACTTAGCACAGAAAACCGAAGTAATGGTGGAACATTTCCGACAAGTGGTTTCTAAGAAGATTGGTGGGAAAGCAAAAGCAATGGTGGTATCTAGTTCACGTTTGCATGCAGTGAGATACAAAGAAGAATTTGATAAGTACATCAAGGACAAAGGATATAACGATGTCAAAACAATTGTAGCATTTTCTGGAAAAGTAATCTATGGAAACGCTCCAGAAGGTGTTACCGAAGTTGAACTAAATGGATTTGCAGAAAAGGAACTTCCAAGAAAATTCGCATCGGATGAATATCAATTGTTATTGGTTGCAGACAAATACCAAACAGGATTCGACCAACCGTTGTTACATACTATGTATGTGGATAAGAAGTTATCGGGTGTAAAAGCAGTGCAAACGCTTTCCAGATTGAACCGAATGTGTGCTGGAAAAGAAGATACGTTTGTATTGGATTTTGCGAATGATACCGATGAAATATTGGAATCATTCCAACCATATTATGAACTTACATCCATAAAAGAGAATTCAGACCCGAATTACCTATACGACTTGAAGGCTGAATTGGATAAAGCAAATGTGATTTGGGATACAGAGGTGAACAATTTCTGTAACCTATATTTCAAATCAGCAAAATCGTTGACAGTTTCTGACCAAGCAAAGCTTAACGCTTACATTGACCCAGCGGTAGAACGTTTCAAACAGTTACCAGAAGAAAGCTCAGATAAGAACGTAATTGGAACTGAAGTCACACAAGAAGACTTCAAGAACACGATGCAAAGCTTCAATCGAACCTATTCGTTTTTAACTCAGATTATGCCTTTCTCAGATGTTGATTTGGAAAAACTATTTACCTACACTCGATTCTTGTACAAAAAACTACCTAGAACTAGCCAGAATGATAAATTCAAGTTGGGTGACGAGGTTTCTTTGGAATACTACAGACTACAAAAGATTGCAGAACATAACATCGTTATGGAAAGCCAAAGTGTATATGAATTAGAAGGTGGTGGTCAAGCTGGATTACGTTTAACGAAAGAAGATGAAGCAAATTTATCTGAAATTATAGAAGTACTAAACAAGAAATTTCAGACTGAATTTAATACCGCAGACAAGCTATTCTTTGACCAGATAGAAGAAGATATGGTGCTGGATGAAAAGTTAGCAGAACAAGCTAAAAACAACCCAATTGAGAACTTCAAATTCGGATTTGATGACATATTTATGGATGCACTAATCAGTAGAATGGAGCAGAACCAAGATATTTTTGGTAAAATGATGGATGATAAAGAATTCGGTGGATTAGTGAAAGGATATATGCTGAAGAAGGTATATGATAGATTGAGTAAGTAAGTAAGTAAGTAAGTAAGTAAGTAAGTAAGTAAGTAAGTAAGTAAGTAAGTAAGTAAAACAAATAATTATGCAAAAGGAAATCATTAATAAATGGCAAATTGAATCATCATTGCTTCATTTTATTTCAAATATTTTACTTCACTATAATCCGAAAAATATTATTGAAATAGGTGATTTTGCCGAGCAAGTCTTAAATTATTGCTTATTTACCAATGACAAAAAATTTTTAAAAACACCTACAACGAATAATCTTTTAGAAAGAAATCGTTTTTACGAAGAGTTTGATGCATTACCAAATAGGTCGGCTATAGTAGAAATCATGCCACTTGAAAATCAAACATTTAAAATTGATAGTGATTTAATAAGTAGTACATTAAAATCTTTAGAAAATGATGGAATACTCTGTTTGTTGGTTCCATCTAAATTTTTAACCTTTCCAGAATATAGTGATTTTAGAAAATTAATTATTGATAATTATTCTATTGACATAGTAATTGATTTTGCAACGATAAGCAAAGTTACGAGTGTTAGAACAACATTATTAGTTGTAAGAAATGGAGTTAAAAATGATTTAATTTATTTTGGGAGAGTAGAAAGTTCAAAAAAATATGAAGAACAATTAAAGAATATTCAAACAAAAACAGGTGATTTTTGGATTGAAAGTTCTAAACTAGTAAATAGAATTGACAGAAGCTTTCACAATCCCGAATATGATTCAATTAAAAAATACCTGTCTGAAAACGAAACTAAAACTATCGGGCAACTTGCCGAAGTAATTTCGGGGAAGTATATTAAAAAAGAAAACATTTCATTATCAAGTGGATTACCAATAATCGGGTTGAAGAATATTATCGATGATGAAATTAGAATAACAAATGACACAAAGTATCTAATTGAACAAAGCATATCAGATGAGAACTTTATCACTCGAGAAGGTGATATATTAATTAGTTTAGTAGTTAAACCTGGGGTTATTTACACTGTTAAAAAATCAGACCCAAAATGTATCATTGGTCAATCCTTTGCAATTGTAAGGTCACTTTCACAAACTAGTGAATATATCAAAACATATTTGTCATTTAAAAATGGTCAAGATATTTTTGGACTCCAAGCCAATATGAAATTAGTTGGTTCAGCAGTACCAAGGTTAACAATTCACTATTTAAAGCAAATTCAAATTCCAATAATACCACTTAAAAACTTAAATCTAGATAGTGTTAGTGATAGAAATATTAGTTCATCAAATACTGCAGAATTACAATTTATTAAAAAAGAAATTGAAAGTACAATAAGCAATGTAAATGTTGATTCTTTACTTTATGAGTATATAAAAAACCGATTCGATAAAATTGACGCTAAATTATTTGAACTAGGCGAAAAAGTTGACACTGTTATTCAAACTTTAAACTTATTGACTGAAAACATTCAAAAAGTAAAAAATCTACCTAGAGAAGATGAAGAGAAATTGATTAAAATAAACAGGCTAATTGATGATAAATTATCCGAATTAAATTTTAAGAAAGATAGGAATGGCTATATTGATGATGTAAAAAATTGGTTCCAATATTGGGATTTTCTTGATGAAGCAAGTAAAGAATTTTTACCTTCAGCGGAATATTTGTTTGATGAAATTTCTAATATAGGCTCTGAAGATTATTCACCATTTATCATTCAGTACTGTAGAGCAATTGAAAATGAATTATTAAAGAAGTTATTTGAAACTTTTCATTTGGAAATAAAAACAATTTATTCAGAAGAAGAATTAAAAAAACTTTTAACGAATGAAATTGAAATTGCAGATAATAAGGCTAAGGAATTTGCAAAGTCAATTTCAAAAAATGATTCAAAATACACACTGGGTCAAATGAATTATATCTTAGGTTTAACTAAGAATGGAGGAAGTACTCTAAAAACCAGTATATTAATTCAACATTTTAGGACATTTATTCTTGCATATTACAATGAAATGGTAATTGAGAAAGTCTATCTAGCAAAAATTAATACAATTACAAATGATTTTAGAAATAAGTCTGCACATCCATACATCTTAACATTAGACATTGCAAAAGAATGTCAAGTAATAATTAGAGATGGCTTGAATTATTTTTTTGAAAACAAACTTTTGAAATAACAAGATTATTTTATGATAGTTTTTAGAACTTAGATTAGTTCCATTTGAAACGTTAACTCATTCAAAGCATGCGATAACTAAATACAAATCAAGTATGATTATTAGAGTCATACCTTTATATCATGATTAAAACGATAATTGTTGACGATGAAAATAATGCAAGTGAATTTTTGGAGAAAATGCTTCACCGCTACTTTCCAAATAAATTCTACGTTTGTGGTTTATTTGAAACAGTGGATGACACTATCACGGGGATTGAAACCTATCAACCAGATTTAGTTTTTTTAGACATTCAAATGCCAAATAAAAATGGTTTTGAATTATTCAAAGAAATAAAAGAAATTAATTTCGAGGTTATATTTACAACTGCTCATTCAGAATATGCCATAGAAGCCATTAAACGAAGTGCGTTGGATTATCTTCTAAAACCAATTAACTATATTGATTTGTTGGGTGCGGTAACCAGATATGAGAACAAATCCAAAAAGGAAAGCCAACAAAAGCAGTTTAATGTCTTGTTGGAAAACATTGATACGGGTGATGTTGCACATAAAAAAATGGCGATTTCAACAGATACAGGGATTGAATTCGTTAAATATAATTCCATCATTTTTCTAGAAGCTCAAAACAATTACACAAAAATAAATCTCATTGATGGAACATCCATAATCGCTTCAAAAACTTTGAAGTATTTTGAAGAATTACTTCCATCCGAACTGTTTTTTAGAATACACAAAACCTATTTGGTTAACATGAACTTTGTAAAGAGGTTCTTCAAAATTGACGACTTTCTTGTAGAGTTAACTACTGGAGCGAAACTACCAATATCATTAAGAAAAAAGAATGACTTCATTATTGCAATTACTAAATAATAAATTCCTCCATATTATTTTATTTTTCTTCTGTTTTAGTGTTTCCGCACAAAATGTCAAGAATTACACAATGACTGATGGTTTGCCAGGAAATTCAATAAAATGTCTTTTTAAGGATTCTAGAGGATTACTATGGATAGCTACAGAAACTGGATTATGTACTTATGATGGTAGTGAATTTAAAATAATAGGAAGAGAACAAGGTCTAAAATACAACTCGGTTTGGGGAATTACCGAGGATGATAAAAAAAACATTTGGTTATCAGTATATGGTAACGGAATTGCTAAATATGACGGTAAAAAATTTAGTTATTTTTCAACGAAAGATGGACTAATAAATAATAGTGTAAGAACTGTATTTTTCTCAAAAAAGCACCAATGTTTGGTTTTTGGAACTGAGGATGGTCTTAGTGTTTTCAATGGAAAAAAGTTTAAAAACTTTAATTTTAAAACAAAAAATTACAGCAAAAAATTTCAAGTCAATTTTATTTCAAGTTATCAAAATGACATTGTTTTTAATGTAAGCTATGAAAATATTTACAAACTCAAAATAGACAAGAATCAAATTTATAAATCAACTATTATCAAATTTAAAAATCCTAATAACCAAAATTATTCTGGTTTAATACACAATGATAATTATTACGGTAGAAATTTATTAAGTCAATTTGAAATACAAAGTCTAAAAACAAATCAAAAAGTAAATTTTGGAAAATGTTCTAATATTTGGGATTTAACGGTAGGTGAAAACAATTCTATATACTCAGCTTGCTGGGAAGGTAATAGTCCAAATGGAGCTATCTTAAGGTATGAAAACGGTGTATTAACCGATTTATCGAAAAAGCTAAATTTACCAACATCCCAGTTTTGGGATTTACTTTACGATAAAAAGGCGAAACAACTTTGGGCGGGCTCTGTAGACCAAGGTGTTTTTGTAATTAATCTAGATAAAAAAGTACAACACGAAAAAATTAATTTTGGAATATATAAACCAGAAATAAACGCTTTGTATCTGGATAAAATGGAGAGTTTATGGATAGGAGGAAATAATTTTATTTTAAAGAAAGATAAAAACAATAAAACCACTCATCTAAGTAGTGAGGGAATCATAAAGTACATTAGAAATAAATATCAAAACAAAAATAATACTACTGAGCTGGTTAGATTACTTAAATTAATTGAAAATCAAAATACAATAGTATTTCAAACAATAAAGGGCGGTAATAAGGGAAATATTTGGGCACTGACAAATGTTGGTTTATTTTGTTTCAATCAAAATTTAGATATTATTCAACATTTATATAAGCACGAAACAACAGGTGCTTTTGATTTTATTTCTTCAGATAAACTTTTTTTAAGTCATGCTTACACCTATTCGTATGTTGTTCCAATTAATAAAACAAATGAATTAAAAGAAGTATACTATCGTGGTAAAATAGTAAGGTTAGATGCTAATAAAATTTTCAAAACGAAAAACAAACTTTGGATAGCTTCATGGTCTAAGGGATTGTATCTATATGAGAAGGATAAATTAATTTCAATAAACGACTTAGGAAGCTTCGTTGAAAATAATGTTATTGATATTATTGAAGATAAAAACCAAAATTTAATTATTGGAACTGTTAATGGGAAAGTGTATTTCAGTAAATGGAATAATCAAAAACTTATACATTCAAAAATATTAAATCCAGATAAAGACATCATCGGGAATACTATTTTTTTTATACGTAAATATGAAGATTATTTTTTCATTGGAACTAACAAAGGGATTAACATTATAAAAAACTACAAGCTATACAAATTCATAAACCAAGACGAAAACTTACCTCAAACGACCTATACTGATGCTTGTGTTGATTCATATAATTCAAAGTTACTGGTAAGTACTAACAAGGGAATTATAAGCTTGGATTTGGCTAAAATTTTAAAACCAGAAAAATTAAATAGCCCAATAACCGTAAACCAAATTAAAGTAAATGGTGATGTAGTTTTAAATTCAAATCAATTAAATTTAAACCATTACGAAAACACAATTGAAATACAATTTGGCAGTAATAATATTTACAGTTCAAAAAAGAATTATTACAAATATAAAATTGTAGGACTTACAAATAAGTGGTCTGACCTTAGCACAGAAAATAATCTCAAGTTATTTAATTTAAAGAGCGGAAAGTACCTTTTTATTGTGGAAGGTAAAAACATAGGAACGAACGAAATTTTCGAACCTTTAACGTTTACTATTACCGTATTCCCTCCTTTTTGGGAAACGTGGTGGTTTGTAGGATTGGTAGTAACTTTCTTAATTATTGTTTTGATTATTTATATTCGAATAAAAATCACTCAAATAAAAAACAAAGCTAAACTAGATAAGCGAATTGCGGAAACTAAATTACAAGCGTTACAAAGTCAAATGAATCCTCATTTTGTGTTTAATGCAATGAATTCTATACAAAACTTTGTTATAGACAATCAAACAGATGAAGCGTTAAAATACATTGGAGAGTTTTCAAAACTAATCCGACAAACACTAGAGTTTTCTTCCAAACAAAGTGTTATGTTAAGCGATGAGATTGAATACCTTGAAAGATACATTTCATTAGAAAATCTGAGACGAAATAAGAAAGTTGAATTCGTGATTTCTACTCATTTAAATGAAGTAACACATACTATCGAAATCCCCCCATTATTGATTCAACCAATAGTTGAAAATGTATTTATTCATGCATTTGATTCCCAATCTAAAGACCCAAAAATTAAAATTGAGTTTAAATGTAAAAACGATTTAATTATTTGTTCTATCATTGATAACGGCAAAGGCTTCTTGAAAGAAGCAGATTCCAAACAATCCAAAGGAATCAAATTAGTCGATGAACGTATCCGATTACTTACTGGTGCTGATGAAAAAATGATTCAAATTCTATCCAATCCAGCTGGAGGCACAATCATTATCTTGACTATACCACTGCGTTAACTTGTTAAAGGATAGCGTTAACTAATCGTCCATGTTGAATCACTTTTAATGAGATATTTTTGTTTTATTAATATTTAAAAAAACAAAAAAAAAATGGAATTAAATAGTGGTGAGTCAGTTTATTTAGAAGGCGGTGCTGTGTATATAAAAAAAACATTTGGGGTATTTCAAGGGACTATGTATATCACAAACAATAGAATCGTTTTTTGCAAACGTTCTGGACTTTTAAATGCACTTTTAGGTCCTTTGTTAATACATTTAACAAAAGGGAAGACGATTGTTTTTGAAATACCATTAGATAAATTATCTAAAATTGGATTAGAGAAACACGGATTTGCAAAAAAATATGTGTTTCATAATTCAAATGGTGATTTTGAATATATCCAATTTAATTTGAATGCAAATAAGTGGATTGATGCAATAAAAAGTGCAATTCAAACAAATGTTCCGAGTACTGAAATTTCACAAATTGGAGAGTTAATAGAATTTAAATCTTAAAGCTATGATGTTATCAATATTTGGATTTTCTAAAGCTATGTTCTTTTTAGTTCTAATAGTCATTTTAATAATTAGACATAATCTGCTATTAAAGAACACGATGGACAACATAACTGAGTCTAATAGGCATATGTCGGGTAATCTTGTTTGGTTAAATATGATTCCAATATTCAATATTTTTTGGATAATAATCTTCAACAGTGCATTAAACAAATCAATTGAAGCAGAAATTCAGCATAAACAATTAAACTTTCGATTCTTAGGAATTACAGGGATTTTATATCCATTCGTTATTTACGGAACACTTTTATCATATATAGTTTTAGAAATTAGTGGAATTACTAACAGTAGTGAGTCCATTTCGGAATTAACTCTAATTACAGTTATATTTTCGGCAATGGCTATAATTTGGGGTTGGTTATATTATTTTGTTGAGATAGCTTCGTTTAACAAAATGAATACTGAATCTGAAGAAACAAACTATAGAAAAATAGCAGTATATATTATTGTAATTGTTTCTGTGTTGTTAACATTAGTATTGTCGTATAATTACTGGAATAATTATACGATTCAACAAGAATTTGAAAGGTCACAAAACTAATAGATATGAAGTATTCCCCATTCGTTTATTTCATGCGAGGTTTAATATTCGTCAGTTTTTTGATTGTTTTTTTCTTTTTCAAATGCGGAGGGAATAACGAACAAAAACAGTCGGAACAAACAACAGTAGAATCAACTGAGGAAACACTAAATAATAATTCCAATACGGAATCATCATCAACTTGTAATATTTGTGGAAGAGAGTTCTCGGGAAACGGTTATGAAGAGCAATTGGATGGCAGTATCACAGAATTAGAATATCCATATTCAAATCAACTTTGTAGTCCAACTTGTGCTAGAAAAGCATCACAGAAACTAGAAGATGTTGCGGATGAATATGGAATTGATTTAAACGAGTCTTCAAGTTCAAGATGTCAAAGATGCAGTGGACACTATGTAGATGGTTTTTGCAATCTGTGTGGTGGTGCAAGTCCAGAAAGAGTTAATCAAAGTAATCAGAATCGAGCAAACTGCGAAATGTGCCAAGGTAACAAGTATGTTGATGGCTATGATGGTTTTAAAGTATGTCCAGTTTGTAATGGGACTGGGAAAGAGAGTTATTAATAGCAACTTAAAAATAATTTGTATGAAAATAAAAGCCAATTTAGGGTTAGTTTCCTTTTGTATTATTTCGTTAATAATATTAAATGGATGTAAAAATCAAGAATCCAAAAATGAAAAAACTGTTGAGTTATCTCAAGATAAAATAGATTCTTTAAAACTAAAAGAAGAATCCTTGACACAGTCTTTAACATGGGAATGGGCAAAAGGAGCAGAAGGAACACTCGCTTCTGGAGATTTTTCTAGTGTAAACAGTAAAAGTATTGTTACAGATTCTGAGGGAAATGTATATGTGGTAGGTGACTTTCAAGGAGCGAAAATAGCATTTGATAAAATTATTTCAAATAGCATTGGAGATAATAATAGTTGGAATTCGAATATTTTTTTCACGAAATACGATTCAAAAGGAAATGTGAAATGGGTCAAAATAATTGAAGATTATTCTGAGACTAATTTAGCAATAGATTCAGATGATAATATTTATATGACTTGTGATGAACATTTTATTTCTAAATACAATACTAAGGGTGATGTAATTTGGAAAAAAAACACCGAATTATCTCTAATGAGCATAGCTATTAACTCAACAAAAGGTTTTTATATAATTGGTAGCAAAGACTATCCTAATCGAAATTTAGTTAAGTATGATATAAGTGGTAACATTCTTTGGAGTAAAGACTTAACAGGAGTTAATTATGAAATTAATAGCCAAAACGGACAAGAAATCCAAGAAACTAATATTTCTGTTGATAACTATGGTGACATCTATTTGTCTGGTGGTTACTCATCGGCAAAATTGAAATTTGGAAATACAGAGTTAAATAGAATAGGTTTAAATTGTGGCAGTACAGGTGAAGCTTGTGACATGGAGTCTACAAATGGATTTATAATAAAATGCAATCCAAATGGAAATGTTATTTGGTCAAAAAATATTGGTGAAACGAATAAATATAATTACACTTTTTTTAAATCTTCTGCGACCAATAATAAAGGAGATATTTTTTTAGTTGGGCAATCAAACGAGAATAGTTTTGGAGGCACTTTTTTAACAAAATACAATAGAGCGGGGGTTGTTCAATGGACAAAAAATATTTCAAATTGTAATCAAATTAATCATAGAATTAATTCAGTTGCTGTAAATAGCTTCGGTAATGTTTACATATGTGGTTTTTCTAGGTGTGAGTCCTTGTCATTTGGGGAATTTAATGAGACCGCACAAAATGGTAATTTGAGTTTTATTGTGAAATACAATCAAAACGGAGATGTGCTTTGCACAAAAAGTTTGGAAAACATAGCTAGCTCTGATAAAAAAGTAACTGGTAACTGTAGTAAAGTAATTACTGATGATTTAGGAAATGTTTTCATCACTGGATATTACGAAGATGGTGGTCTGAGATTTGGGAAATCTACTCTTTCTGAACAGCAACAAATGGGAGAATCATTTTTTCTAGCTAAGCTGAAAATATAAAATGATAGTTGTTTTTGATGTAAAGAATTAATAAAACTAAATCTATAATTGAATTATAAAAATAACTAAGATGAATACTAAAATATTAAAAATATTGGTGATATTAATTGGTCTATCATCCTGTAAGAATGATAACAATGAAAATATCTCAAAGAATCAGACTGAAGAAAGATTAAAAGAATTTCTAGTTTTAGGTGAAAATTCCAAGAAAGTAAGTGAATTTCCCTCACCATGGAAAAGTGATTCTTATTTTGTGGATTTTAATTATCCCGAATTAAAATCATCATATGATACCATTAAAGAACCAAATTTTTGTAAACATTATATAATTGTAAAAACGAGTTGCGGAACTAGTTGTCAACTAGGATTTATGATTGATGTTAGAAATGGAGAACATTATGAATTACCGAGACCAAGTATTGATGAATGGGAAGGAAATGGAAATATTCGCATTGAATACAATGCTCAATACAATCTTCTCGTTGAACATCAAGAATTATTAATGGATGGAAATTTAGTGGCGTGTAATGCAAGTTGGAAATGGGACGAGCAACAGAAAAAATTTGATTTAATTTATCCTGTGGGAATATCCGTTTTTGAGGGAATTAAAAACTAGAAAAATGTACAATACTATTAAATTATTATCAATAATTATTTGTTTAATTATTTCAAATAGAATTAATTCTCAAACAGTTATTGACTTCAAATTAAAGGTCGAAAGAAATAACTTTATAGGATATGATAAACTTGAATTACGCCAAATTGTTAATAAAGGTGATTCCATTTTTGGAATAGACAAAAATCATGGCTGCGTCTATTCTTTCAATAAAGGATTAACTTTTAATAAACTAGATTATACTAAAAATGATAATGTTGATTTTAATAATGTTGAATGGTATAATGAAAATACTCATTCAACAGATTTTCTTTCAATAGGTTTTGATAATATAGTTTTTCTAAAGGCTAATAAAATAATTTTATTTAACAAAATAAATCGTTTGTTTTATGAATCAAATGATTGGAATAGTTTTAAAAAAATTAATTCAGAAAAACTTTTTTGTTACCCAAGCTCTCTAAAAATTACAGATAATGTTTGTTATTTCATAAGTGATTCTTCAATTTATAAATCTTTAGATTTTAGAACTTGGGAAAAAATATCACTCCCTTCTTTCTCAAGTTATGCATTCGGGATATACTGTTATAAAGATGAACTTTACTTGTTTTGCCAAAATGATAAATATGAAAATTTTATTAAAAATGGTATTTTCAAAAATGCTGTTTATAAATTTCATAATAATAACTGGGAAAAAATCATAGATTTATATTTCAATTCATATCGAGACCAAAGTTTTAAACCTCTTTACAATATACATTTTTTTAACAACAAAATATATTATGAAAATTACAATAAATCATTTGTTTTTAATTTTAAAACGAATAAATACGATGAATTTGGAAATGCTAGAGTACTAACATCATGTGTATATAAAGACAGTTTGTTTTTTACAACGAATGAAAACAAAAAAATAATGAGCTTTTTTGATTTAATTAGTGAAACAAACATTGAATTGTCAAAAGCTCCAAGTTTTACGTGTAAAATTAATAGTGAATATTTAATAATTGATGGTTTAAAAACAATCATAAGACCCAATATTGATTTTAAATTAAAAAAAGAACTAGAACAACGAAATGAAGAAAGTAAATATTGGGTTGAAAAAATTCAAATCAATTCAAATTCATCGGAAATTGATAGAAAATTATCAAAGCTAGTTTATCAAAATCAACATCCAGTAATGGATAAATTAATTCCATTGGAAAAAACACCAAATGGAAATGAAATAAGTTATTCACCTTATTTCACGAAATCTTCGTTTGAAAGTAAACGATATGTTGTTTCAAGTACCATTAAAAACATTACGACAATCAAACAAATACACTTAGTAAATGCTAAGTCAATAAATATCTTTAATAATCAATATAGTACATACAAAATAAAGGATTATGATGTTCGAGGACACTTCCCTTACTATGACGAACATAATAGAGATTGTGATTTTAATCTAAAAACAGTTGGAACAGAGGGTACAACATCCTCTCGTGGTAATGGAATTAATTTTTTTAAAGTACAATATAATGAAACAGAAAATTGTATCGACAAAATCATCTATCCTGTTATGGAAACCTTTGAATATCCAATAAATGGTAATATTGAGACTTTTAGAATTAAATCCTATAAAGGTGGAAACGAAATTTTTGGTTTTATTGCAGAAACAGAATACAAGAAAAATATATACTTATTTACATACGATATTGTAAATTCAAAATTACAAGTAACTAACTTAAGTGGATTGGAAATTAAAGATTATTATCGCTACAACATCAAAGATTGTACGCTATATAAAATATTCAGAACATCTGATTTAAATAGATATGCCTTTCTTCAGTTTAGAGATAAGATTGTTCCCTTATTAATTGGTAAAAACCCTAGTCCACTATTTGCGGAAAACTCTGTAATGAATGCTGGAGTAGTTGATGAATTCAAGTTTAATGGATGGTCTGGAAACATAATTCCTTTATATGCAGATACAACAAAAGAAATTGTATCATTCGCAAATTATTATTCCGACAATAACGAAATTGCAAAATTATATTCTACAATCAAAGTGTATGATAAAAAGTTAAATATGATTTTTGAAAAAATTATAATTGGAACCAAAATAACAGCTATTTATAAGTATAATAATCATTTGATAATTGGAGGTTTTTCAGTTGACAAAGGTTATGTTGGATTTCCTAATCCCAGAATAATAGTAGTAAATATGACTTCCAAAAACATAACCTATGATAAAGTTATTCTACAAAAAAATGGTAAGGTTGAAAATATATCTTCTGATAGTAATGGCAATATCGAAATTACAACTTCCATTTGGTCAAGAAACTGGAATCATTCTAGAAATATTAATATTGAATCATTTATAATTTTTGACCGACTTGAAGTAAACGGACAATTTAAAAACAATTTATTTGAATAATTTAACATTCTTAAATAATTATCAAACACAATTCGATATACGAAACAAAATAATTTCTCAAATAAATATGTTATGAGCATAATTCTCCCAATCAATATCTTTAATACCCTCTTCAATTAACGAATTTATCGAAAACATAAACAGGTCGTCAATTGTCCAGACAATAACCACTTCTGAGCCATCAAATTTGTTTTGAGGGTCGTTGACGCTTTTATCTGATGATAGCCACAGAAACACTGTGTAAGGTTTAAATGTTTTCAAATTTAAGTCGAAGCTATCCATATACTTAACAGTTCTTCGTTTGCCCCAGTGCTCTGGTACTTTCAAATTTTCGATTACATATATATTGTCCTCTAAAATTGGTTCGCCAGCCAAGAACTCCCCATAAGTTCTTCTAATATCTATAGCGATTACTTCAACTACGTGACCGCAATCCAATTTTATTGTTTGTTTTTTCATAGTTTGTTTTATTGATAAATATCGTGAAAAAATATTTTATTAATCTGAAATCCAGGATAATAGATGATTTTCTTGCATATTAATAAATTGCCTGGCACATTTGCAACAGATTAGACTATGGTATTTTTCTAAAGCAGAATTGATAACATAAAACTCAATAATTACTGTAGAAATGTTTCAAAATAATTGAGTATCTAAATCTAAAGCGATTATTAACCAAAAAGGAAAGATTCATGAATTATTACTTTTATTCCAGAACGTCAACAGTTCTTCAAAATTCAGCTAGACAAATTGAAACATTTAAAAATCATGAAGGATATGACCCTTCAAGATTGTATGTGGAACGCATCCAAGGTAATGTTCCGTTTATGGAACGACCAGAAGCCGTTAAAATGTTTGATGAAATTACTAACCAAACAGTTCCATGTACGGTAACTGTGGATAGTCTTGACCGCTTGGGGAGGAGCTTAATAGATATATTAAACACGATTGAACTCTTTACCAAAAACAGAATCAACTTGAAGTCCATCAAAGAAGGGTTTAATACACTTTTGGACAATGGTGATGTCAATCCAATGGCACAGCTGGTTATTTCATGCATGGGTAGTATAGCCGAGATGAATCGAAATCAAATTAAGCAAAGAGCAATGGAAGGTATTAAGGTAGCACAGGCTCTGGGTAAATTTAAAGGTAGAAAAATCGGTGCAGTTCAATCTGATGAAAAATTGTTGCAACGTCACCAGACGATAGTTAAGAAATTACAAAAAGGTATCCCAATGAGAGATATAACTCAGATAACAGGTTCTTCGAGTGCTACCATTTGTAAAGTGAAAAATGTTATGATAAACCGAAATATGATTTAGAATGCACTTTATACAATTAAATAAAATCTACATGGAGCTCGCAAGAAGGTATAAGTGCCATCGATTCGAAGTCTTCAGTAACATGAACAGAACAGGAACATCACCTTTAGAAACAATGATAGAATTTTGGTTGCCACATGATACAAAAGTTGACCAAAAGAAACTTGGGGCAATTCTAGAGAAGTATATAAGCAACGTGAAGTATTTTCATTTTGTTGTAGAAGGAGACTCAATCTTCTTGATTATCAATTACCATAAGAAAAAGAATATGTTGGGTATCGAATACGAATACAGTTTAAATTAATTAATATGAAGAAGACAAGAATTACAATAACGCATCAACTTGAAAAAACTAAACATGTTTTTTTGGTGCAAGACCCAAATCGTTTGACCAATATCGAAAAGGACAGAATAATGTCTAAAATGAATGTTGAAATGCTTTTCGTGAATGGTCGATTGTATAAATAAAATGGACGGGAAAATCCCGCCCATTTGTTTTTACATCAATACTTTTGAGCGTAACTTTTGTTCGCTTGAGTAACAATGAAACTGTTAAGACCCCTCCCTTGAATTGCCAGTTGTTTCATTTTTTCGATTTTGGTAACGCCAGCACTAGAATAAGTGTAAACGTATGTTCCTCCACCATTGAAACTTACAGTAATATGAGAAGAATCAATCTTATAGGCGTACACGTTTGAGTTGCCACCTAAATTTCGATACTTTATCATTTTAACAGGTATTTGGTTAATAAATGTGAATACACCATTTGGTAAATTCAAATTAACTACTACCTTTGAAATCTCACAATCAAAAATTCGAGTTATTCGAATAAACGGGGCTGGTATTCATCAGCCTTTTTTTTGTTGTATAAATTTACTAATTTATAAGATAGAAAAAATCAGAAGTTATTCACAAAAAATGCAAGTTATTGACGTTAAAAACCGTCAGATTTTCAATGTATTAAATGGATAAACAGCAAGTATAGATTTAAGCTAGAATCCTTCAAAAATCCCTAAACCAAACAACGCAAAGTCATACTTTACTGGGTCAATTGGGTCAAGTTGTCTCAAAGATTTATCAAGCTCTTCAAGTGCCTTTAAATCGTTGTTTTTTCGATTCAGCAATCCTAATTTTCTAGCGACATTTCCAGAATGTACATCTAAAGGACATGAAAGTTTAGCTGGACTAATATCCCAAATACCAAAATCAACGCCTTTGTTGTCTTTTCGACATAACCACCTAAGATTCATGTTAATTCTCTTCGCAACACTTCCTTTCATTGGGTCTGCGACATGTTTTCTTGTTCTTTGTGGGTGTTCAATTTCAAAGAAAATTCTATTTAACTCGTGAATTGCTGGTTGTAATGAATTTTCGGTTTGGTACTTAGTGAATATAGATTCTAAGCCACCATGAATTGAGTATACATGTTTTAGAGCTTTAATAAAATATTTAAAGTCTTCACCGTTGAAGGTACGATGCACAAAGTTGTCTAGTATTTCAAGTTGATATTCATTATGAGACATAACAAAATCGTATGGAGAATCTCCCAACAAATCCATCATGCGGTGACCGTTCTTGGTTATCATTTTACGATTACCCCAAGCAATAGATGACGCAAGAAAACTTGCTATCTCAATATCTTCTTTGCGTGAATATCTGTGAGGGACACTAATAGGGTCTGGTTCAATGAAGTTAACAGTATTAAATTCATTTACCTTTACATCTAAAAATTCTTTAAGCTCTTCTATGGTTAATCCCATTAGTATCTAATATTATTCTTTGCAAAGATATTGTTCTATATATAAAATTCCTACCACTCTAATTACCCGTATCTACATGTATTTGCGGTGGATGGTACGAAAAGACAAAAATGGTGTCGATTTAGGAATTTGGAAAAACATTGAAGCGGCTCAATTGTCGTGCCCCTTAGACGTACATTCTGGAAATGTGGCGCGAAAACT
>JACCDN011105028.1_pt1 | contig 20266 bp, 21 predicted proteins | sample 7441691 | NCBI WGS metagenome assembly JACCDN01 (sample SAMN15323439, study PRJNA562643) | freshwater metagenome | isolation source: river surface water | place: USA:Blue River Watershed | collected 2017-08-16 | reverse complement strand
GCTACCGTTTTGGCCTAGCTGAGGCCGACAAGGCACCATCTGGTGTCGAGACCAAGTTGATTCTGCTCTCAGATGGCCACGCCAACCAGGGCATCAAAGATCCTGCGACCTTGGGTCAGTTGGCGGCGCTCGCTACCGAGCACCTCGTCAGCACCTCAACCATCGGTATTGGCACAGGTTTTGATGAGACCATCTTGACCGCCGTTGCATCCTCGGGCCAGGGCAATCACTTCGCAGCCGTAGCCGTTGAAGAGGCAATGGCTGGGCTGCAGGATGAGATCGATGGCCTTCTCGAGCGCTCGATTCGGAACCTAAAGTGCCGCATCGAGGTCGAGCAGCCAGAACACCTCAAGTCAATCACCCCAGTCGGTTACGTCCAGAGACTGGAGAGTTACCAGAGCGGAATCCTTGCCAACCTAGGTGAGCTGGTTTCCGGTGAGGAAAGAGGCTGGGCTTTTGCTCTTGACCTTCGTGCTTTCCCAGAATCTGCAATTGGCGGCTGCAACGTTCACATTCAGATCACCTGGGAGAACGCTCTCACCGGTGAAGAGCAGTTCTATCTCGACACCTTGAGGTTCGAGGTTGCTTCTCCTGTGAACTTTGTGGCCGACCCAATCGAAGAAGACGTGCTCGCAGAGCTAGCCGTATTCAAGATGGCGGAGGTCAAAGAGAGTGCCGCTCAGGCAGCCCGCAATGGTTCATTCGATCAGGCAAGGGAGCTAATCCTCAACGCCCAGAGTGATACCGCTGAGCTACTAAGACAGCTGGACAAAATGACCCCGAGGGTTCGCCTGCGCATGCTTGCTGAAAACCGTGAACTGGCAGAGCTGCTGGGCTTCACCGACATCGAGTTCGCCAAGCGCGCCTCCGAGTCGAGCTTCCGCTCGGCTCGCTCAAAGCCAAACCCTAGAGACAAGAACTAAGGAGTAGTCATGCAATTCGATTTGGTTTCCCCCAAGGGGGGGTACGGTCACAACGGTGACCTCTGGAGTGAAATCCTTCCAGGTTTGTGGATGGGTGGAACAGGTAACCGAGCTCAGCTCGGTTACGCAGGTTCCCCTGAGATCACCAATCTGCACTTTGACACTGTCGCCACTCTGTATGCAGATGCATTGCCGGTGGACTGGTATGTCAAAGAGATCAGACTCGGTTTCTACGACCACGACAAGGTCGACATCGATTCTCAAGACCTCAACCAAGTGGTCTCAGCTATCCACCAGGACTGGTCCTCTGGCAAGCGAGTGCTAATTCGCTGCCAGGCGGGCTGGAATCGATCTGGTCTAATCACTGGCTTGGTGCTGATGCGTGCTGGTTACTCGGCTGAGGATGCAATTGAGATGATCCGAGACCGTAGGTCACACAGGGCACTATGCAATCAAACATTTGAGCAGTTCCTAAGAGATGAGGAGACCAGCGATGTGGGTATTCACTAGCACTGGCTTTATTAGCGCAGTTAGAAAGTACGACCGTCCAAATGTCATCACCGTTCGCTCTCGAGACCGCAGGTCTCTAGAGCCACTGGTGGAGTTTGCCGCGACAGATATCAAAGTCTCACCATATGGTGACTACCCCTATCGAGCATTCATCGAACCCGAGGTCTTCACCAAGTGGGTGGCAGAACAAGCCGATGACATCGACTACGACAACTTCAAGAGCAAGGTTGGCAAAACCCGTGGCTACGAGTTCACTGATGCCCTGCATAACGTTTGGGTCGCAATGCTGGCCGTGGAGGACAGCTCGAGAGAAAAGCTAAAGGCATTTGTTGAATCTGATCGCGGAGCCTAAAGGGCGACAAAGAGGCAGCCCGACCAGCTATAGGCCTTTACAGATATCGCTCTGGGCAGCCTTGTTCTCTGTCGAAACTCTCGCCGCACCAGCAGGACGTGAAGCCTCTCCCAACAACCTCAACTAAATCAAGACTTAGTGGAGGGGTATGCTGACGTTCGTCCCAGTCAAAGCCGAACATCTCTTCGAAACCATCCTCACCCAAGAATGCCGTGACGTCCTCACCTTGGAAACCTGCCTCCCTAAGGAACACTTCTCGGAGAATGCGTTCAATGGCAAAATCCTCTTGTTCAATTCCAGGTTCAAAATCCTCGTCCTCAACGACAAGATCTGGGACCTTCACTTTTGAATCGGACGCTTTCCCGGGACGCTTTTTACTCTCTTGTTGTTCGCCAGGGCTGCTGGGGAAGTCGTGCTTCGGGTAACCCTTTTCACGTATTTCATGAATCAAGCCCAAGATTTCTTGGTGGCTTTTTCTCAGCAAGTTGGGGAAAGTTCGATTAAGGGCGCTGGATACAACTTTAAGAACCGCTCCCAGCAGGTCGCCTTCATTTGCCCAAGATCCCTGAACGGGAATCGGACTATTTAGGTCGCCAGCTGTGGTGTCTTGGAATCCCAGAATCTCATTAGATCCAGGAACGCAAGATTCGATAATGCCCACACAGCTAGGTGTGAGTAACTGGTCCTCTTTCGAGAGCAAAGCTCCAAAACGAAGCCCTCCCTCTTTCGCTAGAGCCATCGAACTCTCTAGAAATGACTTGACCTCTACAAAGCTGCTGGCTGAAAGGCTGAGATACCTTGATAAGAGCCTGGCTTCGCTTACCTGTTCCTTGGATGTTGAGGGGACACAAAAAATGATTGTCAGCTTGCCTGGTTCTATTTCTGGTGAGCTCGCCAAGTCCTCAACCAAACGCATCAGGTAACTAGGCACGAATGCACTTACTAGTGTCACGTGGTGTCCTGCCGCCAAAGCCGGAAGCAGCAGTTGGTCAGAGAAATGAGCCTCGTCCGAGTAGACAGGTTGAGATACGAGTCCTTGAAGCTCTTTCATTTTCCCTATTTGAACCGAGTCACAAGGACGTAGGTTGCCCAATCCACAAAGAACTCTGTTCTGGCATGCACGCCTGTTTCTCCCCAGCTGGTGTCTACAACATAGTTGATCTGAACGTTCGCCTCATCCAACGCCTCCTGAATCTGAGCGCGGACCAAGGGGCTAAGCCGATCAAGGTTGTCGCAAGCCTTTGTAAGTACAACTGCTGACTGGTTGTAGTAGTTCTGTTGGACTTTTTCAATCGGTTTGATGGTTCCAGCCCAGCGGTTGTCCGGCGGAGATAGCAGTGTCAAGTTGCCAATCCTGTGAACCCACTTGTCCTGAACAAGAGACTTGGCCATGATGTGATCGATGTCCCAACCGTTTGTCTCAGAAGGCAGTCGTCTGGTTCTCATCAACTCGACGGCAGAGAAGTGCTTTGATAGCTCAAGATTCAGAAGAGCAAAGAGTGCTCGAATTCTCTTTCTGTCACTCGCATTTTCGTAGCTCCATGCACGAATGTTTGCTTGAAGGGCGGATTCCAAAAGATCAACTGGGTTTTCCTCTTGGAACGCCTTCGTCTGATAGATGCTGTCAAGATCCGAAGGATCAGCATCTTTGGGAAGCTTTTGCACTTCATTTGCCCAGGCGGGGATTATTGTTTCGAAACTCTGAGTGCGCTCTTGGGCGAAGATGTAAAGGAGTGCTCGATTTGCGACTTGAAGGCCCAATTTGTGAAGAGTTTCTGGCTTCTCGAAATGCATGCCAGCAAGGAGAACTGAGTAGTGCTGGACAGAGTTGAGCTCGTATGGAATGTGTAGCTGGGTAACTAGAACCGGCGTTGGTTCAATCCAGTCCTCCCATTCGCCGGCTGGGATCATGGTTTGAGAGGAGGCTAGTTTCTTAAGCGCGGATGCCTTAACTGGAAGGTCTCCAGCAAAATCAACAGCATCTAATTTGCCACTCTCAATGAGTTTGGACCAGTGATCCACCAGTCCGTCGTAAGTAATCTTTTTTCCAGTGTCAATGCTGGCCAACATTCTGAGCAAGAACTTGGGATCCTGCAACCTGGCCTTGCCGGTGCCGTTGAGCTCTTTTGCCATTTCAAGCCAAGCGTCTGAAACGGTATCGAACTCTGGATCCTTAACGTTCATGAAAATAATGTTCTTGATCAGATCAGCGCTGCTCAGAACCATTCCACGATTATTGATGCGGTCGTAAACTCGAAGAGCTTCAATCTGATCGTCAAGGGTGAGGACCACCAACTTGACCGACTTGATGATTTTTCCAATAGCCGACATGAATTTGTCGCGGCTAAAAACCTCTTCAGTATTCAATTTTCTGTACATGTACTGAGCAGCCTCAACCAGGTTCCGCTCACTCTTCGTGGCGTCTGAACTGAGAGAGAGAATGTCATCTCCGGCTGCGTCATCTAGCTGAGTCCAGCCATGAATTTTTCGAATGACCTGGTCCGCCTTAGGGTTGTTCATCACGAGGCGACTCTTGAAATCGACCCCAATGGTGCCGGCATTAACGCATCCATTCAACTTTGCTGCAAGGTCTAGGTGGCTGGCGTCGTGGGGGTCAATGAGGTTATTGTTGCGGACAAACTTTAGAGCAACCATTAGAAATATGGAAAGCGTCAAACTTCTTTGCTGACCATCGATGATTAGGTGCTCCGGACCATCCGAGGTCTCACAAAGAATCACTGAACCCATCAAGTACTCGTCCGAACTGGCATTCGCAGCGAATGTTTGAAGATCTTCCAGAAGAATCCCTACCTGGCCATCGTCGCTCGCATCCCACGAGTAGTCGCGCTGCCAGCTTGGCACCTTGAGTAGAGAATGCTCAGTGAAGTAGGAGTAAAGATTTAGAACCGGGACGCGACCGTCTTGAACTCTGAGCATGAAATAACTCCAACCATTCACCGTGGAGTCTGTCCAATCGAGTGCCGTCTGCAAACGAAATATGTAACCCCCGCGTCAGAAGATTATCACGCGGACGATTAGGAGCGACGTTTGATCACCGCGCTAACCGCACTTGCAGCCTCGGATAACTCTGAGGGCCTGAGGGTCAGTTCTGAGGATTTTGAGTTGGACTTGAATCTAAGGGTGATTTGCACAAGTTCCGAATCGACAGCCCATGCGTCCTGAAGAAGACCAAGCCAATCTCTCAAATCGGCGTCGGAATAGTCTCCGTTCACCCAGTTTTGCGTCGACGTTAGCTCTGGGGCCCCCAAAACTGTGACTTGAACCGAAATCTCATCCAACGGCACATTTCTATCTGGTTCTGAACTGATAGCAAGTTCAGCAGTCCGACTAACTGAAAGTTCAGGGGTCCGAATCGCTGAGACGTTCTGGTCAAGATCAACGAAGGTTTCTTGTGCCTGAAACAGAAACTGCGAAATCTCATCTTCATTCTCGCGAAGCCACAAGCGCCACTGCTGCCCATAGATTCGTTCGCTCGTGCTGCTTATCATTCCTTGCGGGAGGCGCTTTTGGATTCTTTCAAGCCCGGCAGATGACCCCTTCTGTTCGAAGGCCGGGCTGTAGACGGCCGCAAATTTGAACAAGTCGTAAACGCTGGCGGCCCAAATGTGCAATTCAACCTTGTCGCCGATTACCTCAGAATTCAAATCATTGATCCTTTTCCGAACCTGATCCGTTGGGTAGGTATCCAAGTAGTTCGACCACTCATTCACGTACCTGTCTTGGAATGGCCGAAAGACCGCTGTCACGTGAGTGGCTTTGCTTTTCATGTTATTGAATTCGCTCACAAAAAAATCGAAACTTCCACGTCGCTTCTCGAACAGCTCCGTCAGTTGCAATAGCGGGACTCGCAGCCAGGGATCTCGTCCCTCACGTTCGACCGCCTTCGAGAGTTCAAACGTGTCTCCCCCGGAGAGGTAGGCCTCCTCCATCTTTTTCATCGAAGTGTCGTCGCGGCGCCACTTTCTAAAAAAGTCGAAAGCCTCACTTGCTTGGGCTTGGAGTCCAAAGGGTTTGAGATCCTCGATGATCTCTAAACCGAATTGCTCATTTATGGACCGATGCTTCGCCCTACTTGCAACTTGAACCATTGTCTGAAGTCTTTGCACAAGCTCTGAGCCTCGTATTGGCACATTACCTCCTTGGAAAACGTAAAGACATAGTAACAGAAAGTGGGACTTAATCGCATAAGTAACGTTTTAGTAACAAAATGAGATTCTTAAAGAAAAGGAATCACAGAGGAATGCTAAGGTAATTCCACCACCGAACGAAAGTGAAAAGAAATGAACTCTCAAAATACTAAGACCGTGAGGCACAGCATCAAGCGCACATCAAGACTGAAGGGGCTCTGCTCTTCCGGCAAGATCAGATACCGAGACCGTCGCATGGCAGTCGATGCACTGCACTACGCACAAAATGTCGCTGTAGTGGCTCTTGAGCTAACAGGATCCACATCTCGTCACGAGACTCGTATTTATGCCTGCCCTGAGTGCGCAGGCTTCCACCTAACCTCTAAGCCCACCTGGGCAAATTTGAAGCAGGCCGCGTAACCATGACAAAAGCACCCCTTTCAATTCGCCTCGCTCGGCAGGGCATGTTGCCAATCGCGATTCAAAATGTTCCCCTACCAAATTTTGGAGAAGGGGCTGCCTGCCTGAACTTAGATACGGAACTGTTTTTCTCGGAGAGGGCAGGAGATATCGCGGCTGCGAAATCTGTTTGCCACGGCTGTCCTCTTATCCGCTCCTGTGCAGAATGGGCACTGCGATTCGAGGACTACGGCGTTTTCGGTGGCCTGACGGCAAAAGAGCGCTATTTGCTCCGCGGCGGTAAGCCCGCCCTAGACCCTCAAGAGCAAGAGCTCGTCTGGCAGGAAACTACTTTCATTCTCCGTGCCTCCGCCAAAGAGGTTGCAATTCGATTTGGAGTCGAAACTCGCACAGTTGTGCGTTGGAGGAATCTCTTGGCCCCGATGAAAGAGGTGGTTTAGTGAGTAGCTCTGAAGTTGAAACCCTAAATCTCATTCACCAAGACGTCGCCTTAGAACTTGAGTGCGCCTCAGTGCGCTTCGAACTTTGCGATCAATTAGGCCTGCAGGCGGAGATCCATGTCGATGGGATGTTTGCAAAAGCCACCATCAACTTGAACAACAACTATCGCCTCTCGGTCCGCCCAGCTCGCCCCGGCTTTAACGGCGTGAGCACTTGGTTCAAATGGCATGAGGTGACCCACCCAACAACTGGCGAGCTCATGATCTTCTCCCAAGCACGGTGTGTCGTCGAGTTAGAGCTCTTCGAAGCAGAATCCGATGGCGCAAAAAGTCTTATCTCTTTTGGGATCGAGGCCCAAGACATGGAACAACTAATAAAGAAAGCTCTCGCCAAGATCAATCAGCACTGTGGATTGAGACTTGTCGCCCTTCCTGAAATCAATCAAGTAACACCTATCAACTAACCAAACCCAAACAAAGAAAGCACATGACCAAAAACACTAACGAAGTAACTTGCCCAAACTGCAAGACAGCATTTGAAATTGATGAAACTAGATTCGCAGACATCGTGCGTCAGATTCGAGATGCTGAATTTGACGCGGAGCTACAAAACCGCCTCAAGGATGCGGAACGAGCAAAGGCAACAGAGATTAAGCTCGCGCAGGCAGAGATCGAGATGAAGCTCGAGGCGGAGATGTCGAAGCAGCTTCAAGAAATCTCTAAGCTTCACTCCGCCCTCAAGGCCGCGGAAACAGAGAAGCAGCTCGAACTCACGCAGGGGCTTGCCGACCTGAAGGCCAAAGCCGAGAAGCTGAAGAATGAACTTGAACTTGCAGCTGCGCAGAAGGAGCTCGACCTCCAGAAGCAAAAGGCGGAGTTTGACGTGCTCCTCAAGCACGAGAAGGATGAAGTCGCTCGACTCAAGGACTTCAAAGCCAAGCAGAATGTCAAAATCATTGGCGAAACCCTTGAGCAGCACTGCGAGTCAGAATTCAATCGCATTCGCTCTGCAGCCTTCCCGCTTGCTTACTTTGAGAAGGACAACGACTCCAAGGACGGCACTAAGGGCGATTACATCTTCCGCGATCTCAGCAATGAAGGTACCGAGAAGGTGTCAATTATGTTCGATATGAAGAACGAAGATGACACATCAAAGACCAAGCAAAAAAACGAAGACTTCCTAAAGAAGCTCCACGAAGACCGTGTCGCCAAGGGTTGCGAATACGCCGTCTTGGTGTCTGTCCTTGAGCCAATGAACGACTACTACAACACGGGGATTGTCGACGTATCGCACAAGTATCCAAAGATGTATGTAATTCGTCCCCAGTTCTTCCTCACCCTGATCATGCTGCTCAGCAATGAGTCTTCAAAAGCCCTGGCCTATAAGGAAGAGCTGGCCGCAATCAAGGCCCAGAACGTAGATCTCACCAACTTCGAGCTAGAGGTCGAACAGTTCAAAGACCGATTCGGTCGTAATGTCGGGATCGCGAAGAAGAAGTTTGATCAGGCAATCAAGAAGATCGACGACACGATTGCAGCTATGCAGGCCGCCAAAGAGCTCCTACTCGGCTCGGAGAAGCAGCTTGATTGGGCCAATGACAAGGCCAACGATGAACTAACGATCAAGAAGCTCACGAAGAACAGCCCTATCACGGCATCCAAGTTGAAAGAGCTGAACCAGAACTAACAGCGACAGAGACTAGTGGGCAGGGGCGACCCTGCCCACTACCGAAGTCAACCGGTCAGTTCCTAGATTCCCCATGAAAACCGCACCAGCGAGGCGTATGCATAAACTTTTGATTTCCTATAGCGATGGCTACTTGAAGTGGCTGTTGGGATCCGGAGACGGATCTCACCCAACAAACCCAGAGCGAGCTCGCATTGCTGTTGAGCTACTCACCCAGGAGCTACCAGCCCAAAGCTTCGAAGTCATTGAACCAACTGTCCAAGATGGCGATCGCGAGAAGCTGGAGCAAATCCACTCCAAAGACTATGTGGCGCAGGTCTTGGACCAAGGCATCTCAAGTGAGTGGACTGGCGCTAAGCCAGAGCTAGGGCGCATTGCACTGCAAATGTTTGCCGGCACCGCTCGCTTGGTCGACAAGATTGCGGCAGGAGAAATCCAGGTTGGCTTTAACCCGCAAGGGGCGAAGCACCACGCTCAGTTTGATCGAGGAGAAGGCTTTTGTGTTTTCAATGATCACGCTTGGGCAGCTCTTGAGTTCAAGAGACTTGGGTTAAAGCCGCTCTACATCGACTGGGATGTAAACGCAGGGGATGGTGTGCAGAACCTTCTGGCAGATACTGACATCCCAACCTTCTCTGTCCATGGCCACGGCATCTACCCGACCCATAACGACACCTGGCTCAGAGAGATGTCTGGCAAGGGTAACTACGAATACACAAACCCTGAGAAGCACTGGTACAACTACAACCTTGCTCAAGGCCAGGGCGATGAGGCATTTAAGTGGGCCATGGGTCTCATCGCAGAGAAGGTCGACGAGTACCAACCGGACGTGATCCTGTTGGCAACAGGTGCAGACGGTCACGAGGATGAGCACTGGGGCTTGAAGTACACCTATGAGGGCTACCACTATGCAGCAACCAAGGTTGCGGAACTAGCCAAGAAGCACTGCCAGGGGAGAGTGCTCATTGGCGGAGCCGGCGGCTACAAGCCGTATACCCACACTCCAAGGATCTGGGCCAATGTCGTCACAGACATCCTTGAGAAGACATAGTTTCCAAAGCAATTCTCATGGGCGGATTCAATATGTCACCCCTTAACTTTAGATTTCACGACGGAGGTTGGAATGATTTTGAGCATTGATGGGCAGTTAGTAAATGCCTACATTGAGCCACAGTTTTTTGACATAGCTGGCGGCTCCATCGTCACCGTTGAGTTTGACGCATGGGAAAGTGTGCCTAACCTAAGAAAGCACATCCAGGGAGATCTTAGAGCTGTGCGAGTAGCTAGGTACTGGAACTTCACCGGGTACATGCCCCTCCTTGACCTCAAGTTCCTAGTTGGAAACTACAAGCTAACAAAAAACGATCTCTTGATTGATGCAAACATCAGCCCTGCCCCAGTTGCATACGAGTGGACTGGAATGGAGGCCGACAAGGAGATCGGTGAAGATGAATACGAGAGCGGTGAAACCTGGTACGGTCACTCTCTCCCGGAAGACATCGAATCCATGCGCTACGACGGCGATGTCTACTACGAATACTTTCTTGTCTACCCGCTATTCACCATGCCCAAGGAACTTCAAAAAACTACGGCAGGTCACTAATGACTATTCGCCTAGTACTCGCCGACATCACCACACTTGAGGTGGATGCCATCGTCAATGCCGCCAACTCGGAACTTGAACCAGGGGGCGGTGTCGACGGCGCTATCCACCGAGCTGGAGGCTCTGGTTTGTATTCCGAACTGAAGGCTCAGCACGACTCCCTCACACCTGGCGAAGTCATTGTTACATCCGGATACCGGCTTCCTGCCAAGCACGTTATTCACACCGTTGCACCTCGTTGGATCGAAGGCCTAAACAACCAAGTTGAGACTCTCTCTGATTGCTACCGAAACTCGCTTTCTTTAGCGGACGAACTAGAGCTCAGAAGCATTGCATTCCCAGCCCTTGGCACCGGAGCTTTTGGCATTCCTAAAGAGGTGGCGATGCCAACCGCCCTCCAAGCGATATCTCTCTACCTGCAAAACTCACACAGCGATATAGAGGTATTGATCTGCTGCTATAGCGAGGAAGACCTCGAGCTTTACAAAGATGTAGCAGACGACCTTGATGCAGTTGTGAGTGAAGATGGCGAGATTGTCGTCAATGCCCTTTTGCCTAAGTGCCCAATCTGTTTTCACCAGCTAAAACGAATCATCTATGGCATGCCATCGAGAGACACCTTCGAGAATCAGGAGAACCTCTATATAGGCGGCTGCATCGTCTCTGAATATGACCCAGATCTCGGCTGCAAGAACTGCGACTGGCGAGGCTTCATTGGCGACGTGAATTTGGTTGAAGGCGAATACGTCGCGATAGTGGTCGATGCCGAGAGTCGGAGGTTTGTGGGCGGTGCCATTTATGATGCGGGTAAACCAAATTCGGCATTGGCTCTGGTTCACCGATCGCCTGAGTTTCAGAGAATCGAAGTGCCGAAGTGGCTAAACGAGCAGATTGAGAAGTGCGAATCTCCAACTTTCTGGCTTGCGAAGCGTGAAGAACTCATGTCTGGAGCTTTGGAGAAAATTCTGATGCGGTACTCGACTTTGAGTGAGGATGTCCTCGAATTTGTGGGCATGCAGCAAAAGGATAAATCGCCACAATTTGGAGCTCGCGCTACCAAATAAAAAGGTAAACGCGTAATCCAGCGCTCCCATCCGGTTGCCACTTTTGCGCCCGGATATTCCAATAACATGATGAGAGGCGCCGAAGGGGCAAAATGAGCGAGAAACCAAACATCTCAATTAGCAAATGTGAAATTGAATTCATCCAAGGTTCGAAGCCCTATCGAGGTAAGCCAATCGCCGAACGCAAAAGCGGGGTTGAACAAGTTGGCAAGTTGACGACATTTAGAGTCACTAGTTCCGACGAGCTCAATCTAATTGTCGGCCTTATCGAGTGGGATAAAAACGAACCAGAAGTTGAACCGATTGATCTAATTGCCGGATTGCAGAAGCACCGTGAGCTTGAAAACCGTGGGCGTATGTCAATCAAGTTGTCCAAGAACGGCAACTGGCTTGTGGTACTTAGTGTTATGAAGTTCAGCAAAGAAAAGCAGTACTTCACTCTGCACGGGGGAGTACTCCAGGACATTGATGAGTATCTCGGATATAGCTTCAAGGAGCTTCTCATGGGTTCTGGAGCCATTTCTGTTGGCACAAGGTCTGAGATTGACGGAGACACCTCAAGGACTGCCAATCAATTGGCGGTTTTGATAAAACCAGGAGACATCGAGACATTAGCTCTGGCGTATACGGTCACCAGACCTCTTGCTGTGATAAACGACTACGGTCTGGACGTTTAATGAACTACATTCTCCCAGTTGATGAAACCGATGTCACAATCCTTGGAATCATGGCATCCATGGAAATCGCCGCAGCAAAGGAGTTTTCTGATTTCCTGAACCATAGGTTTACCGTCGAGGGCCAACCGGATTGGTTTGAAGACATTCGTCACTTCCGAAAAGCGCTAGGCGCACCATTCAATTACAACTCGGCAAATGATCTGCGATTCGTGCTAAACGAGGCAACTCAGCAGGACTCTCAAATCTGGCATCTCATCCCGAACATGAATCAAATGTGGGTAAACTCCGCAGACAATCTTCGCAAGAAGCTAAATCAGCTTCACCATCAGCAGCTCAGGCCTGACTTGCAAACCCTCTTTCAGATCTCGAGCCTGTTCCAGCAGGTCACTGAAGGGCCAGGTCTGGAAGTCGCCGGATGGGCACGGGCCGTCAAGTCTCGAGTTCAGGCCATACTCGCCGGGACCTTTCAAGCTCCTCAAGCCCCATCGCCCGAGCCAGATAAGCCAGCGGCCGTTAGGGAGCTTCAGAGAGATTACGAGACTGCCAAGCAAGAAATCGACAAGAGACCGCCTTGGGGGGGCCGATGGACTGGACCAAAGCCGAGTCGAGAACTAACTCTTGATCGTCATACTCGAGACATCTATGACTCGAATGGTTTGTCAGTCAAGCATGAACTAGGCGCACTGGGAGAGAAGGTCACGGCAATGTGGCTTAGGTACTTCCCTCGTGGCGGCGAAGTTTGGGTCGACGCAGATGGCGCAACCATGGCCTACATAAGAGGAATCCCAACTATGGTTGGTTGGTTTGGTCCTGCACCTGATGAAGATACAGAAGTGGTCCGAGGCTTCGTTCTACCAAGGGATTTCGAGTTCATCGGTACAGACATCATTGATCTGGAATCAAGATCAACACTGTCAATAAATGCTGAAGAGTCAGTGAAGGATCACATTGAATTGGTAGCTTCGAAAATACCCAGTGGAACGAAGCTGAATATCACCGACTATGGAGACCTCTTCGCCCCAGTCGAACAAGGTGAGCCCAGGAGAATTGCCAGGATGCACAAGGGGATTTGGTTTCCCGGGCAGCTACCAGGCTAACTAATAGCCTTTAGTTTTTTCGCTCTTTCTTTGGACGTTTCCAAAGTCTCGTGGATGATTGCCGCAATTTTGTTTCCAGGGAGGACCTCGAGTTCTCGCCTGCCCAAATCAAAATTGAGATCCTTGAATAACAGTCGAACAGCATCGCGATCGTATTCCCATCCACTTTCAAGTTCCGACTTGAGCACAACAAGGACCTTGCCAATCAGCCTTGAATTTGAGTTTATGGACGTACGGTCCATGATCTGGTTTCTTAAGTCTTGTTGACCGTCAAAGAGAGTCAGAGCGTCCTCGACTGGCATGTCGCCTTGCCTTGAAAGAATTTCATAGGCCCACCAGTACTTTGAGATTGCCTGGTTTCTGAATAGCCCTCGAGTGCTCGTGCTGAACCAATGATTTCTGATCCAAGTCAGCAACTCTTCGTCCTTTCCTGTATTTGGCAACTCTGCAAGTCTTCCAAGTGGACTAAACACGAGTGACAACCAGAAACGCCCATCTCTGGCGATCGAGTAGTCGATAGCCCCAACGCTTTTTCTGACCAGCAGCGAGAGAATAGAGAAATTTGCCTTGGAAACATCGATCGAAAGAAGTCCCCGTTTGGCATCAGGATCCAACTCCAAGGGCAATTCAAAAGAGTCAAGGTCTAGGTCGTTACACAGTTGGTGAATGGACTTTCCTTGTGTAGCGCGAGGTTTGGCCTCAAGAACGTCAGCAAGCTTCTCGACGCCGGAAAATGTGAGCACTCTCATCGCCCCTCCATTTCAGATTCACGAATCAACTCGACAAGCGGTCCTACGATTTCAGCTTCAAGAATTTGCATCGAAATACGTTGCAGTTCAGTCAGCTCCTCCGCGTCCTCTTCATCTTTGATGCCAAGTTCCGAAAGGCGTAAAACTAGACCCTCAAACCAATCTGGTTTCTCATCGACTTCTTCGCCCCCGCCCCTGAGAACTGATTGAATTGCAAACTCGACTCCAGGCTTGGCGAGTGAGAGTGTCGCCCAATATCTACTCTCAGGCGAGGACATCGCCATCATCGCTGCCCCGAAGAGCTCCTTGCCCAGGTGAACGACTATGTTGCCGGTAGCTCCTGTGGAAACGCGGTATTCAAAGGCAGAGTCCTCATTCTTATCGAATTGGATCCAATTGGACCCAGAAGAACCACTCACGTTTAGGTACAAGGTTTCCCCAACGCCCAAAATCTCACCGGGTCTGATATCAAATTGCGTTTTAGGATCGCCCCTGAAAAAATCATCAAACAACGTTTGATTGGCATCAACAAGTGTCAGCAAGTCGATTGAAATTTGAAGAATAGTGAGGCTAGTTACTCCCCAGAGCTGACTTACTGGGATAGCAACAACTAGCTCACCACCTTCCAGCGGAATGAATCTCTTCGTAGCAGTGGAGCGATTTTCAATAAGTAGATAGTCCCCTACCCGGTCGCCGGCAAGGCGGTTTACCAAATTTGAAATGTTCGATATCTTTACGGAGGATCCATCAGGAGAGATAGCCATCTCCTTATCAAAGCTCGCCTCTTTGTAATCCCCGGTACGCCCAAGAACAGGAAATGGCCTAGCTGATTCGAAGTTTGCCATTACTTTCCATCTCCAACTGCAGGCGATCTTTCAAAAAGAAATACGTCGACCGAGTATTGAAGCTCAGGTTGCTGCAATTCAATAATGTGGGTTAATCTACCCGCAAGCAAAACTTCAACTTCACCGTGAAGGGCTACGACTTCGCCGCTTGAGCTGGTAGCCACAAACACCACTCCCGTGTCCACGGCAAGTGGCTTAGGTACATCTACCTGAAGCCGCAATCTGTCTCCGTCGATAGCCTTGAACCGACAAGTTGCGAAACCCTCCTTGGGCTTCCAGCCTCCAGTCGCGACCTTTCCTCCAGTCGAAGTAGGAATAACCCGCGGACCCTTTGGCTTCCGCCTACCTTCACCATTTGCGGGACGCCCTGGGCCGGGCATACGCGCCCCTTCTTCACCAGTTTTTCCAACTCTAGAGGGCCTCTCAATTACTTTGACTGTTCGAGTTGACCCGAGACCCTCAGGTCGATCTCTTCCTACTCCGTCTAACAAAGAATCTAGAATCTTGACCTCGTAAGTGTCAGAAGAAGATAAAGCGAAAAGTTCTTTGAGTTTTTCACGCACCGCAGAGGTGAAATCCAAGTACTTCGTCCAGGTGGTATCCGGGTCTGAATCATTTTCGTTCGGGCTCAGCCAATCCTTGGAAAATTCATTATGGGCGGGGTTCTCCAGCTGTGCGAGTTCGCTTGATCCCACTGGTTCACTCACCCAAACCACGCATGAGAAGTTTTCTAGGCCCGTGAACAGTTTGAGCCGCTCGGGCTTGGAAGTAATGAGCATCCCGCCGCCTCTGGCAATCGCCACAGAGCGCGACCTGACATCATCGCCACTCCGTAGGCGAATTTCGCACTTGCCTAGAGCAGTCTCGATGGTGTGACGCTGGTGTGGAGAAAAAATTGTTTTGAGGTTCTCTATATCTACAGATTCGACTTCATTTTCCTGCCCAACCGAATTTTCTACAGCAGTAACAGTTTCGTTCCATAGATCCTCTAAACCAGAGGCTTCTATCGCATCACCGAGAACGTCGACCTCAAGGTTGCCCGCTTCTATCGCCAAGGCGTAACTCCTGATGATTTCGTACTCGAATTTTTCTCGGAAGGCTCCACCCTTCACATGAAAAACAACCAGGGTCGTCCCTTCTCCTAATTCCTTGGGTCGTAGGTTGTCTAGCCAGCTCGGAATCTCCTGGTCTACAAAAGGGGTCGCCTCATCTCCATTCCCAAAAAAACCTACCCCCTGAGACATCTTGCCGCCCACCTGGTGACTCATAAGGATCGATCGACCAACGGCACGTCTCTCAACCTTGCCATTGACAATAATCTGAGTCAGGTATAAAACGGTTCTGATGCCGGATAGGGCAAAAGGAGCTCTAGCGCCGTGCCCAAAGGAGCCTAGTTTCCCGCTTGCTTTCTGAGTTACACCAGCTGATCGAGTGAGGGCCTGCCAAGGTCCCGATCCGCCAATTTCTCCAGTCAGTCCAGAGGTGTTTGTATCGTGAAATAGCAATCCCGAAACGTTTTCCGACTCAAGAAGCTCCTTAGCTTGAGCAAAGAACTTCTTTGGCTCTCCCTCGGGTGCTATCGAAGCGCAGGCGTGTATGTGAGTAAGGAGCGTGAAAAACTCCGGCGCCTGTGTTTTCGAGAGAGTAAAGGGCTCTACTCGAAGCTTGACAGGTTTTTGAACAGAGGCATCAAGAGAGTTCTGAGTCACCTCTCTCGCCACAGAACGTATTCTCGACGCCTTGAAAGTGTTGATTCCCGCGTCATTAAACCCCACGGTTTCCCCACCACCGCTCGGAGCAAAAATCCAGTTAGCTGGCACTGCGACCCCCAATCGCAAAAATCGGTCTCGACCGATTGAACGAATCAAACTTCAATGTCTGAGCCTCAAACTATCATTTAGTCATGCCCGAATCTCGAGAAAACAAAAAATTTACATTTGCGGATCTCTTCGCTGGAGTGGGTGGAATGCGCATGGCTTTCGAATCAGTAGGCGGAAGATGCGTGCTCACCTCTGAAATTGATCAAAAAGCGATGGAGACCTATTCAGCAAACTTTTCTGAGGATGATGACCACCATTTCATCGCTGACGTCAACAAGATTTATCTCCAAAATCTTTCCCTGCGCCCTGAGTCGCTTGATGCACTGGTGGCCGGTTTCCCCTGTCAGCCGTATTCAATTGCTGGTCTTCGTAAGGGCTTGCAAGATGATCGCGGCGGTGAGATTTTTAACTCGCTTGTTCGAATACTTGGTGAACTTAAGCCCAGGTCGTTTCTTCTCGAAAACGTGAAGGGCATTCGCAACCATGATGATGGCCAAACCTTTAGGTACATGCTTGAGCGTCTCGAAGAGGCGGGCTACTCCCTTCGCCACGAAACGTTGAACAGTGCGACTCATGGAGGGGTGCCACAGAACAGAGAAAGAGTGTTTATCGTCGGCTTTCGAGATTCCAATTGCGCTGAACGGTTTGAGTTTCCAAGTGCTTTGCCTTTACAGACCAACTTTCGCAATCTGCTTGAGCGACAAGTCCCCCAAAAGTATTTCTATGACAACAGGTTCGGCGCTTTTCCTGAAATCGAGTCAAAAGTTATCCGGAACGACACCATCTATCAGTGGCGCAGGCAGTACGTAAGGGAGAACAAGTCGGGGGTCTGTCCCACGCTGACGGCCAACATGGGAAGTGGTGGGCACAACGTTCCCTTAGTCCTTGATGGTCAGAGGGTTAGAAAGTTGACTCCAAGAGAAACCGCTAGGCTTCAGGGTTTTCCCGACACGTTTAAACTCCCGGCTATTTCAGATTCCCACTTGTATCACCAGTTTGGCAATTCCGTTACAGTCCCTCTTATCGAGAGGATCGCCGAATCATTGATGGTTGCGCTTGGAACGGAGAGTCGTGAAGACATCAGTAGAGCGTTGGACTGATTACAAGTCGTTGGTCGAGAAGGCAGGCTCTCTCAGTCGGCTTTTCTCAACTAGCTCGACCCCATTGATTCATCCGAGATTTGTTGAGCAGCTCTACTGTCTAACGACAGGTGCTATCAATCTCGCTCGTGATGATGTTTCCTTTGATGCAAGGCTTAGTTCAGGGGCTGGGGTTGGCATCAAGACATTCGGCGTCAACTCCTTTTCATCCCGAAAGACAGAGAAAATTGCGGAATTCACCGCGCGAGCAAGCGCTGGAAGATATGTTGGAGTGGACCCCGATGAGGTTGCTTTTCGAGTAGCTGTCGATAGGAATCGTCGCGTGCAGGCAGATGCCGTGGCTTTCAAGGTTGACCTCAAAACATCGATTTACCACTGCCTGGTTAGGACTTCGGGGGCCTGCATGGTTCATGAGGAAAAGTTGCAACTTATAAACCTGGATTCGATTCGGTTGACGAATAACCCGAGAGGGAATGGGCCAATTAAGTTTTCTGATGGCGAGGTTGACTATACCTTCCACCCCTCCAAGAACACTCTATTCAAAACTTTTGAAATCGGATCCGGAGTGAAGTCCGAACCATTCGAGGTACTGATTAAAGAGGGAATCTTCGATGAGCTTCTTGGCGGATCCTTGCCCTTTGGATTAGATGAAACGCATCGAGAAATCGATCCGTATGTCGTTCTCCCCCTTTTCAGTGATCGTTCGGGAAAAGTTGAACCTAAATCCGGGATTAATCAATGGAACGCTGGAGGAAGAGAAAGAAAATTTGGCGAGTCTTACATTCCAGTTCCCTCCAAGATTCATCAAATCGCCCCAGGTTTCTTTCCTGCCAGGGAAGAAGAGTTCAAACTTGCGCTCCCAGACGGAACTTTGCTCAAAGCCAAGATTTGCCAGGATGGAGGCAAGGCGTTGATGTCTAACCCAAACGACCTCTTAATGAGCTGGCTCTTTGCTCAGATAGATGGTGACCTCGAGGCCGCCAGCAAAAGAATTTTGGAGAAACGACCCTACGCCTACGACGATCTTTTGGCTGTTGGTCGCGATTCAGTGCGAATCAGCAAAGATAAGGATGGCGTTTACAAGATGATCCCCGGAGGCATCGGTGACTATCAAGTCTTTGTCGAAGAAGCATCCTCCCCATCTGACATATAGGTGAACAGATTCTGCGACTACCCTTTGGTTATGCAATCCACCGTCGGAACCTCAGCACGCAATTCTCTGTGGCTGATGTTCCTTGTTATGGGTGTTGTCTCTATGGCCTGGGTGCCGAGGATTCCTGAGATCAAAGAAGCCAATGGGCTATCTGATTCTCAGTTTGGTTTGGTTTTGGTTTCTAGTTCTGTGGGGGCTGTGCTGGGAGCTCAACTTGCTGGCAGATTGATTCACCGCTTTGGTTCTAGGCCAGCAATGTTTATTTCTGCGATTGTGGTGCCGCTGGGTGTTGTGATTATGGCGTTGAGTAACTCACCATTCGTTTTGGTTATTGGTTTGTTTGTGCTGGGTTTCTCATATGCCTGGCTGGATGTTGGCGGCAATGCCCAGGGTGTGGCAATTGAGAAGTTATTGGCCAAGGGTTACATGGCTTCTTTCCATGGCATGTGGAGCTTGGGCACTTTAGCGTCAACAATCTTTGGGGCAACGGTTGCTTATCTTTTGACGCCACAGCAGAACCTGTTGATAGTTGCGGGTGTTGGTTTTGTGGTGTTTTTGATTGCAGCTCGAAAGCTATTGCCGCCTTCGATGGATGGTCATGCAGGATCTGGCGAAGAGAAGACCAGTAACGCGGTCCCTTGGTTTGCTTGGGCAACTTTGCCACTTTGGTTTATGGGTATTGGTTCTGCCGCATCGTTTATTGCGGAGGGTGCTGCTGCCGACTGGGGTGCAATCCTGCTGCAGGACTGGATGAGTATAGAGAAGGGCATAAATGCCTCGGCCTTTGCAACCTTTGGAGTTGCGATGCTGATCTCTAGGTTCCTAGGTGATCGCTGGCTAGATACGTATGGCCCATACCGGGTGGTGAGATACCTGGGTGTCTTTGGTGGTTTGGTTTGGGGAGCATCGATCCTGCTTGGGGTTTGGCTAAGTAGTGACCATGCACTTTTGGCACTGGTGATTGTGAACTTTGGTTTCTTCTGGGCAGGTATCGCAATTGGTCCGATGTTCCCGGCATTTATTGTTGGCGCTGCTGCGATAAAAGGAATCGCACCTTCTATTGGTATCGCCAGAGTTGGTGTGATCTCTATTGGTGCTTACTTTATTGGACCATCATTGGTTGGCATTCTGTCCGATGCCATTACATTGCCTATGGCAATGCTGTATCCGGCTTTGGCCTTGGTTATAGCCGGATACCTGGCAAAGACTTTAAAGAACTAGTTACTCTGCGCAGTGAATTGCTTCGTCGCCAAAACCAATAAACAATGCGTCTAGGGTCTGCAGCATGGCATCGCCATCGCTCTCTGCGATGTTTTGGGTGAGGTAGCTGGCAAGAGCGCTCATGCTGGAAGCCCACGCAGCCTTCTCACCCTCAGATCCTTCGGATGCAGCGGTTAGATCTTCTGCTGCCTTGGTGAATACCACGCTTGCGGATTCTGGGGTTGCCTCTGGGTCATCAAAGGTGAACATCATGGAGTCAATCGCCCCACCAATTAGGTCACAGCTCTCCGCATCGGTCATTGATGGACCGGTAGCGCAGCCGGTTAGTAGCGCAAGGGAAGACAGTGCTGCGATGTATTTGATGTTCATAGAAACCTTAGGTAGATGCGGTTAATGCTAGCGAGATAGGGCTTTGGTGACTAGCCAAAGAGTTCAGGCAGGGTTTTGGCCCAACCTT
>JACCDN011207131.1_pt1 | contig 20273 bp, 38 predicted proteins | sample 7441691 | NCBI WGS metagenome assembly JACCDN01 (sample SAMN15323439, study PRJNA562643) | freshwater metagenome | isolation source: river surface water | place: USA:Blue River Watershed | collected 2017-08-16 | reverse complement strand
TTACCCGTGATAATAGTATTTATCACTGTTCGATGTCAGTGGATCGTTCACAGTTTAGCGCTAAATCATGAACCACTATTTCCCTATTTCCCCGAAGGAAGTTCTAGGGAAATTCTGGGGCGACTAGATTTTACCCAGTATGTAAAAAAACATTTTACAAAGTATTAGGATTTGCTTAAAATCGTTTATTTGATTAGCCCATTTAAAAATTTGATCCTTTTTGGGGCTAAACGCTGTTTCTCCATTTATCGCCACGGTGAAAGATTCCTAGGCTGGGCGTAGGCGAAAGGGGTTTGGTGTAAAATAAATGTAAAATATTATCTTGCGGTCACCGGGCATCTTAATATTCAGGGGTGACCGATTGGTGTGACCGAAAAAAATTACACAGTAAAATCAATGTCTTATACCCTCTTTTTTAATTATTAAATACTTTGTTTTAAAATAAATATTGGTGTATAAAAATGAAAAATAGGACGCCTTACTCCCTTAAAACCCTCGTTTTGTTTCGCGCGATGAAAAAACCTGGCAGGTGTGACCGAAGTGCCATTTGCCCACGCCCAGCATGGCTGCCACACCAATCGGTCACACTCGGTCACACCTTGAAAATTTTTGATTACCTGAACGGCAAATTTGATCCGTTTTAGAGGGAGGGAATTTCTAAGCAGATAAATCCCCCCCGTGACCGAACTTGAGAAATACAAATTGAAAGTTTACATAGACAGGGTTACCGATTGTAAATTTAACAGATAAGCCAGATTTCTCAGGGCTTAACGTCTATATCGCTACCCACATAGCGGGGCACTTATTTTAACGCGGATTTAGCGGGTTAACGCCGCCATTTTTAAACAAGGCGTTTACATTGCTTTTCTGTGTGGATTTCTGTATACTTTGAGCTCAAAACTTAAGGGTACTTTAATATGTTTGAGCTAGATGAAGTTGCAAGAGAAGTAAAACGTTTATCAGATGAAGTTTTGTTATTAACGGGTTTAGTGCGTGAACTTCAAACGCTAGTAGAGCGGGAAATAGGGATAGTGAGAAAAATAGCGCGAGATATAATTTGACAACGGGGGTAAGAGTTATGATGATACCGTACAAGCAATGGCGTAATCTTTACGACAACCTAAAGTTAATACGCCCAGGTATCTTATCAGATCAAGCGTGGCGAAAGATTCACAAAGATATAAATATGGAGTTTTGGGGGGTTATATTTTTCAATCACGCCCCTTTCCCGTGATATGCCGGATATAATTTGACAACGGGGTAAGAGTTACGTAAAATACGTTTTTGATTGGTATTAAATAGAGCGGGTTAACGGGCCTATTCCTCCCCTTAACCCGTTTTTTTTTATTCTTCTGTTATTTGGTCTAAATACTTAAGAACACCTAAATATACTTCCAATTCTACATACAATTTATACCCTAAACCATCTGGCAATTTTTCGTTTCTAAGAGTACACGTCTCGATCTGTGCCTCAATTCCTTTTATTTTTTCTGTGATAAAAGCCATTAATTTTTTGTAAATTCCGGTTTCATGCTTTTCAATTTCCCTCTTACGCAATTCAAGCGTTACGTAGTTAATAACTTCCCCCATATTTACTTTCATTCGTTATCCTCCTTGATTTTCTTAGCTTCCACCAATTCGTTCAAAAGCGCTATTGTGAATTTATAAGTACGACTTGCGATTATTTTACAAAGTTCTACGTCACTATATCGAAACGATTCTATTAAAATATCCAGTGTGTCAAAGAATTGCTTTTCTTCCGGGGGTAAATTGTCTCGGATAGTTATTTTTTCATTTTTAATTTTCATAATTATTTCTCCTCGGATTTATTTTTGATTTCTTCCGCTTCTATTCTTCCTAAAAGAGAATAAGCCGAACTAACAACAGCTTGACAGAGTCGTTGTTTACCCGCTTTGTCAAGGGAACAATAATAGGACTTTAAGATTTCTAAAACTCCAAAAAACATTTTTTCTACTTTCTCGTCGAGCTCTAGTCCCGGCAGTTCATTAGTAGACGTCACCAAATTATTAAACAGCATTTCAACAGAATTTATAGGCATAATTATTTCTCCTTAAAAGTTTTAAACAAATAATAACATTCATAGATGGGCGGTGTCATCAATTCCCCCCGGGATTCAATAACCTCAAATATATCAGATTCTCTCATCAATTGTTTTATCTTTGTGACTGAAGCGTCTCCCATCCCTTGAAATTTTCCTAAATTATCGATGGGGTAATGTTTCAGATCGATAAGAGAATATATCTCAAGCGATCGTAGCATATTTACTAGCCTCGGCGGTATTTTCCCTTCAAAAACTGTGCCAAGCTCTAGTAAAGCTTTCTTCGTGTCTTTTACGTCAAGCTCTTTTGCCTCTTGCATGTGCTCGCTAAATAACACAAATACATTTTTAAAATGCGGGTAACCTGAAAAATCTATTTTATCTATTTTCTTTGCTAATTCATTGATTAAATCTAGGAAACTGAACTCTAGTTTCTCTAAAAAAGTCAGATTAGCTACAATAATCGCTTTATTTCGATAGCTTGCAAGAATATTTTTAAGCGATGTATTTAAGTTTACCGGGTCTATGATTTCGTGTAAAATTAGTCTATCATCTTGCGGGTTTAATAATTCTCTATGTAATCGCTTAAGACAATGCCGCAATTTTAGTTTTAAACGCGGCACAGGCATTTTAAAAATATCTTGCAATTCCGTGTATGACCGCGGCGGATCAGAGAATATTTTTAAGTTAATCAATAGCTTATTAATATCTCCCAGGGCGGCGATTAACTTTTTTATATGCTTATTATCCTTGTTATTCTTTAAAAAATTAATAAATTCTATCGAATCTGGGTCAATTCGTGAAAAATCCACGGGGCTCATTTTGCCCCCTCTGATTGCGTCAATCTAGCATTAAAATTATCTCGATAGGCTTTAGAAACCGCCGTATCTTTAATGACGAGCACATTCTCTGCATTTTTAAGCGCGTTCTGCGTAAAATTGAAACTCCCTGTGATTATAGTTTCTCGATCAATAATCATAACTTTGTTATGTGCTATTTTTGGTTTATGGTCGACCCACACGGGAATATCTGCGTTAATGAAAGACTCAATCTCATGCTGTGCGGCTTTATCAACGATAAGTTCAACGATAACCCCACGTTTTTTAGCACTCATAATATGTTTAATTATCTCACGATTCGTTATATGATACGCTTGAATGAGCAATTCTGATTTTGCTGAATCAATAACCCGCGTGATTAAATATTCACATTTTGTGCCCGGTGTGAAGCATATGGATTGAATCTGTTCTTGACACCAGCCCGGGGACGCCGGTAATCCGGCGTTAGCATTCACAACGAAGAACCCCGAAACTAAAACCGTTTTAATAAAAGCTTTCGTTAATACGTTCGATGTTTTCATAATCTCCTAACCAATTTAATATCAATAGAGTTTTAAATATATTTACGCGTTTATAACTACATGCAAGGCATTGTATTTTATACAAGGGGAAAAATAAGTATCGCCCCTTGTGATAAAACAACTTATCTTGCCTACATTTAGGACATTTGAATATCATTTATCCCCTCCTCGTTTATTCCAATGCGCTATCAATTCTTGAAGGTCTTCGCTTCTGTTACTTTCACAATCTATCTCACATTGTTTATTTATACAGCGTATTTTAAAACCTAGTCCTTCTTCTAAATTCACATCTGGCGCGTTTCCACAAAACGGGCACGGGGTAAGTCCTGGTGTTTCCCTTATTATTTCTTCTATCTCCCAATAAATTTTGGTGGACTCTCCATTTTTTAATTCGGGAAATAGCTCAATAATTCTGTGTATTTTATTTGGTAAATCTTCTTTAGTTATAACTATCATTTATCATCTCCATTAACTAACTTATACAACATAGAACTACCCCCGGTATCTTCTGTATCACCTGTGTCTGTGTCGTCGCTATTTGGATGATTAGCGCCAATAAATACCATGACAATAAAGAAGATCATGAACCCCAATAATATTTTTTTAATCATGTTTTTTCTCCATGTTGATTTTTAATTTTTCTACTTCTTCCAGTATCTCAAAATATGTTGCGGCCTCGATTGTTAATCTACAAAATTTTAAATTTTCTTGAGTACTTTTGTCGAAATCTCTCTTTTTCAATAGATCAAAAAAGTGTTTGTCATGTTTCTGTGCTTCTTTTGTTGAATGTGAAGCACGTTTTGTTAAAAGTTCAATCAGATCATCAAGGCTATTCATTGTTTTTCTCCGTAGTTTTTTTTAATTCGTTTAGCAAGTCTTAATATCGATTTCATGTTTTCAAATACGGCATCATGCTCAGAAAACATTGTTCTTACTTGTGGGGGCGTAATCCCCAATCTATTTTTAAGTTTTTCAATTCTGCTAGATAATTCGTTTATAAAAACATCAATACTATTCATTGTTGCCTCCTACGGTTAACGGTTTTTCTTTAATGAGACTAAATGAAAGTCATCCCCTTCTAGCCTTACGACACAGTGATAGCTAGCGGGAATACTTGCGCCAAATGCGTTTTTACCTGTGAAATTTACGTTTGTCTCGTAAATATTTCCCTCAACGTGTACGGCTTTATTTCCTTGTCGTATTACTTTCATAGAACCTGGGTCATTTAGCTGTCGTTCTATAAACATTCGGCAAGCCCCTCTTGCCCCCCTTTTGTGGCCTTCTTCTACCTCTGCGGGTGTTTTCGGTGATAGGCACGAGTTTAAACAGAATAAAAATATTATGCCCAAGACTACCCCCGTTATAGCGGCTTGCCGTTTCTCACTTTTTGGGATGTCTTTCCATTTCCGTTTAGATCGAGCAAGTTTAATTTGCTTTTGAATATCATCGCCGCAATTTAAACAAGCTTTTACTTTCTCACTAACTTCTTTACCGCATTCACTACATTTAATAAGTGCCATTGTGTTTATTCTCCGTAGTTATTTATTTTCTTCGTATAGCGCCATGGCTTGTATAAGCTTTTTGTCGCATACAGCTAACCCCCCGATTGGGGTGTACCCGTGACTTAAATATCCAGATATGGTTTTATAAAACTCATTAATAAAAAACTCATTCTGTATTTCACAAACGCATAATTGATAATCAAGTACTTTCATTTTTTATTCTCCTTTAATTGTATAAAATCATTATAATAAAAATATATTTTCTTACTATTCAGTGTGAGAAACACACTATTTAAGCTTAATTCGAAGAGTTGCCTAGCTTCTTTATCAAACTCGTTTATCTTCTTATCTAGCTTAGCTGCGTACCGCACTAGTACGGTTTCGTCCGGCGGCGTTTTACGTTCTAATGCGTACTGTACTTTTGCCACCCCACTTTGTGAAAAAACTAACATTTTTTATTTCCTTCGTTTAATGAGTAAAAACATATTTAACTAGCACTAATGAAGCCGCCGCATGAACAAATGAAAATATAAGCGCTGAGCAATACCGCGCCCTATTCATTTCGCGTTTACAATAAAATAGGTCAAACAACGAATCGAAAAACATAGTAATTGAGACCGAACAAAAACAGATTGCTGCGTAATAAATCATTTTTTAATCTCCAAGTTTTAAAGGTGGCGGAATTGCCACCTTTGATTTTATAAATCTACGTAATATTTTTTTTCTGCCGGCAATTCCCACTGATTATGATAATATCCGTCCTCGTCTTCCCAGTCGTTCCATTCGTCTAGCCAACCGTATAGTATGCTTGCTTCTAAAAGCCCTAAGTTTTCAAATTCTTCTTTAGGCACGCCGTCTACTAAAAACGCCGTAAAATCATGTAAAACTGCATTACCGCTAAAAAAAACTACCGCCCATCTTCGGGCTATTACTTTTCCTTTTTCTACTTCTACGAGATGTTTTACATGTAAACTTTCTGGCACTCCCTCGTAATTTTCTAAATATTCTTTTTTCGCGTGGGCTAAAGCTTCTTTTAAATCTTCGTAAAATACTGTCATCTTTTTAATCTCCTGTTTTTTTTGTATTTTGTAAACATCAAATTAAACTTTATGTTTTGTAAACATCAAATTGATACGCACATCTTACCTAAATATTAATTTCAGTCAAAAAGAAAATTAGGTTATTGTGATTATAGGTTTAAATCGGAGGGAATTTACTACTTTCGATACCTTTTGGAGATAAAACCGCCCGCCGCTTTGATGGGGTAATGGGTTGCCCAGGGGGGAAATTTCGTCATAAGCTTTTCAAAATCTACTATTTTATCGAGAAATAAAGCGTTTTCTATTTCTGGCATTTCACAAACAATCTCATCATGCGTGTGTAAAACAACAGGAAACCCCGCGTTTTCTAGTGTTTTTATCGCGTACATTAGAATATCACGCGCTGTTGCTTGAACGATATTCTCCGTGAGTTTTCCGCCATATGTCGACATGCGAACCCAGCCCATTTTTCCGTGCAATTGATTACTGTTCCACATCTCAAATGAAATCTTATTTTCTGGGTCTAATTGTGCGTTGTGGTAGACAAGTAAACGCTTGGAAGGTAATTCACAAAAAAGCGTGTTTTTCTGCATAAAAAAGCATATATCGTTGTGTGTAAATCGTTCAAACGGATTGCGTATTGCATTAACTGCGCAACGTTCAACAGAGTACCAGAAATCCACAATATTAGGGTTTTCAGAACGCCATTTTCTAACGACGTCTAGTAGCTGTGATTCGGGGATAAAATCTAGCGCACCTGCGCGAGCCCAGGCGGACACTCCGCCTTGATAACCGGCGGCAAGTTCGGCTACTTTTCCAAATTTGCGCAAAGGGTGATGTTTTTTATGCTCTTCATAGTAATTTAAGATATCGCTGAGGGGCGTCCGAGTGATTCTAGCTACACTTTCTTCGTATATCTTCCCATGTGACTTAAACACGTTAATACGCCACGTTTCACGCGCTAAAACCGCTAATACGACCGCTTCAATAGCTGAATAATCTGAAACAATTAATTGTTTCCCCGGGGGCGCTATAAATAAACTGCGTATGCACGCGGAAATTGTTTTCAATGGATCAGGATTTAACGCTATAAATTTATCATAATCTAAAGTAGTTACTTCTGCGCAAACTCTATCTACATCACGCGTAATGCTCGCGTTGGGTAGGTTCTGTGGCTGAACCCCCGCGCCCGAAGTACGCCCAGTACGCGCGCCATAATACATATACCCTCCGCGTAAACGGGGGTTAAGTTCTCCGTCCGTTTGTGACGCACGGTATTTTAACGCGTATAATTTTTTAACAGAGGATTTACTTGATTCGCGACGGATAGTTAATAGCCGCTCAAGTAGTGGTGGGGGCTGTGGGTCAGTCAATAATCCATTAACCGTATTTGTGTTAAGACTCTTTATTTTAAGTTCAAAAGTTTCATTAATAAACGTTATAAAATCCCTGAGCTTTGTATATGAAGTAATCTTTCCATTAGTTAAACGCGCTAGTTCTTCGTTATAGCCTGCTAACGTTTTTTCAAGCACGGAAATAAAAGCATTTACACAATCTATATCAATACATACACCACGTTGATTAATGACTTGATCTAATTGCCAATATTCTAATTCTTCTTGTGAAAGATCAGGAATAGCTTTATCTAGCGCGTGTTCGGTTACAACGTCTTGCTTATTATACTCTAAGAAATCCATCATTAAACTAGAGCCGATCAAAAAATTACGCGTGCTTGGATTATTTTTCGTAGGGTTTCTTGGTACAGAAAACTTTTTAAGAAGTAAAGCGCCTTCTTTTTTTTGCTCCGGTAATTTGAGTACTTTCGCGGCTTCTTTCAAAGAACCCGGTAGCGAATAAGCGCGGGCTTTTGCCATCGTACATTTGAATTTACATAATGGTAACGGCGGGAATCCGTATTTAGGCACCCCTACATTCTCCCATATCAGGAACTCAAACATAGAGTTCCACGCATGAATCTCCGCTCCTTTTTCTAGCGCGTCTTCTAATTCATATGGAAAGTATACATTTGCGTCCGGCGTCCATACTTCTACGTCATTTTCCCCGATTTTATACGCCATTGACAGGATAGCCGTAGAAGGGTGCACGCTATACGCATGCGCCCCAATAGCCCCTATGCCGGTCTTTCCAAGCCCCGGCAATACGCGCCATTTTTTCCCATCGAAATTAAATCCGGCCTCAGAGTACGTCTCAAAATCTAAATGGATTTTAATCGTCATTTTTAAAATCCTCCAACGTTTCTAACATGTGTAACGCTACTTCTAATTCTTTACCTATCACCCACGCGTGCCTTACGTGATTTTTCATTTTATCCGCTGTTTCAAGTCGTTTTTTTAACCAGCGTTTATAATCGTTAATAGTTTCCATTTTGTTAGAAAACGTTTTTTTATTTATATTGTACAAATTTGAATACGGGGTAATCATGCTAAATTCTCCTTTATTTTTATTGTTAAATTTTTTGCTTTTTCCACTTCTAAAATTTGCGCAGTTAATACGTCCACGCCGAACGTCACATAAAACAGCTTATAAATCTCAGGGGTCGTTAACTTCTCTGTACGTTTAAAATGGGCCCATTTGTCGATGAGCTTTTGTAATTCTTCGTGGATGAGTCGCCTCTCTTTATAGATATTACTTAGTCTAATTCGTGCAGGCGTGTTCCCTAACAATCGCATAGGGAACATTGGTGGGCTATGTATTTTTTTTATTTGGGCTTTTAAAACGTTAATCGTGTGTTTACTTAGTAAAGTCAGATCGCCATGCACGGCCTCAGGAGTTCTTTTTATTTCGCGTATGGGTGCTTTTTTACAAAAAGGGCATTGTTTCAAGTGGATTTCATACACGAGAAAACACGAAGTACACGTAGTAATTGATGAGATTTTTTCTTCTTTTCTTTTAACTGTACGGTCATCGAGCGACCATATGCGCGGGGAGTCGGGTACTCCGTGGCGGAACACGTTACCCACGTGATCAATAATTAGTGCGCATTTTTTATTTTCAGAGGGGCGTAAAGCGCGTCCGAATTGCTGTGCGTATACTGCAAAGCTTTGAGTAGGCCTCGCCATGCTAACGACTTCAACCGCGGGTATGTCCACGCCTTCGCCAAGTAAATCTACACTGATCAATTGTAAAATCTCCCTATTTTTAAAGCGCTGTATGGTTTTCGCGCGATCTATCTCGCTTGTTTTACTGCTGATAATTTCACATGGAACGCCGTAATCTAAGTAATTTAGTTTAACGCTTTCCGCCGTGTTTAAATCAGTTACGAAAGTCAATCCTAACTTACCGGCTGCAAATTTAACATAATTATGCGCGATATCCCCGATTACTCGAGACTTTTGCATAGACGCAACTAAATCGCGCGGAGCGTATTCCCCACTTCTTGATAATTTTACGTTAGCTAATATTAAATCAGAAGGGGGCGCGGCTATTTTATAATCGCTTAAAAATCCATTTTCAATCAGGTATTTCATTTCCGTGCCTACAATTATATCGTCAGCAAATCCGCTTGCTGTCGCGCCTAGCCCTTTGCCGTCTAACCGCTCTGGCGTTGCTGTGGGTAATAAAATGCGCGCGTTACTGCATTTTTCTAGTATCGTTCCCCATTTGTTTTCACGTATGACGTGGTGCCCTTCATCTACAATGACTAAATCAAATGCTTTGAAATTTATATTTTTTCTTATCAGCGTGTCTATAGCACTAACAATAATTTTACTACCCGGTTTATAGTAAGATTGTTTTAGGTGCAAATGGTGCACTTGCGAAATTATTTTTTTTGTACTTTCAGAAGAAACTACGTCATGATAAATGCCGTTTTGAGCAAGGCATAAAGACGCTTGTGCAAGTAATTGATTCCGGTGTGCAATAAATAATGTTTTTCCCTTGTTTTTTTTTATTAATTCACAGAAAATGACCGTTTTTCCTGCGCCCGTAGATAATTGCAGAAGTAAAACCCTTTTACCAGCCTGCCATTGCTTATCGATTTCATTTAAAGATATAATTTGATATTCTCTAAGATTCATTATGGTTTTCACTCCGTTTTTAATCTATAACATTTTTCAGTTAAAAAATAATTGAATGTAATAAAAATTTTGGTATTATGCACCTAGATAATTTTGATTTTTCCAAAATATACATTAAGAATAAATTAATATCAACCAAATAATACTATTTTTAATGCGGTTTTATAGGGGTAATCAGAATTAAGAAAACTTAATATTATGAAAGATTTATTTTTTAAGAAGCACGCGGGGTACACTCCTTTTAAAAAAAGAGACATAAGCGGCGAAACTTGGGATAAAGACCTACACGACGAGCGTAAAATAATTTGGTTTCAAGGTCTGTGGCTAAAAAATTTAACGAGGGTAGAGAAAAAAGAGATAAAAGTAATTGAAGCATTTAACGTTGCTATGAAAGAAAAAAACGAAACGCTTTTTAAACGATTAGAAGAACAAATTCTCCGAGTGTATTTAAATACGAATCGAAACATATTTAAAGATTTAAAAAAGAAATACGGCTTGACTAGTTTCAGAAATTTAAAAATCGATACTGCAACGCTTGTTAAAATTCTTCACGATCTAGAGAAATGACACATGAATAAAATAAATTTGAAAATGTCGCAAATAAATTTATATAAGAATTGCCCGGGGGCGGGTGGGTTAATTTCGCAAATGGGCGATGGGGAATTATCCGAATCGCAAGAAGAGGGAATACTTGCGCATGCAACCGTATTTGCTTTAGCTAAAAAAGAAGAACCACCCATTGGGGCTACGTTAGAGATGATCGAACACGCAACAGCGTACCTCACTAGTTTAGAGCCCCTTCTTGCTAATCCGGATATCTTCAAAGAATTTGAATCCCCGGTTACTCTATATATAGAACATGATCGAGTCGTGTCCGGTATTGCAGATTTTATAGCATACGATGAAGAAAACAGACTAGTAATCGTTCACGAGTATAAATACGGGCATGTGCCCGTTAATGCCGAATATGATTTACAAACGGTCATTTACGCGTCCGCCGCATACCCGATGGCAGAAAAAGTCATTGTGTCTATAGAGCAGCCTCGAAGTTTCGGCGAGACAAAATCTATAAAAGTGTACGAAGGCGAAGGGTATAGGAAAATACAGATATTTGCACGCGGGGTTATGTTTAACGCGGCGCAAGAAAACGCGCCGCTAAGCACAGGCACACACTGTGCTAATTGCCCCGCGCGTTTTAATTGCCCCGCGCTTAGAGAAAAAGTACTACAGCTAACAACCGCGGTAGAGTCGTACACGGTGAATCTCGCTCAAGATACTGAAAAAACGGCACAAGAACTTTCTTTCTTGTCTCGTATTAAAGAACTTCTGGACATACGAATAAACGCTATAAAAGACGATTTTACACAACGTATAACCCGCGGGGAACGCGTGCCGGGGTATTTGATCAAGAACGCTTCTGCACGTCTGGAGTGGAGCGTAGGCCTAGCAACACTTTACGAACTAGAAAAACGGTATTGCTTGAGTTTGTTAAAAAAGCCAGAGCCGATTACGCCACTACAGGCTTTAAAAAAAGGACTTCCGGAGCAAGTTCTTGTGGAAAATACGTTGAGAAAAACGGGTTCAATGAAGTTATACGAAATCACGAAAGATGAAATTGCTAAAAAATTAGGAGTGGGTACATGAAAAAAATGAAAACAATTGATGACTTGATTGAAAAATTAAGAGAAAAAAGGGATGAATGTTATATCGACTATAAAAAATATAAAGACCCTTTGGATAGTGAGGCTTATTCAACATTTAGCTATGTACTAACGTTAGTAGAAAAACTTAAAAAAAATATGGAGGAAGGAAATGAACGATTTTTCTGACTTGATCTGGTATTTAGAAAAAGCTATTGAAAAAATTGAAAAAGCAGATAGTTTAGTAATTTCTTCTTTAGAAGAAAAGGAACAATTTCAGGCGGCTTTGTCGGCATACGAGGACGCGTTAGAACAAGTTGAAAAACTTAAAACAAACATGGAGCAACAATGAAAACAATTGATGACTTGATTGAATATATTAATGAACAGATAGAATGTAATATGATTCTTATTAAGAAATACGGGAGGCCATGTGACCAGGATAAATCTTGTGAAAGTAAGGTTGAAGTGTATCAAAACATTTTATTCTTTTTAAAAATGATAAAAGAGAATATGGGGAAAATTAGAATGGCAGAAAATTACCGAAGACAACTAGGGGGTAACCAATGAACAGCATTGATGACTTGATTGAATATTTAAAATCCGAAAAGCTCTGGCAGGACACGCTAGGGGGAAGAAGTGACATAGTTATTGCCATAAGAAGTGTTTATATACAAGTAATACGTAAAGTAGAAGAATTAAAAACTAACATGGAGAAAGCAAATGAAAACAATACATGAGTTTGAATCGTGGCTAAAGCGGCTATTGCCGGGGCAGAACAACGAAGAAGCCACGCGGCTTTTAAAAACTATTTTGTGGCAACTACGCCCGATTACGGATGGCGATTTTGGAAAATTCGTAAACGGTTCGCCGGCTAACGATGAGATGGGTGTAGTGAAATGAATTTAAAAGAACTTAAAGAATACGTTGAAAAACAAATAAAAAAGCTTGAAAAAAGCCCCATCAAAGATTGTTTAAACCGCGGTTGGTTTGAAGGTCAAAAAACTGCTTATGAAAACATCTTAAAAAAATTAACACCGGTGGAAAAAAAACAATGAATCTTCAGATTAAGAAGATAAAAAAACATCTTCGCGATTTTATACGAAAAGAAGAGCTAGAAAACGAGCTAAGAAGCATAAAAAATACTCCTGAGTCTTCGTATTCCGTAGGATTTTCACATGGGGGAATTGAATGCGCTGCAAATATCTTAGAAGTCATAAAAAAGAATGAATCTCTTGAATTTTTAAACGAGCGTCATAGAATTAAAAAATTTAAACAATTATCACTATTATAAAAAAGGAGAAAAAAGCATGAAAAAATTTGAACCATTGAAACTATTATCCCCTATTGGTCGGTTGGTGCAGGGCTCTCTGTATGAGCCCATAACTACAGACTTAGATAATAACCCGTTAAAGTACAAAAGTGGAAAAAAAGCAGGGCAAGACGCTGCGCGGTATTATTTCGCTGTGGCTATAAAAAAAGGAAAGGAGAAATCTTGGAAAATGACGGAATGGGGAAAGAAAATAGCAAAACTAGCGGAAGATGAAGCCGCCCCCGGTTCCACAGAACGTCATGACTTCGCGTGGAAGATAGAAGACGGTGACGACAGCGAGCCGAATCAAAATAATCGTAGAAATTGCGACTTAGAGGGCTATCCGGGAAACTGGGTAATAAAGTTCAGCACGTTCATAGCGCCGCAGATTGTTAACGCAAAAGCAGAACAATTAACGCAAGAAGGATTTATCAAACCTGGCTATTTTGTTCAAGTATATTTTTCCGTGGCATACAATAACCCCGCGCATAAAACCACGGTGAAAAACGGGCTGTTTTTAAATCCTGAGATCGTATCGTTTCAAGCGTATGGCGAGGAAATAACGCAATTTCATCGACCTGATCCTAAAGCCGTAGGCTTTGGAGGGCAATTACCGGCCGGGGCGAGTTTAACCCCCATTTCACAATTGCGCGAACCAGGTCAAGAATTTCCTGTAGTAGAAGATTCGATTCTTGATCCTGATGTTTTCGAAGAAGACGCGCAAGAGCCACCCGCCCCGCCCGCGCCCCCATCCGCCGAACGTAAGGTATCTAAAGGCGGTCACACATGGGATTTATCGTCTATGATAAAGAAGGGCTGGACGGAAGACGCGCTAGCAAGCGCCGGTTATACATTCATTTGATGAACGAGGGAAGGCATGCGAAAAAATCTATACACGCTAGATAAAATCGATATCTTGCATAGTAAAATTAAAAAACTATGTTTGCTTAATTTCGTGATATACGCCGTTTTGCTAGCGTGTATGGTTTATCGCAGGGTAGATCTAGGTCTTGTGCTTATGCTGTTCCCGATCGGGTATGCGTTATGTGTAGCACACGCTGTATTTTATGATTTTAAACCGCCCCGGAGGAATTAAAATGAACGATGACCCTTATTTATTGTGCCCTTCTTGTCATACTACAGCGAAACTTAATAAAGCTAAAACTGAGGTAAAATGTACAACTTGTAAAAAGAAATATTCAATTAGGGAATGGTTTCATTTTAAGCGAAACTCATCTCCTTTTGAAGAAGCGTGGTTAGATCAGTTTTTCGAAAAAGTAGCACTCATGAAACAGATTGATGAAGCTATGGGGATTACCGTTGTTGGGGCTTTCGAAGATCCTTCCATAATACCTAAACTTAGCCCCATAGAATTTTTACAATCGTGGCACAAAGCATTTCTACAAAAGCTGGAGAAATTGAAATGAAAGAATGTTTTATCTGTGGGGATTTGACTAATCGACGTATAGCCGAACTATTTTATCATTTCCGGCCGATATCTTTTAGGCATGCTAAAACCGCGCATATGTACTTTAGGGGTAATTCACAATTGTACGGCAGTTATCTACAAGGAGCGTTATCCGTCATGCGTTTGGCTTCACCCCTCCTAGCGTTATTATTAAGCTGGAAATATAGAAAATGTAGATTAATACTCCCGCTGGGTGCAGAGGTAACTACTACTTATGATAACGAGGAGAAATTGAAATGAAAGAAAATAACCTTGATCAAGAATTTTTTGAAGCTTTAAAAACAGTTATAACGCGCTTAGATGATCTCGACTCAATAACGTGTTCATCATGGGTAAAAGTATTAATCGAAAGGAGTAAAAAACTTTGTAAGAAGAATACGCCTGACCTTACCCCCTTAGAATTTATTCAATCATGGGCGGAAATGTTTAATACCCCGGAATTAAAACCGTGCCCGTTTTGTGGTGGTTCTCCCCTTTTTTCTGAAAATAAGGAGAACGAAACATTGCCGCAATCTTGGAGTATTCTATGTTTAGATCGTAAATGCCCGCTTGATACTATGACTTTAGATTACCCTAGCAAACAAGAAGCCGCAAAAGCATGGAACACTCGGGCGAGCGGGAAAGCAACTGTTGCGGTATGTGATATTTGCGAAGATTATTTTATAAAAGGCTCTCTACCAGTCTGTAGCTCTTGTATAAAAGATATAACCCGGGGAAATAATGAGTCTAACTGATGAGATACGGCTAGAAGCGTCGAAACGGGGCGTTTACCTCTTCCGAAATAATAGCGGCGCGTGTCATACACAAGATGGGCGTTTTATACGCTTCGGGCTTGCTAATGACTCGGGGCGAGTAAACGCAGTGTTAAAATCAGGTGACTTGTTAGGGTTTACCCCTGTGACCATCACGCCGGACATGGTTGGTAAAAAAGTAGCTGTATTCACGTCGGTTGAAGTAAAAAAGTATGAGCGTGAATTACGCGCAAACACCCCGCGGGCTAAGGCTCAACGGGCATGGCATGACTTAGTAAAGAATAACGGGGGGATGGCTATGATCACTTATACGCTTGATAGCTTCCTAGATGAACTGTATATTTATAAAAGATAAAAATGAACGATAAATTGATATTAGACGCATGTTGTGGGGGGCGTATGTTTTGGTTTAACAAGAATAACCCCCTAGCGGTATACGTCGACATAAGAGAAGAAGAGCACGTGCTATGCGACGGGCGCGTATTTAACGTAGCCCCTGATATAAAGATGGATTTTAGAAAACTCGAATTTCCAGACAATTCGTTTAAATTAGTTGTATTTGACCCGCCGCATTTATTACGCGTAGGTAAAAATTCCTGGACTTGTAAGAAATACGGTAAGTTAAATAGCGACTGGGGGAATGATCTAAAAGCCGGGTTTACTGAATGCATGCGTGTTTTAGAACGCTACGGAGTTTTGATCTTTAAATGGAGCTGCCGGGATATCCCCATTAGTAAAATAATAGCGTGCTTTGGTCAACAACCGCTATTCGGGCACAAGACCACAGCACAATCAGTGTGGTTAACATTTATGAAGCTATAGAAAAGGAGGCAATATGAACTTAATCATAACGCAGGACATTATAGAGTTTTATGAAATTATGAGTAAAGCGAAGGATAAAATACATGATCTGTTTAAATCAGGAAGATATGATCAAATTCTTTTATCACGCGTTGTAGATAGACTTGATTTAACAATAGTAAATTTTAAAAGCGCCGTATTGTGTTCTATGAGCTATGCAGAATTTACGGAAATAATGGATTCTATCGGAAAGGTGAAAAATGAACACACTAGATGACTTAAAAAAACTATCTCAAGAAGAAATGGTAAACGTGTTAAGAAAAGCTTCCGAAGTTCTTGCTGAGTCTAGAAGAGATACCGAAATACTGTCCCATGTCCTAATGTATATTTTAGAAAAAGATTATAATGGGAAAAAACTTATATCTATTCGAGAAATACAAGCGGTATTTAACGATTCACGTAAACTCTTGCTTATGCCGGAGGGTGAAAACATGGAAATAACCGTAATCCCCAGTAAAGAAAAATTACAATGAAACTTAAACCATGCCCGTTTTGCGGTTCTACCCCCTTTCTTAGAGATGAACCGGGTTACCCACGCTGGGAGTTAGGCTGCCCTCAATCCGAGAAAGGTTGGTGCTGGTACATCGATTCTAGTTTTTCAGACGATAAAAAAGCGTTAGTTAAAAGCTGGAATAAACGTTCTTATAAAGATAAAAACAATAATGGATAAACAAAGTGGTTTTGCACGGGGTTTAATTCACAAGATAAAATGGTGGTGTATGCTGTTTAAACTCTACTGCATTTTGAAATATCATGAATTGAAAAAAGCCCCTGAGTTTTACCCTGCAATAATAGCTTTTATTGCTATTCTAATTAACATAATAATTTTAATACTACTAATAAAAAAATGAAACTACATGACGCGATTAAAGAAGCCATGTTATCAAAGACAAGGATAAGGCGGCAATCTTGGTATGAAAAAGCATATAAGGTGGTTGGGGATGGCGATTCTTCTGCTTGGTACGCAGTGTACACCGAAGAAGAAGTCCTAGCTGATGATTGGGTGGTAGAAAAAATAGCATTAAAACCCTGTCCGTTATGCGGGGGTACAGCCGAACTAGGGGAAGAAGAACCTAGCCACGAAGAAGGGGGATTTCCGAAACCAGGAAAGGCATATATAAAATGCTCAAATTCTGAGTGTATTATAGATATTGAAGAAACTCTTAGATTCATTACAAAAGAAGAGTTTATAAAGAAATGGAACACACGAACAGGTGAAAAATGAAAAGACGAAAATACTTACAACGTAGCCCGAATAGAAAAACTGAGATTCTTGAAAAAGCTTTAAAGCTTTCTGAAAGAATAACCTATGTGCTTGTTACGTACTCAAGTCTTTCTGAATATAGTAATTTATCCACACAATTAATAGGTTATTATTTTAAATCAAACCTCGAGCTTCAAAAAGAGCTTATTGCATACGCTATAGAAAAAGAATATTTACCGCTAATCGCTCAAGGGATAGCGGCAAAAGATTCGCTAGTTTTAAAAAAAACGCCTATGGTTTTGAAAATTAAAGCCGTTCGATTAATGGAAAACAGTATCTAAATGGCGATATGCTATGTTTACAAAGGAAATCCCACGGGCGTTACACGCGTTAAAAGCATGCGATCAATTTATAATCTGTGAGCTAAAATACGACGCGGAGCAAGATAAACTTTTAAAGCTGCCGTTAAACCACGCTACTTTTAATAAGCATAACCCGCACGATCCGAAAATATGGTTAAGCTATGACGCGGCGGTTGAAAAATTGATAGGGTATGGGAAGAATTACGGGCTAGGCTTTGTGCTCACAGATAAAGACCCGTTTTTTTGTCTTGATATTGATGATTGCCTGATAGGTAACGCGTTAAATCCGCTGTACAGTGACATTGTGGACAGACTGGAAAACTGCGCTATTGAGGTATCGCAATCAGGTCAAGGGCTGCACATATGGGGGCAATGCAAAAATATACTAACGCATACTACGCACAGTACGATTAAAATAAATCATAAGCCGGTAGAATTATATAGCGATAAACGGTTTATTTTCTTAACAGGCGATATCTGGTTAAATCATGAAGGTACTTGTGATTATGACGCTACGAAACCGCTAAACGCGCTTATTACTGAGTATTTCACAAGAGCGGAAAACGCTAATGAGATTCAAGCGTGGACGGATGAGCCCCACCCTGACTGGGATGGTTATACGGATGATGAGGAATTAATTGCCGCGGCGTTACGTTCGCGTTCTGCTAAAAATATATTTGCGGGGAAGTTAAATTTTTCTGAACTATGGACGGCCAACGTAGAAGCAATCGCGCGGGAATTTCCCCCCATGAAATCCGCAGAGGATTATGACGCAAGCCGCGCTGATTCCGCGCTTGCGCAACACCTGGCCTTCTGGTGTGGGAATGATTGCGAGCGCATTCTACGCTTAATGCATATATCAGGGCTAAAGCGCGAAAAATGGGAACGCGAGGATTATTTAAACAGGACTATACTAAATGCGGTTAATCGTCAGACACAATTTCACAATAAAAAAGGTATTTCTAAAACCGAGAATAGCTTAGCGTATACTAGCGCCGCCCGAGATTTTACCCCTAAAAACACTTTTAAAGATGAGGAAGGAGTAAGAGAACTATGGAAAAATCATATTTATGTCGAAGACTTAGACCAAGTTTTGAGACCAGACAATACCCTTGTTAGCCCGGGAGTTTTCAGACGTACCGAAGGGGGCTACTGTTTTCAAACGACGCCTTCTCATTTCGAAGCAAAAAAAATGAGAACCACAACAAACGCATGGCTTGCTTATAGTGAGTCTCAATGTTTTCATCCAGTTCGCGTACACACGACCTGTTTTTTCCCACAATATAAATTTCAAGATATTTTACAAGTAAACGGATTGTCCGCGGTGAACACTTGGAGGCCGCCAGAAGTTCGGCGAAAAAAAGGAAGTGCCGCTATATTTGAAGATTTAATACATACTATGTTCCCAGTCGAACGAGATAGTAAGATTTTATTATCTTACTTTGCAGCCTGCGTGCAATACCCCGGCGTAAAATTTGATTGGGCCGTGTATTTACAAGGCGTCCAAGGCACGGGAAAAACAACGCTTGTTGAGTTTTTACGGCACGCTGTCGGGATAGAATATACACATGAAGCGCGGGCGGCACAATTAAGTAACCGGTTTAATAAGTGGATGTTGGGGAAATTACTCATCTGTGTAAATGAGATAAACACGGCGCTAGACCCCGCTACTTATGAGACAATAAAAAATTTAATTACTTCAAAAATTCAAGAGATTGAAGGAAAAAGTAAAGATCAGATTAACAAACATATTTGCTGTAATTATATCTTTACTGGAAACTATAAAGATGGTTTGCCGCGATACGAAAACGAGCGACGTTTTGCGATGTTTTTCGCCGCTCAACAAAACGTCAAAGATTTAGAAAGAGACAAATTAACTTTAAAACGTTTTGAAAAAGTATACCGATTCAGAGATAAAGAAGATGGGCTAGCTATTGTCACGGATTTTCTACATTGCTACAACATACCCGACGAGTTTAACCCGGCTACAGTCTGTAAAAGAGCGCCTCACACGTCTTCTACTGCCGAAGCGATTATGTTCAGCAAACCTGTGATCGAACAAGAAATATTTGAAGCCATTCAACAAGGCCATATTGGGTTTCGCGGGGGTTGGGTGTCGGGTAATTATCTGGATAATTTTCTACTACGCTTAGGCTATAATAAACTATCCTACGTGCACAGAAATCAAGCCGTTTTAAATTTAGGGTATATAAAACATCCAAAATTACCAGAAGGAAGAGCGACACACCCCATGCCGCCCGATAATAAAAGGACGCGGTTATACTGTGTAAAAAACCACGAGACATTAAATTTGAACGATATAGACGCTATACTAGATCATTACACTAATTCACAGAGTTCTTAAAATAACTGGAGAAGAAAAAATGTTTAAAAAGAGTATTAAGCAAGACCCCCCTAAAAAAGAAGTTTATTACTCTGCATATGACGGGATGAGTACAATCTATTATTCTTTAGCAGGCGTAGTAGAGAGTATGAACTACCTCCCAAAATTAAAAGATACGTTAGAGTTAACTAGGTTATGCCGAGATTTAGAAGAAGTAAAAAATGGTATTAGAAATGAGTTATCTTACGATAAGAGCTACCTCTATGATAATATTGAATTTACATATAAAGCATTTCAATACATAGCGTGGAAAATGTACTATATCAGGTTAG
>JACCDN010243107.1_pt1 | contig 20273 bp, 21 predicted proteins | sample 7441691 | NCBI WGS metagenome assembly JACCDN01 (sample SAMN15323439, study PRJNA562643) | freshwater metagenome | isolation source: river surface water | place: USA:Blue River Watershed | collected 2017-08-16 | reverse complement strand
CTCTGATACATGGAATGCAAATAATAACTGTCTTCTCGTGGTTGGTGCGACCTATCCCAAAGAACTTGCTGATGTTCGTGCGATAGTGGGTGACATGCCAATCCTTGTACCAGGTATCGGAGCACAAGGTGGAGATCTTGAAGCTACGCTTCATGCTGGTCTGGTGTATGGCTCACTCGATGGGCTGATCATCAATTCCTCACGAGGGATCATCTATGCCTCTAGCGGAGAAGATTTTCCAGATGCAGCGCGAGCCGAGACACAGAAACTGAACAATGAAATCAATGCAATTCGTGAAGTGATGCGTCTTGCCGCATAAATTTTTTGTTTTTAGTTATGAAAGCCGGACAGTAATGCCCGGCTTTTTTATAATCTGAACAAAAGATATATTCCGATAGGTATACACCATGCAAGCCAGTCGGCGACACCTTTCCACCAGAGCTGGTGATAAAAGTGCGGATGAATATAGGCTTCTTGAACAGTAATAAAAAGTACAAATATTCCGAGAAATATAAAGCCCGCAAGCGGTGAGGTGAATATTTTTTCGATACCATATGCAACGGCGATAACGACAAGTGCGCCAATGAGGTGAAATGCTTCACGGTAGATAAAAAGGTCTTTGCATGCAAACGGGTTGCCGAACTTCTCGGTGCATATCAGTAAGCGAGCATTGTACGCATCTATGCCTGAAAGTGTTTTTCCATCGACTGTAGTCGTAAATGGGTAGAGTCGGTTGGGTATTTCAAGGAGGAGACTGTAAAGATGTTTGAGCATATACGTCAAAGTATACTATACTAGTCTATATGAATACAGATACCACAAAGCAGTTTTATGAGGAACATGCTGACGAGTTCGAAGAAAAGACTCGAGATAGACAAAAAAAGAACTGGATTGAAAAGCTGCACACTCTTGTCCCTCATGGCGGTACCATACTTGATCTTGGGTGTGCGTACGGACGCGACGCGAAAACATTTGTGGAACTTGGTTATAAGGTGATTGGAGTAGATTTTTCGGAGGCCTTTATCGCCAAAGCACGAGTACATGTTCCCGAAGCTACATTTATAGTTTCTGATATTCGAGAATTTTCTTGCGCTGATGCATCGCTTGATGCGGTATATGCATCCGCAATTTTGTTGCACATACCTAAAGAGGATACTAAAGTGGTGCTTCGAAACATGCATCGGTTTCTCAAACCAAATGGAAAACTGTTTTTCTTTCTCTATGTTGGCCAAGGCGAAGGATTGGTTGCGGATGAACGTTATGTAGGGGTAGAAAAATACTACGCTTTTTTTACAAAGGAAGAGTTCAGAAATTTCCTAGTCGAGGCTGGCTATGGTGTGCTCGAAGCAACCGAGCGGGAAAAAGACAGTTATGAAAGACAAAATGTATTGGAAGGCATAGCTGTAAAATTGTAGTGCAAGAGTATGTGAAAGTATAGTATAATTAAGGTATTAGCAGTAACCTATATATTCTATGACACGCACAACCATCAAAGCCACCAATATTGAATTGACACCAGAACTCCGTGAGTATGCAGAAAAAAGAGTTTCAGCACTTGAAAAGTATCTTTCGAACGATGAACTTATTCATATCGAAGTAGGGCAGGGTACCAAGCACAAGCATGGTGATGTGTTTCGTGCAGAAATACGTTTCATGTATCAGGGCAAGCAACTCTATGCGACTGCTGAAAAAAGTGATATTTTTACGGCTATCGATACCGCAAAAGAGCAAATAGCACGCGAGACCTCGTCACTCAAAACCCGTCTACACAAAAGGTTTCGCGATGGAGCAAAACGGGTGAAAGATATGGTACGAGGCTTCTCGAGTTCAAAATAATATACTCCTATGTCAAACGCACAACAAGCAGAATCAGAGTTGCATGATTGGGAACGAAAGTATGAGGTAGCGCAGAGGGCGCATGATACCAATGTAAAGCTTTCGTATACCGCGAAACAGCAATACGAAAAAACTGCACGTACCTACAAAGATGCGGAAGAAAAGTTTCACAGAGTTGAAAATGAATATCGCCGTCTCGAAAGAGAAAAGTCCCAGCTCGAGAGTGACATGCATCGCTATGAAGCGGAAATGAAACAAGCAAAGCAAGATCTCGATGTGCAAGAAAGCAATGCTCGTCGTGTTGACGATCAGTTCGCCGATGCAAAATGGAAAGTAAGCGACATGAAAGCAAAATGGGAACGCGCAAAGACGGAAGAGAAAGCCCAGAGTGCAAAAAGTGGTCAAGGAAAATGGAGTTCAGGATATTAAACAAAAAAGCACCGCGTCTGGCGCGGTGTTTTTTTTGTTACTTAATTTGAAAGCTTTAATCGCTTGAGAAATTCTTCCAGCTCTGGTCCTTTGATCTCGCGTTGCTCTCCTGGATCGAGACCATCGATAACGATATTTTCTATACGAAAACGTAGGAGGTTCACTACGTTGAAACCAAACGCCTTGACCATGCGACGCACCTGGCGGTTTTGACCTTCGGTGAGGATGATATCCATCGTCTCTGGTGAGTCAGCTTTGCGGACTTGCGCAGGACGTGCGCGGAAACCGCCGACATGAAGCCCGGATTTGATACCACGCAAGAGCGTGTTGTTGATAGGGCGGTTGAGCTCTACTCGGTATTCTTTTTCATGGAAACTGCGAGGGTGTAGAAGTCGCTCCGTGACACGTCCGTCGTTGGTCATGATGATGAGACCCTCTGAGTCTTTGTCGAGGCGTCCGACGGGAAATACTGGCACAGGAAATTTTGTTAGAGAGAGAATATCTTTTGCGTCCACTTCCTTGGTCGTTGTAACTCCGACAGGTTTGAAGTAGGCAAAATATCGGTTCGCTTCTTTTTTTACATTGCCAGCAGAAATCTTGTCACCACCTAGAGTGACGGTGTCAGTTTTGTTTACTTTCGTTCCGAGGGTTGCTTTTTTCCCGTTAACAAATATTGACCCTTTTTCTATGAGTGCATCCGCCTCGCGACGGCTAGCGATACTCATCTGAGCGAGGTACTTGTTGAGACGCATCGGATAGGAATTTGCGACACGAGGTTTTGCTACACGAGCTACTGGAGGACGGGTGTTTGTGCGCATAGTTGTACGTCCAGTGCTTGTAGGGCGCAAGTTTTTTGCCCTGCGTTTACTAGCACCTGTCGCACCTCGTGTACTTGTTTTCTTATATGGCGTTTTTTTATTTTGTATCATGGATGAGATGTGCCAAGTATATGCCTAGACATAGGACGATAGACAAAGCGATAAAAGTAGTAGTAAAACCAAACAGTGTGATAGCTGCGCCTGCAAAGCCGAGTCCGACGAGGTAGGCCACAGGGATCATACTGCGAAAGGTAGAAACAAGTTCGGGCTCTTCAACTTTGATAACTTTGAAGAAATACGTTTCCGCCATAATCTCGATAGTCGAAGCACCGAGACGTGTACCAAAGAGTAGTATAGCAAATATCGCGAGTGATGTACCTCCGTAGAGCGCAAAAGCGACGGTAGAAGCGATCATAACGACGAATCCAGCAATGAGCAATTCTTTTTCCCCATAGCGTTTGTCAGCGAGACGTCCGAGAGGGTATTGAAACAGTACAAACGGCAACAACATGACGGTAAAGATAATCCCGAGCGATTGGAAGTCAAATCCTATTACCGTAGTGAGATATAGAGGAGCATAGACCACCATAACCGCGAAAAACAACTGCAAGAGAAACTGCACGCCCAGGATATCTCGCACATCATGTCGACGAAAAGCTGATAAAATCGATCTGAGAATAGATACTTTCAAATACGGTGCATCGCGAAAGTCTTTGAGTGCAAACAGTGCTGTTACTGACACGATCGCGACCATGATAAAACTGAGTATGTAGATAGGTAAAAATCCAAAGTGTTTTGCCGCGTATCCGGCGAGAAATGGGGAGACGAGCCAGCCGACGTTGGTGAGGGTTAGGTAGAGACCTCGTAGAGTACCCGTCGTTTCTCTTGTCGAGAAGTGTCGCAAAAAAATATCGAGATTGAAAAACACAAGGTTGTTTGCTGCGACATACAAAATAAAACCGATAGCCACATAGGTACCTCCTGCAAAGAGGAGTGTAATACCGAGAAGTGAAAGTGTGAGCGCGATTAGGAATGCTGTTTCGTTGCCGAGTGTTTCCACAACACGAGGCATGTACTCGAGACAGATAAGTGTCGTGATTGCGGCGAGGACGAACAGTATACTCACCCAGGATTCTCCGAGACTCTCTGCGATAAATGACGAGTTGATATACGCTGTCAGTGCAACGTTGATAGAGAAGATGAGCCCGAGGCCAAATACATGGTGTAGTATGCGTTTCATATACAAAGAACACTATAGCAAAAAACAGCCTTGCCGTATACGGTAGGGCTGTTTTGAGTAGTGCCGATCGTTACACGCACAAGAGCACTGGGATAATCAATGGGCGCTTTGCAGTCTTCTGGAAGAGGAAGCGTTCGAGATTGTCGGTGAGCTCTTCTTTGATGATATCAAAGTTGATAGGTCGCTGTCCGTCACCTCCTTTCTCCACTGTTTTCTTTATGATACCGCGTGCTTCGTGGAGTAGTTCTTGGCTTTCCTTGAGGTAGACAAATCCACGGGAGATAATATCTGGACTCTTGCGGAGTTTACCTGTGTCTGCTGCAACGGTCGCAACGATAACAAACATGCCGTCTGCTGCGAGGAGTTGGCGGTCGCGAATAACTACTTCTTGTTCGTCGCCGACAGTAAATCCGTCAACCATCATCGCGTTTGATGGCGCCTTTTCTTTTCGTAAAGAAATCTTTTCTCCGTCTGGGGAAATTTCTATGATACTGCCGTTGTCAGGTACGACGATATGGTCCTCACGCTGACCGAGCTCAACAGCGAGTTCTTTGTGGAGCTGGAGACGGTAGTGGTTTCCGTGAATCGGGATAAAGAACTTTGGACGCACTTTTCTGTGTAGCCAACGGACGTCTTCTTTGTTGCCGTGACCTGTGGCGTGGACATAGTCTTCACCTGGCGTACGGTAGGAAATTATTTTGACCCCTTGGCGAGCGAGACCGTCCTTGAGACGTTCCACTGCACGTTCGTTACCTGGAACAACCGATGCTGAAAGAATGATCGTGTCACCTTTTTGGAGGGAGAACTTTTTGTGAGTTTTATTTGCTGCGCGGTTGAGTGCTGCAAACTCTTCACCTTGTGCACCAGTCATGAGGATGATGACGCGATCGGGAGGGTAGTTGTTCACCTCTTCGAGTGAGATCAGGGTGCCTTTCTTTGGTTTGATGAGACCCGCCTCTATAGCGACTTCGATGTTTGTTTTCATCGAGCGACCTTCGAGCACGACACGTTTGTTCAACTCTTCTGCAATCTCGATAACACGCATGAGACGTGTGATGTGTGACGCAAACGCTGCGATGATGGTGCGACCCTTTATTTTCTTGATCAGATTTTCGAGACCCTGATGCACTTTTATTTCAGGAAGTGAAAATCCTTCGTTCTCGATGTTGGTCGAGTCGGTCATGAGCAAAAGTGTTTTTGCTGTATCAAAGCGCGCGTACTCTGCTTCTTCGGAATCAGAGACGACGCCATCGAACTGGTCGAGTTTGTAGTCTCCTGGGTTCACGATCCATCCATGAGGTGTTTCTACGATCACACCCATTGAGTCGGGGATAGTGTGTGTCACGCCCCAGAAACGAACTTTGATATTTCCACACATGACGACGTCGTTTTTCTCAACAACAATCGCGTTTAGCGCAGGCAAATGAGGGAACTCGGTCTGACGTTTTTTGAGCATGAGCACGGTGAGGTTGCGGGAGTAGACCGGTGGGTTGCCGATACGAGAGAGTACGAGAGGCACACCTCCGATGTGGTCGAGGTGTCCGTGGGTGACGATGAGTGCGCGTATCTTCTCCTTGCGCTCCTCGAGGTAGCGCGTGTTTGGGATAACGTAGTCGATACCAGGAGTTTCCTCTGTTGAGAAGTGCATACCTGCGTCAACAACGATAATATCGTCGCCGATCTCAATAGCGGTCATGTTTTTGCCGATTTCTTCTACACCTCCGAGTGGGATGATGCGTATGACACCTGGGGCAACCGGTGGGATAATATCAATCTTTTCTTTTTGCACATGCGGGCGTGACATGCGACGAGGCATCGGACGCTTTGCTTTTTGTGCAGGAAGTGCGGATTTGGTTTGTGGGTGCGCCTGACTCACGTGGGTGAGTACTTTGCGGAGCTCTGTGTGGTCATGCACTTTTGTGTGCACGCCCGAGTGTGCGCCTCCTGCGGGTGCAGGACGCGAGAAGACACGTGTTTGTGTTCCGCCCGGTGTGCGGTGTCCAGCGGTTGCACCTTTGTAGGTTCCAGCGTACGGACGTGGTTGCGGTCGTCGGTGGTGACTACTTGAGCCACTATGATGTGTTTGTCTGTTGCCAGACGATGGTGTTTTGTTTTGATCCATACTAATGTGTGTATGCGTGTGCATACGTTGTACTGTCGAACAGTAATGCTACTAATGATAATGAGTTTGATCTATTGTTTACTCGTAAAGAGAGGCCAAAGTTTTTCATGATTGGTGTACCACGAAGTGACATTGGCAAATCTTTCTGATGATACTCCCATGGAGACAAGGTCACGACCACCGACCTCTTTATTTGAAACATAGATGTAAGAAGGGGAAAAGAGAAATACAGCAGGCTTGTCAGTAAGTATTTCTTTGATAAATGATGCGTAGGCTACGGTTCGTACGCTCGCATCTGTCTCTTTCGCATTTTTCTCGAGAATAGCGTCTACTGTTTTGTTGACATAACCGGAGACATTGAGACCTGGATCGTTGCGCTGTGAAGAGTGCCAAAATGCAAACAAGTCACTTTCTTGACTGACCACTTTTCCAAAAAGTAGCGCATCGTAGTCTCGTTCGCGAATAATTTGCTGGTTGAGTGTGCCTGTGTCGTATACTTTGATATCAACGAAAATTCCGACAAGTGAAAGATTGTCCCGGATAATCTCTGCGGTACGTTTGAGTTCTGGTGTGTCTGACGTAGCTATTGAAAAACGTAGTGGTGTGACTTTTTTGTCGATTGTTTTTGAACGAAAGCCGTCCTCGCCGATTGTCCAACCGTTTTTGTCTAGTAGAGCGTTTGCGCCAGCGATGTCTTGGGTTGCGACAGCAGGGAGTTCGAGGTTCGGGATAAGTCCTGGCGGAACAGGGGACGCAATCGGCGTTCCAAATCCATAGAGAGCTTCACGAACGATTGCTTCTCTATCGATTGCTTTGTCGATAGCTGTTTTAACACCAGTTTGATTGAGGACTTCAGCTTTGTTTTGGTTAAAGTAAACACCAAAGACACGTGGCAACGCTGTTGCGTCGACAAGCATATTGCGGTCGGCAAGGAGTGTCGCGTCGAGTGGTGACACTGAACCTGCTTGGTCGATAGAACCACTCTTGAGTGCAGCCAGACGCTCGTCTTCGTTTGGATAAAAACGAATAGTCATAGTTTCAATAAAAGGTTCTCCGCCAGGGGCGTCGTCGTAGGCGCGCAATGTGTACTCTTCAGGCACGCCGGAAGAGTCTTTGGAGACGCTCTCAACTCGGTATGGTCCTGCGCCGATAGGTTTGATATTAAAATCACTGAAAGAAAATTCTTCGCTCGATGCGTTCTCCCAAATATGTTTTGGCAAAATACCGACGGTAGTGTTTTCGAGAAAACCAACAAACGGTTGCTTGAGTGTGAAAACGACAGTGCGGCTATCTACTGCTTCACTGGTGACGCCTTCCCATTTGACACGGAGCGGACTCTTGAGGATATCACTCTGGATTGCTTCGACAGTAAAGACGACGTCTTCTGCGGTGATAGGCTCACCATCCTGAAAGAGTGCGCCTTCTTTTATAGTGAACGTATAGGTAAGCCCAGCCTCGTCAACGGTCCACTGCTCTGCGATATCGGGAACGAGTGTGTTGTGGGCGCCTTCTCGAGTGAGTCCACTGTAGATGAGTGCTGTGAGGTCCCGGTCAGCGTCGGTCAGAGCGATCACAGGGTTGACGTAGCGTGGAGTTCCTATAACGCCTTCGACGAGTTCGCCTCCATGGGAGGGGACTGATACTTCAAATTTACTTGAAAGAGAATAGACAGCAACGAGAGTACTGATAAAAAGCAGGGCAACAAATACTAAAAACAAATACCATTCTTTTTTGGTAAATGATGAAAATATTGCATGCCAGTCAGCACGGGTTGGCAGACGAAAAAGTCTGTTTTTTGTACGCATAAATAAATGTAAAAAAAGTATGGAGTGTCCTTCCTAGCGAAGTGCTATGTGAGCAAGTGTCACCAACACAAAGAGGATCGCAACAACAATCGTAAAGACAAAGAGAAATTTCTCAAATCCGCGTCGCTTGTGGTAGGTGATACTGCCATCACCGCCACCGAGCGCGCCACCAATACCCGCACTTCTTTCTTGGAGAAGCACGCCAATTGCGAGACATATCGCTAGGACAATCTGCGCATAAGGGAGTATTGAGAGAATAGCTACCATACAAAGAGGACTATATCATGTTTGCAATACCTTTGCAACAAGTATGTTGGTCACTTGATAGTGTATTTTTGTTCGTGTTGAGTCTATGGTACCTAGTCGTTCGTCTCTAGAAATACAATTATAAGCGAATCCAGAACTGACTACTATAGACTATAGACTATAGACTGGTATATACTATACACATATTGTTTTCCTGTTCGCAGGTAGTTTACCTATCTGGATTAAAAACATACCAAAGCCATGGACGTCCCGTACAACAAAGATATTACCTATATCGCAAAGACACACTTCCGCAACGAAGAAAAAGTTTTTGGTATTAAGAAAAAAGATCGCCGTCAGCACATGTACGTGCTCGGAAAATCTGGAACAGGAAAATCCGTCCTTCTCCAAAACATGATCATCCAAAACATCGCCAACGGCGAGGGTGTTTGTGTGGTAGACCCGCACGGTGAGCTCGTCGAAGATATTCTACGCTCGATACCTGAAGATCGTATCAAGGACGTTATCTATTTTAACCCTGCAGACACCGAGTATCATGTCGGTTTTAACGTGCTCGAAGTCGAAGATCCGAAATACAAACACCTTGTAGCGTCGGGACTCATGGGTATCTTTACAAAGATTTGGGCAAACACCTGGAGTGCTCGTATGGAGTACATCATGAACAACGCGATTCTTGCGCTGCTTGATACACCAGGAACAACCCTCCTCGGTATTCAGCGTATTCTTGTCGACAAAGACTATCGCCAGCAAATCATCGGCAATCTCAAGGATCCGGTGGTCAAGACGTTTTGGATTCACGAGTATGAGGCATGGCAAGACAAGTTCCGTAACGAAGCTATCGCTCCGATCCAAAACAAAGTGGGACAGTTTCTTTCGACATCGATCATCCGCAACGTTGTCGGGCAAAGTCAGTCCACCATCAATATTTTTGAAATCATGAACACGGGAAAAATATTTCTCGTGAACGTGTCCAAAGGTCGTGTCGGTGAAGACAACTCTGCACTCCTCGGAGGTATGCTCATCACAAAAATCCAGCTCGCTGCGATGGAGCGCGTGCGTATACCTGAACTCGAGCGTAAAGATTTTTATTTGTATGTCGACGAATTCCAAAACTTTGTTACCGACTCGTTTGCATCGATTCTCTCCGAGGCGCGCAAGTATCGTCTCAACCTGATCATTGCTCACCAGTACACGGCTCAGCTGTCTATTGACGGCAGTTCTGCTGTTCGTGATGCAGTGTTCGGCAACGTGGGAACGATGATTATTTTCCGCGTAGGTGCGGACGACGCGGACTTCTTGGAAAAAGAATTTGCACCAGAATTTTTGCCCGAAGACATCCTCGCGCAACCAAACTACCATATCTATCTCAAGCTCATGGTTGACGGCGTGACGTCGCGACCTTTTTCTGCGTACACATTGCCACCGATGCTGATCAACGCCGCGGACGATAGCAAGCAGAAAGTTATCGAAAATTCTCGTGCGATGTATACAAAGAAAAAGGAAGTTATCGAAAAAGAAATCAACGAATGGAGCGGTATGATGGGCACACGTGAAGCAAAGGCGCCAGAAGGGAAATGGAAGGCGACGTGTTCGACGTGTGGAAAAGAAGTAGCTGTTCCGTTTGAACCTCAAGAGGGACGTCCTGTGTACTGTAAAGATTGTATGCAAAAGATAAAGGACGGTACACTCACACCAGTTAAAAACTTCAAGGTCAACCCTCGCAAGCAAGTCGAAGCAAACGACGCACTCGCTGCTCTCGGTATAGAGTTCCAGGCTCAGGCAGGTCAGGCAACTGAACGTATGGAGCGTCCGTCATCGGCTCCTTCTCCAGTCTCGAGTTCTGGGCCTACACCAAAACGTTCAGAAGCTCCGCAAAAAGTATTTACCCCTCGGCCAGCGCCACCACAGTCGCAAGCAAAACCACAACAGAGTACCGTACCTGGGACTGCCGCTCCAGTTGCGCGTCCGCCGATGCATTCTGTGCCAAAAGACTACGACAAGAAACCGGGTGAGAAATTCGTCCACGGTCCACGTAAAAGTCCCGACAAAGAAGACCTCGGTAAAATACTTGCCGACGCTCTCAAAGACGCAGGTAAAACATTTTCTAAAAATGACGGCGACCAAACTGTCGGTGTCGAAAAAAGTCTTGCGACACCTGTCGTTCCAGTCGTGCCTCCTGCGGTCTCGCTCTCATCGCTCAAGTCGCAGTCAGCTCCATCAGTTTCAACTTTTTCAAAAAAAGAGCAGTCGGAAGAGAACAAAGACGAACTCAGAAAAGTCCTTGCTGGACTCATGTCAAAAAAAACTGAACACACCGATGACCATAACCATCGCGATGCAGATATTCAAGAGCCTGCTATAGCAAAGGTTATCGACACCGAAGACCGCGCCTTTCGCGAGGCACAAGCCGACACGGTAGAGGAGGTAAAAGAAATTATCGATAGAGAGCAAGAGCGCCAGGAACAAGAGCGACAAGAAAATCTTTTGCGAGAAAAGGAACAAGCAGAAAAGGCTCTTCGAGAACAGGAAGCACGCGAAGAAGAAGAGCGTGAGAGAAAACAAAAGGAGCAGACACTCCGTGAAGAAAAAGAACGTCAGGAGAAACTCGAGCAAGAAATCCGTGAACGTCGCGAGCGTATCGAGCGAGAGCGCAAAGAGCTCGAAGAAAAGATGGCGCGCGACAAAGCGGAGCGTGAAAAACAGCTTGCCATAGCTCGTGCAGAAGAAGAGAAAAAAAGAGAGATAGCACGCCAGAAAGAAGAAGCTGAAGCGAAAAGAATTCGTGAAGAGTTGCAGGCAGAGACGGCAAAGAAAGATGCTGCTGAACAAAAAAAGGTAGCGGAGGAACGCGCGCAACAAGAAGCAGACAAAGAAGCTGAAGCGTGGCTTCGCAATCAAAGAGAGCGACGTGTCTACACTGATCGTGAAGGCAAGGTGGTGCCACCCGTTGGTGCTGATGTAGAGGAGGAAGATGTAGTCGAAGACGAGGCGCCAGAGCAACCAGCACAACAAAGAACAACCGCTTCACAACCAACATCTCCAACAAAAAAGAAAAAAGAAGTTCCAGAGGATTTACTCCGCCAGATACTGGGTTAAAAAGGTGTTGGAAAATACCTTGCTACAAGTCTTGTGGCAAGGTATTCTTGTAGTATATGAGTCCCGAAACTCGCAACTGTCAGAACTGCAAGCTCGATTTCACTATCGAACCTGAGGATTTTTTGTTCTACGAAAAGATCAAAGTTCCTCCACCGACGTTCTGCCCAGAGTGTTCTCATCAGCGTAGGTTTGCGTGGAGAAATACTCATGCTTTATATCATAGGCCTGATTCAATAAGCGGCAAAAATGTAATATCAATATATCATCCAGATACAAAGATGAATATAGTTGATCAAAAGTATTGGTGGAGTGACGAATGGGATCCTTTAGATTATGGTATAGAATTTGATTTTTCTCGGACCTTTTTTGAACAATGGAAAGAACTTAGAGACACAATACCCTTTCAGTCACTTTCAAACTCAAAAGCTGTTAATAGTGACTACTGTAATGTTGCGGAAGAAAGTAGCGATTGTTATTTGATTTCTGCGAGTTGGAAAAATGAACGTGTCATGTATTCTGATTCTATCGTAAAAATAAAAGATTCACTTGATTTGTATGTTGTAGAAGATAGCGAATTTTGTTATGAATGCACTTACTGCAAAGAATCATACCAATTGTTTTATAGCCAAGAATGCATAGCATGCACCGATTCTTATTTTCTGTACGATTGCAAAGGCTGTATTAATTGTTTTATGTCCTCAGGGCTCAGAAACAAGAGTTATGTTTTTAAGAATATCCAATATAGTAAAGAGGAATATTTTAAAAAAATTCGCGAGTACTCACTGGAGAGTTTTGAGACAATAAAGAAATTGAAGACGGAGTTTAATGATCTCAAGCATACTACTATTAGAAAATTTGCTATAACCACGAATAGTCATGAAGTAAGTGGCAACCATATTGACAATGCTTTCAATTGTAAAAATGTTTTTGATGTGTCGCATTCAGTAAAGAATTGCAAAGATTTATACTGGTGTGTCAATAGTATATTTGATTGTCGTTACTGCAATGCTATAGGTGCAATGGAAAATGCATTTGAAATGAATGACGCTGGCGTCGGTGGCTCATTTTGCCGTTTTTCAAGTGTTGTATATTCTTCACATGAAGTTTCATATTCTTTCAATTGTTATAATTGTCATGACATTTTTGGTTGTATCGGCCTGAAAAACAAGTCTTTTTGCATTTTGAATAAGCAATATACAAAAGAAGAGTATTTTGAATTGGTGGAAAAAATAAAGATGCACATGATGGATGTACCTTATATAGATAAAAAGGGGCGAGTTTATACATATGGAGAATTTTTTCCAATTGAGTTGTCACCTTTTGCTTACAATGAAACTGTAGCAAACGATTTCTACCCTCTAGACAAAGATGAAATATTGAACCAAGGATTTTTTTATCGGAATAAAGAGCAAAAAGAGTACGCCCCAACTAAATCTTTTTCGCAGATCCCAGACAAAATTTCAGATGTAGATGATACAATTCTTTCGGACATTATAGAATGCGATACATATAGTACGTTGGGACGCTGTACTCAAGCATTCAAAATAGTACCCGACGAACTTAGTTTTTATAAAAGATTCAATATTCCTGTACCAAGAAAGTGTTATCAATGTCGGCACAAGGAACGATTTGATACCAGAAACCCTCTCAAACTCTGGCACCGCTCATGCATGTGCGAGGAGGGTAGTCATGGACATGAAGGTAAGTGCGCAAGCGAATTCGAAACTTCGTACGCTCCCGAGCGGCCAGAGAAAATCTACTGTGAGGGTTGTTATCAAAAAGAGGTGCTGTAGGGACTTTTTTGCGCTCTTACTGGAACTTGCAAAAAAATGCGGTTATTTTATAATCTCCGCATATGAAAAAAGAATATATAGTTCCGGCGTTCGGTGTACTATTTTTACTCCTTGGGCGAGTCGCTTTTGCAGATGTCACTATCTCAGAAATCATGTACGACCCGGACGGTTCTGATACGAACCGCGAGTGGGTAGAGGTGTACAACGACAGTGGTTCGAGTGTCGATATGACGAGTTGGAAGTTTGTCGAGGCAGACACCAACCACGGACTCACTGGCTACTCTGGTGGTATGACGCTCGGAGCAGGTGAGTATGGAATTATTGCGCTAGACGCGGCGACATTTGCTAGTGAATACTCAACGAGCGGTCCAGTGTTTGATGCGAGTTTTTCGCTAATCAACTCGGGCGGTGAAACTTTGTCGCTCAAAGACTCGGGAGGAAATATCGTTTTTACTGTCAGCTACGATCCGACCCTTGGCGCCAATGACGACGGCAACAGTTTGCAAAAATACAACGGCTCGTGGGCAGGCGCCGATCCAACTCCTGGCAACAGCAACAGTGACAGTGACACTGATGGTCCAGCGGACAACACGGGCGGGGGAACAGGCGATGACTCTGATAGCGGAGATGAAAGTGACGACTCTGGCGATAGTGGATCTTCCTCGGGTTCTTCATCGTCAAGTGGCGGTGGCAGTACCGAAGAGAAAAAAGTGCAAGTGAACGATGAATGGCAACTCACTATTTATTCTGATAGCTACGGGATTGTTGGTGCACCGTCGCTCTTTACGACAGAAGTTGAAAACTTGTGGGGTAGTCGTGTTCGCCCAGGTCGCTATGTATGGAACATGGGTGAAGGTACAACATATGACGGAAAAGAAAACGGAGAGGTGTGGCATACCTATGAGTATCCGGGCGACTATGTAATCAGTATCGACTACTGGCGTACAGGTGCATTTGAAAAAGAGGTGAGTGTGCGACATACGTTTACCGTCAAAGCAACTTCGATGAGTATTGCCGGTATAGTACGGTCAAACGGCAACTTGGATGCGGAAATAAAAAATACATCGAGTAGTGAAGTCGATCTCACTGGCTGGAGTATCGTTTCGTCTATGCGTACATACAAAATACCAGCAGGTACGATACTGCTCGCAAACAAAACACTTACGTTGCCGTCGCGCTCAACACATTTTACTGCGACTGAACAAATGAGTTTGAAACTCACAGCACCTGACGGTGGCACTGTTGCATCGTCACTGCCTGTTGTGCAAGCAAAAACAACAACTTCGTACAGTGCCACCTCAAACAGAACTTCATCTTCATCGACGTCTTCGCGCACAAAAAATTCATCCAGCTCTAGTAGCGATGAAAGTGAAGAGGATGGAAATAAACTTTCTGCCGACGCGTCACGTTCGGGTGTACGACTCGAGGACAATATGTGGTGGCTTTTCGGTCTCGGGCTAATAGTGCTCGGGGTAGGGGCTACCGTGTATATGCGACGAGAAACTAAAAATAAAGACGACGATGATGATTTTGAAGTGAGTGTGGTGGGGGAGTAACTACCGTCCGTTTATTTTTCTGAGCATCGAAGGTATCTTTTTAAAGTCGGCAAGAAGTGTTGCGCGCAGTGAACCATTGTAAAGTGCCGAAGCTGGATGGTAGAGCGGCAAAAAATATTCAGTGTTGATCCCGGGAAGTTTCTCGTGAACTAGTTTTCCATGCGCGTCTGAAATTTTAAGTTTCGGAAAAAAGTCATTCATCGAGTGACGTCCGAGAAAGATAATGAGTTTCGGCGATATACAGTTCAACTCCTCGTGGAGCCACTTGCGACAGTCTTCTTTTTCCTTTTGCGTAGGGTCGCGGTTCTCGGGAGGGCGATATTTGACCACGTTTGTGATGTATACCTCTTCACGTTTCATTTTGATTGACGCGAGCATCTCGTCGAGAAATTTTCCTGCAGCTCCTACAAACGGTACGCCGGTCTCGTCCTCTTTTTTGCCTGGCGCCTCGCCTATAAACACGATGCTAGCGTCTGGATTGCCATACCCAGGTACACCACGAGTTGCCGTGTTTCGGAGTTCACAGGTGCACTTCTTGAGCCATTTTTTATGAATTGTTGCCAATGCTACGTCTTTTTTCATGCTTTGATTATAGCTCTTTTTCTGGTAGTATGTCTCGTATATGGGATTCAAATCATTTATCACAAAAACAGCATTACGAGCAAAGGGTGTTTCAAAAGACGAGGCAGAGCGTATCGCCGCTGAACTCGAGGCGCATCCAGAAATAGCAGATGCGATGAAGAAACTCGAGGACAACAAAGAGGTCAAAGCATTGCTTGAAAAAATCCAAAAGGAGATTGAAGAGAAAACAAAAGCGGGCATGAACGATATGTATGCATCAACTCTCGTCATGGGCAAATACAAAGCCGAGATGATGAAGTATCGCGAAGAGCTAGCTCCACTTATGCAACTGATGATGAAGCGTTAGGGTATGAAGAAGAAAAATGTTTACTATCAGCTATTGGTAAGCGCCTATTCGCTCTCTACTTTTTCTGAAGCCATTCTTGTACCTATTTATGCAGTTTTTGTGCAAAAGGTAGGAGGAGATATCCTCGATGCGGCGGGGGCGATTGCAACTTTCTATGTTGTTTGTGGTCTCGGAGAAATATTTATTCATCGAACAACATGGAGCAAGAATCATCGTTTAGCGCTCATGTTCTGGGGTTGGTTTATATGGCTCGGAGGTGTTGTTTCTTTTCTCTTTATTTCAAACATAGCGACTCTTTTTCTAGCACAAATACTGACTGCACTTGGAAATGCCATTGCAAATCCGGCTTACGATGCGGAACTTGCTGAACATACCGACAATGCATCGCGAGAAAAGCAGTACGGATACTACGAAGGAATTCAGGATATATTTCAAGGAATAGCAGCACTTGTTGGAGGAGTTCTTGCATTTGCCTACGGATTCAAGCTTTTGATAGTTGTCATGATTCTCACCGCAACGGTTTCTTTTGGACTATCCGCTGTATATCTTAGAAAGATTAAAAATGATAATAACCTAGTAAAAAAAATATGAGTCTCGCAATCGGTATCGTTGGTCTTCCCAACGTAGGTAAATCAACATTGTTCAACGCTCTCACCAAAAAAGGAGTTCCAGCAGAGAACTATCCTTTTTGTACGATCGACCCTTCGGTCGGTATTGTTCCTGTACCGGACGCGCGACTATGGAAGTTGTCAGATTTTTCAAAGTCTCGTAAAACCATTCCAGCGGCCATCGAGTTCGTTGATATTGCAGGTCTCGTCGAGGGTGCGTCAAAAGGCGAGGGTTTGGGCAACAAATTCCTCTCTCACATCCGTGAAGTGGACGCTATATTTGAAATGGTCCGCCTCTTTCCACTCACCGGTGGAGACAGTGATGTCACGCACGTGTACGGAAGTGTTGACCCTCTCCGTGATATCAAGGTTATCAACCTCGAGCTTTTGCTCGCAGATATGGAAACAGCAACCAAACGTCTCGGCGCTATCTCTCGTGAAGTAAAGCGTGGCGACAAAGAAGCGATAGTGGAAGAAGAAATGCTTAAGAAAGTTATTCTCGCAGTTGAAAGTGAGCGGATGGTTAATACGATTGCGTTTACGGAAAAGGAAATAGAGAAAATGAAGAGTATGCACTTCCTTACTGCAAAGCCTATACTCTATGGTTTGAACAAGCGCGCGGGAGCAAACAATTTTGACACTGCCGAACCTGAGAAATTTGCAGAGCTCACAGAATATATCGAGTCGACACAGGCTGGCTGGGTGTTGCTCGATGCGAAAATAGAAGACGAACTCAAGGATTTTGATGGTGCAGAGAAAGAGGAGATGCGTCAGGCTATGGGTGAGTCGGACGATGGTATCAACGACCTGATCACTGCTGGATACAAACTCCTCGGACTCGACACGTATTTTACAACTGGAGAGGACGAGACTCGTGCATGGACGATCAAAAAGGGTAGTACGGCACCTGTCGCAGGTATGGCGATCCATACAGATTTCAAAGAAAAATTCATCCGAGCAGAAGTGGTCTACTGGACTGACCTCCTCGAAGCAGGAAGTTACGGCGAAGCACGTGCAAAAGGTAAAGTGCGTACTGAAGGAAAAGAATATATCGTGAAAGACGGTGATGTGATTGAGTTTAAGATATAGCTATGGACCATACGCGCGAGCCGAAATTTGACCCTGATTCATTTACTCGACTAGCCACTGAGTTTGTGAGTACTTTTCCAGGAAATACTCTTTCATATGATGAGAGAGCCATACTTATGCTCGACTCTCTTTTTACAGATTGTGATGCGATCGGAAAGTATTCTGATGAAGAAAAATATCGAATACTTCTTTTTGTAGGCTCATTTTTAGGTGAATGCTTGGCAAAAGTCTTTAGCGGGCGCTGGGTGTATCAAGACGTTTCAGAAAGATGGGGAATAGAAGTAATTGCGAAAAGTAACGAAACTGCATTTCTCAATCCCTTTTACAAAATAGAGAAAATGCTAGATCTTGAAGAAGAGGCTGGTGCGATAGAGTACTGGTACAATATAACAAAGACCATCATCTAAAGTATGTCAGAAGAGAAAAAAGGAGAATTGTATACGTTTCTAGGTGGAGTATTCTGGGCCTTTTTTCCTATCATAACCATACTTGCTCTCAAGGGTGTTCCGAGTATGACAACACTTGCTTGGTCAACAGGATTCTCGTGCCTGTTCTTTCTTGTGTTATTTCTATACAAAAAACAATATAAGGAACTACAAAAGAAAAAAGTTTGGTTGTACTCACTGTTCGTGGCTCTACTTACTGGGGTATGTTTTTACGGGCTATTCTTTTGGGGTTTAACCATGACGACTGCAGGCAACGCTGGACTTGTCGCCCTCTTTGAAACTTTTACGTCTTTTGTCTTTTTTAGCATACTCAGACGAGAGCACTTCAAGACGGAGTATAAAGTTGGCGCAGTGCTCATGGTACTAGGTGCTGGTTGTGTATTGTTCAGGAACTTTTCTGGTATCAATCAAGGAGACTTGTTGATTGTAGCAGCGACGTTCTTTGCACCGGCGGGCAACATGTTTCAGCAAAAACTGAAAAAGATTACAAAGACTGAAACAATACTATTTTTACGTACACTTATTTCGACGCCTATTATATTTTTACTTGCGATACTGCTTGGTCAGTATGTTACAGTGTCGGAAGTGCGGCACGTGATACCTTTTCTTCTGATAAACGGCATACTCATCGTAGGCCTATCGAAAGTATTCTGGATAGAAGCAATACATCGTATCTCGGTAACAAAAGCTATAGCACTTGGGGCGTTTATCCCGTTCCTTACATTGATACTTTCATGGATTATTTTTAATCAAGCACCGACGTGGCCGCAAATCGTTTCCTTGCCGTTTTTGATAGCAGGAACGTATTTACTTACAGATAATTGGAAATTTAAAAAATGAAAAAGATTATTATCATTGGATTGACCGGCGCTGGTAAAACAACGCTTGCGAATAAACTGGGTAGTGCATTGGGGATCCCAGTTTTTCACCTCGATCAATACTTTTGGAAAGCTGGCTGGCGGCATGTGAGTCAAGCAGAGTTTTATGCAATGCAGGAAAAAATCATTGCAGAAAATAGTACGTGGATTATGGACGGAGGGTTTCCTCGATCGAAATCACTCGATCTTCGTATTGCGCACGCAGATACTATCATCTTTTTCGATTTACCCGTTGTTATTCCATTATGGAGAATGGCAAAGCGTTATTTTGAAATGCGTGGCAGAGAACGACCAGATGTTGGTTCTGGAAACAAACAACAACATCCCTTCACAAGGGCGGATATAAAGTACGCTATTAATTATCCAAGAAAAGACATCCACGAGAAGCTGGCGAAAGTTGGGAGTACCAAGCATGTTTTTGTGGTTAGAAGAAGTAAAGATATTGCGACCTTACTTAATAGTATCGACAAAATTGAATTATGAAACTAATATCAATAAACATAGAACAAAATAAGCACTTAAAGATTGTGCTGCCGTTTCTGGAACACGAAAGGCCAGATGTCGTCTGTTGCCTAGAAATATGTGAAGCAGACGTACCCAAGTTTGAAAAGTTGCTTGGTATGCAGAGTTTTTTCAAACGGGTCAACAAAGGGCTTTTTGAAAAAGATGGGCATGAAGATTATGTCGGCAATGCGGTATTTGCACGCAATTTTTTGTCCAAGAATTTTCAGTACTATTTTGGAGATGAGTCTAGTGTTCGATCCTATGAACATACACCAGACCCTAAAAAGTTCCGAAACAATTCTCAAATACCACTTTTGTGGATGGACGTCGAGCATGAGGATGTTGTCTTTAGGCTTGCAACCACACACTTAACCTGGACCATGGAAGGAGAAAGCACTCCTTATCAATTGGAAGATGTGGAAAAAATGCTTTCAATCACTAAAACTCTCGGTGAGCTTGTTCTTGTCGGAGACTTCAATGCTCCCCGCGGTGGAGAAACGTTCTCATGTATAGCTAGAATATACAAGGACAATATCCCGCCTGAATACAAGACCAGCATCGACCAGAATCTGCACAAAGTAAAAGGTTTGCAGTATATGGTAGACGGACTTTTTACCACACCTGCCTATGTTGCAAGCGGAGTGAAACTAGTCGATGGTGTGAGTGATCACATGGCAATAGTTGCAAATATTGATAAAATATAAAAATGGAACTGCACCCCGTTGTACAACAAATAAAAGATTTACTCACAGAGAACGCTATCGCGTTTAGTTATTTTGAGCACGAGGCAGTACGGACGAGCGAGGAAGCGCACGCACTCCGCCCTGGATACGAACTCTCGCAAGGAGCAAAGGCGCT
>JACCDN011012963.1_pt1 | contig 20279 bp, 22 predicted proteins | sample 7441691 | NCBI WGS metagenome assembly JACCDN01 (sample SAMN15323439, study PRJNA562643) | freshwater metagenome | isolation source: river surface water | place: USA:Blue River Watershed | collected 2017-08-16 | reverse complement strand
ATGCGGCAACTAGGGCCAGGAACACAAGTGAAACGATGATCGGAAGCATCACTCCCATCGGAATGACATAGCCGAAGATTGCGATGTCCATGTGACCTGGAGCTAGACGAAGAGCACCATCCAACCAGCCGATATACCAGTCGGGCTGAGTACCAGCGGAAACAGGGGAGGGGTCGTATGGTCCGTAGTTCCAGATCGGGTTGATTGTGAAGGTTGCGGAAATTGCAGCAATCACACCGAAGACCAGGAAGAAGAATCCACCAGCCTTAGCAACATAAACCGGCATTAGCGGATAGCCAACCACGTTGTCATCCCTGCGGCCAGGACCTGGGTAGTGGGTGTGCTTGTGAACGACAACCATCATCAGGTGCACAGCCAATAGGGCAATAATCAGCGCAGGGATAATCATGATGTGCAGGCTGTAAAGTCTGGCAACTACTTCGGTTCCAGGGAATTCTCCACCAAACAGACCAGAGGAAATTGCAGGTCCAATTACTGGAACACCCTTGATCATTCCATCAATAATTCTTAGTCCGTTTCCAGACAGCAGGTCATCGGGAAGTGAGTAGCCGGTGAAGCCCGCGGCCATTCCCATCACAAATAGCAAGAAGCCGACGACCCAGTTGAGCTCTCTTGGCTTACGGAAAGCGCCGGTGAAAAACACGCGCAACATGTGCAGACCAGCCGCTGCGACGAAGACCAGTGCGGCCCAGTGATGAACCTGGCGCATCAGCAGGCCTCCGCGAATATCGAAACTGATATCCAGCGATGAAGCGTAGGCGACTGTCATTTCGGCACCCTTGAGCGGGGCGTAGCTTCCGTCATAGTAGGTGTGGGCCATTGAAGGCTGGAAGTAGAAAGTCAAGAAGGTTCCTGAGATGATGAGGATCACAAATGAATACATCGCGACCTCACCGAGCATGAAGCTCCAGTGGTCGGGGAAGACTTTGCGACCGAAGTTCTTCAGGACCGTGCCAACTGTGAGTCTTTCGTCAATGTAGTTGGCGGCTTTTCCGATTGCGGTTTTTGGCTCAGTTGTCGAACTCATTTTCTTATTTCCTCATGTCCCAGAACGATGGTCCAACCGGCTCTAGGAAATCACTCTGCGCGATTAGATATCCCTCGTCATCAACTGCGATTGGCAGCTGGGGCAGAGGGCGAGAGGCCGGACCGAAAATAACTCTGCAGTGATCAGCCAAGTCAAAAGTTGACTGGTGGCATGGGCACAGCAGGTGGTGGGTGTGCTGCTCGTAGAGCGCCACCGGGCAGCCAACGTGGGTGCAAATCTTCGAGTAAGCGACGATGCCGTCGTACGACCAGTCCTTCTTGGCAGGGTCTTCCTTGAGATCCTTAGGGTCAAGGCGAACCAGCAGAACAGCGGCCTTTGCCTTCTCTTCGAGCTTGTGGTGTGCCTCGTTCAAGCCCTCAGGAATTACGTGGAACACAGAACCGATGGTGACATCGGATGCCTTGATTGGGGTGCCGTATGGGTCGCGAACAAGTCGAACGTTCTTCTTCCACATGGTGTGGCGAAGGTTTTTGGTTTGGTCCTTACCTAGGTCGGCGAAGAAGAAAATCGCAGGCAGCGGGAATGCAGCTAGAGCGGTGTAAAGGCTGCGGCGAATCAGCTTGCGGCGAGTGAAACCCGACTCCTGGTCGGCAATCTTGATGATCTCGATTGCACGAGCGCGGTCTTCCTCTGAGCTGCGAGCGAGGTGGCGCTCTTCGCTGACTTCGGCGTCTGGCATCAGGGTCTTTGCCCAGTGCACAGCACCGATACCGATACCCATAAGGCCGAGGGTGATGCCCAGACCTAGGAACAGGGTGTTATTACGAACGGTGCCGAGGTCTTCGGTGATTGGGAAAGCAAAGTATGCCCAAATCGCGAAGGCCGAACCGAAGGCCGAGAGCAGGAACATCGCTGCCACCTGGCGTACTGCTGCTCGCTCGTGCTTCGGGCTCTTGTCGGTCATTCTGACACGGTGCGGCTCGAGACCTGGGTCCTTGATCGCATCCGCCGGAATTACCGCCAGACCACTGTCGTAAACGTGCTCGGCTTCAGCTTTTGCTACTGCCTTGCCCTCTTTGCTCAACTGAAACTCCTTAGTTTCCTTGAATTTTCAAAAGTTAGTTCGACTTGGCGCCGAGCCAGATCGTGATCGCGATGATCGTGCCGAATGCAAACACCCAAGCAAACAGACCCTCAACAACCGGACCGAGGTTGGCGAGCTCGTAACCACCGACTGATGGGTGAGTCTCGACATACTTCAGATAGCTGATGATGTCCTTCTTGTCTTGCGGGGTGAGGTTTGCGTCATTGAAGACCGGCATGTTCTGTGGACCGGTCACCATTGCCTCGTAGATGTGCTTCTCGGTTACGCCCTTCAGGCCAGGTGCGAACTTGCCCTCGGTGAGAGCACCACCAGCGCCGACGGCATTGTGACACATCGCGCAGTTGATGCGAAACAGTTCGCCACCCTTGGTGATGTTGCCGTTGGTCTCGAGCATGGCTGCGGTTGGAACAGCAGGGCCAGGGGCGAGCGATGCAACGTATGCGGCCATCGCGTCAATCTGGTCTTGGGTGAACTGCAGTGGCTTCTTCTCGAGCTGAGGACCTGAGGCCTGACCAGGCATACGACCGGTGCCAACCTGGAAGTCAACCGAAGCTGCGCCGACACCGATGAGCGATGGACCAACCATCTCACCCTTGGCGTCAGAGCGACCCTCGCCGGCCTTGCCGTGGCAGCTAGCGCAGTTCGCCAGGAACAGCTTGCGGCCTTCCTCGATCTGCGCCGCCGAGTAGGTGGCTGACTGTGATGGAGCGGCAACGGTGGTTGCCACAGCGTATCCGCCACCTGATAGGAACAGACCCGCAGCGATTACGAGCGCAGCCGCAAACTTGTTGCGACCTCCGGTGCGCTTCTTCAGTGCCATTTAGTTTCCTTGAGCTTTCTATTTCAGAACGTAAACGATTAGGAACAGGCCGATCCAGACCACGTCAACGAAGTGCCAGTAGTAAGACACGACGATTGCGCTGGTTGCCTCGTAGTGACCAAACTTCTTGGCCGCAAATGTCTTGCCGATGACCAGAAGGAACGCGATCAGACCGCCGGTCACGTGCAGGGCGTGGAAACCGGTGGTGAGGTAGAAGGCGCTGCCGTAAGAGTTTGAGTTGAGAGCCACACCGTGCGAGATCAGCTGAGCGTATTCCCAGACCTGACCGGCCACGAAGACCGCGCCGAGGAGGTAGCTGAGGAAGAACCACTCGACCATGCCCCACTTGACAGGGGAAAGGCCGGTTGCGCGAGGCTGAAGGCGCTCTGCGGCGAACACGCCGAACTGAGCGGTGAACGACGACAGCACCAGGATGATCGTGTTGATCAGCGCGAACGGCACGTTGAGAGTGTTGGTGCCTTCCTCCCAAATCGCTGGAGCGTTGGCCTTGAGGCTGAAATACATTGCGAATAGGGCGGCGAAGAACATCACCTCACTGCCAAGCCAAACAATGGTGCCAACCGAGGTGGCGCTGGGTCGATTGATGACAGGTGCACTTAGGGTCGTCATGGCTTCAAGTCTATCGGGGCGGAGGGGCTGAAATCGGCTAAGACAGGCAGAAAAGTCGGATTCTACGGGGTGTAAAACACGAATCTGCTACAACTTAGGTGTGAGCATCGAAAATAGCTGGCCGAAAACCCTGACCACACTGCTGGAGCGCAGGGATTTGTCGCGCGAACAGGCATCCTGGGCAATGCGCGAGATCATGTCGGGGGAGGCATCCGAGGCTCAGGTCGGCGCATTCATGATGGCGTTGCGGGCGAAGGGCGAGACCGTTGCCGAGTTAGCTGGTCTGGTGGATGTGATGCTCGAGCACACCGTTATTTTGGACACCGGTTCGGATGCCGTTGACATCGTCGGTACCGGTGGCGACATGGTTGGCACGGTGAACATTTCGACAATGGCGTCGGTAGTGGCTGCCGCGGCTGGTGTACCTGTGATGAAGCACGGAAGTCGCTCAGCATCAGGTAAGACGGGCTCTAGCGAGATGCTCGAGGTGCTTGGCGTGCGACTCGATCTGTCACCTGAAGTCGTTGCTGATGTATTCCGCGAATGCAGCATTACTTTCTTTTTCGCACCGGTGTTTCACCCGGCAATGAGGCACGTAGCGCCGATTCGTAAGCAATTGGGCGTTCCGACCACCTTCAATTTCCTGGGTCCGCTGGCAAATCCAGCGCAGCCCATCGCAACCTCGCTCGGTGTCGCAAATGTTGAAATCGCACCAAAGATGGCCATGGAATTGGCATCGCGCGGTCGCGCGGGACTCGTTTTCAGAGGCGGAGACGGCCTCGACGAGCTGACCACCACAACCTCCAGCCAAATTTGGCAGGTTTCAGGGGGAGTGGTTAGTGAGTTCTCGATTTCGCCAGAGTCTCTCGGCCTGAAGACTGCTGTTTTGGCAGATCTGATTGGCGGTGACCCGCACGAGAACGCTGAGGTCGCCAAAAAGCTTTTTGGCGGCGAACGAGCTGGCAGGTTTGAGTCGATTCGCGAGATTGTTGCGCTCAACGCGGCAGCCGGGCTGGTTGCCTTCGAATTAGCCAAGGATGCGAGCCTCGCAGGAACCTCGCTAGAGCGCAGATTCGTTGCGGCGCTCGACAAAACCTTCTGCGCGATCGACTCAGGCGCTGCGAGAGAGAAGCTCTCGCAGTGGATCGCCGTCACGCAGCGCTGAGCGCATCCTGACAGTCAATCAACAGGGAATGGGCTATCTCGCCTAGAAAAACACTACTTGACATAATGTGCATTATCGGCAAAAGGGATGCCCGACCTAGAGCCAAGACCGAAGCCAGCTCGCCAGCCCTTTCGGTGATACCGGCTCACTCGTGGCAATGAGTTCTGGGGCGCTCCACCAGCGAATTTCTAACACGTCGCGATGTTCATCCTGGGTCCACGAGGATTTGTCGAGTACCAGAGACTCAGGGCTCAGATCCAGCCTGGAAATGTCGAACTCGAATACGTGGTCTTCGTAGGTGTGTGAATTCACGCCATCGCCCCAGAGCCATTCGCCGCGTTCCTGATAAACGATTTCGCCCAGTTGATCCTCACTGAGCGCCAAACCGGTTTCTTCGAGCAGCTCGCGTACAGCGGTCGCGCGCGGAGTTTCGCCCTGATCGATGCCGCCTCCGGGAATCAACCAGCGCGGTGGCAATAGCACCTCAGGATCAAAGTGGGTCCGCAGCAGCAGAAATCTTTCGCGTCGGTAATGCAGCAGTACGCGAGCGGTCGGTCGATGCTGACCAGGAATCAACGGTTGCCCTCTGCTTTGAAAAACCTTAGAGAGGTCTGCATGAGATACCCGATTCCGAATGCGAACATCACGGTTCCGAGACCCACCTGGCCACCCAGAAGCCAACCTACGGTCAGAACGATCGACTCGTAAAGCGTGCGAATCTGCCAGACAGGTCGGCCGAACTTTCGAACAGATCCCATGATTAGGCCGTCTCGCGGCCCCATTCCCAGATTGCTGCTGATGTAAAGACCCGTTGCAAAAGCAACGATGACCATTCCAATGGTGAACTGCAGGATGCCTGGCAGGAACTCGGTCTGCTTTGGCACCAGAGGCAGCCAGAGATCGGTAAACAGGCCGATGCAGATTGCATTCAACACGCTGCCGATGCCGGGCTTGACCTTTAGTGGAATCCAGGTGAGCAAAACCAGAACGCTAACCACTATGGATGCGATGCCGTAGCTCACGCCCGAACGAACCGAGATGCCCTGCGCCAGAACGTCCCAAGGCGCGATGCCGATTTTCGCATCCACCATGCAGGCAATGCCGAGTCCGTAGATGAACAGGCCGACCATGAGTTTGGCGAGGCGAGGAAACATTTTTCCGTCTAGCGAACTGTTCACCCTGCAAGCCTAGGTGAGGCATGATGAAGTCATGAGCAACTCGTTCTTTGCAGGACCACTTCCCCACCGAGTCGCTCATCGCGGGGCTACCGACGCAAACCGACTCGACGAAAACACCTTTGACGCGTTCAATCTGGCACTTGAGCAGGGTGCAACTCACCTCGAGACAGATGTGCGGGCAACAAAAGACGGTCACGCGGTGATTTTTCACGATCCGACACTGACCCGACTCACCACGTCCTCTACCCTGCCGGTCGTGACCGCACGCATTGAGGATCTGACTTGGCAGGAACTCGAGCAGATTTCTCTGGCCCGCGGCGGTCGTGTCATGACCCTGCGTCAGTTATTCGAGGCTTTTCCGGATGCCAGGTTCAACATCGACATCAAATCTCGATTGGCGATCGAACCCACTGCCGCTGTGCTCGCCGAGGTAGGCCGCCAAGGTCAGATTCTGATTACCAGCTTCTCTGACAGCAGGCGACGAAAAACGTTGAAACTGCTGGCCGAACGCGGGTTGTTTGTCAACACCAGCGGTGGTGCTGGGGTGCTGCTGCGCAGCTATCTAACCCACGCCACCCTCTCGCTGGTTAGCTCGAAACTTGCAGGCTGGGCAGTTTCGAGAATCCTCAAAGATGTGGATGCGTTGCAGATACCTGCCCGGCGCGGCCCGCTCAAGTTTGATTCACCCGCGTACATGAAAGCCGTGCGCGAGGCCGGCAAACACCTGCACTTCTGGGTCATAAACGATCCCGAGCACGCTCGGGTTCTGGTGTCGAATGGCGCCACCGGCATCGTTACCGACGACCTACCCGCGATAACCCCGGCTCTCAAGCAGGACTGAACCCGCCAGAACTGCGTGTTCGCCTGGCAGCTCTGGCACGACGCATCCTGCATCTGAGAAATTGCTGGGAATTTGGACTCTTTAGCCGTCGGTGGGAATCAACCGATTGCTTCTCGGGTTTAGCCTTGCACGCTCCAAAAGAGCCTTCAAGGAGGAAAAATGTCGCAACAAACCATGCGTGGAATGCGTCTCGGCGCTCAGAGCCTCGAATCAGAGGTCGGAGTTGTCTACACTCCTAGGGCTAATCACCTTTACCAGTGCCCGAAGGGCCACCAGACCTCTGTTGTCTTCGCGCTCGAGGCAGAACTGCCTGAATCCTGGCAGTGCAAGACCTGTTCTGAGCAGGGCATGCTGATCACCGAAGGTCAGGTTGTGGACGTCAACTTCGAAGAGCGCACCGGCCGCAGTCACTGGGAGATGCTGCTCGAGCGTCGCACCCACGCAGAGCTCGAGGAGATTCTTCAGGAGCGACTGGACTACATTCGCGAGCGTCGCGCAGCTGGCAAGTCGGCTACCCTCTGAATTCCCCAGCGCGTAACAAGCGCCAGGGCCTCAAAAACAATCCCCAGAGTCATCTTGCTTGCTCCTTGAGTGCGCTCGATGAAGGTAATCGGCACTTCTCGAACGCTTCCGCCTGATTTCAGCACCCGCCAGGCCATTTCGACCTGAAACGAATAGCCCTTGGCGGCGATGTTGCCCAGATCCAAATCGCGCAGGCAGGATGCTCGAAACACTCGAAAGCCCGCAGTCATGTCGCTCACAGCGACACCCAGCATCAGCTTGACGTAGCGGTTTCCGGTGCGAGAGATCGCCTTGCGCTGCCAGGGCCAGTTTTCAACTTTGCCGCCTGGAATCCAACGCGAGCCCAATGTCAGGTCGAAGTTCTCGGCACCTGCCAGCAGGCGTGGCAGGTCTTCGGCTCGGTGCGAGCCATCCGCATCCATCTCGACTATCAATTCGTAGCCCCTTGCCAGAGCCCAATCGAATCCAGCGAGGTATGCCAAGCCCAGGCCCTGTTTTCCGTTTCGGTGCATTGTGTGGATTCGGCCTAGCCAGCGAGCATCCGCGGCTAGTGATTCGGCCAAGTCACCCGTACCGTCTGGGCTGTTGTCATCGACAATGAGCAGATCCAACTCTGGGTTCCATTTGAATAGGTCGGAAACGCTGTCGCCGAGACTCGCAATCTCGTTGAAGGTCGGCATGATCACCAGGGTTCGACTCATGAACCACTCCCCGACTTCTTCAACCTGCGAAACGCCAAAAAGCCAAACAGCCCGATGGTTGCCAAATTGAACACCCACTCGAGCGGTTCGGCCGTGAAATGTGCGGGTGTCAGACTAGTTCGCAGTGGCAGAGTAACGGTCTTGGCGGCTGGTTCGAAAACCGGCAGCTTCATCGCTTCGGTGCCGTCGGGCATAAATACAGCCGTTAGTCCAACGGTAGAGTCATTCACCATTACTCGACCTGTCTCGATCGCCCGAAGCTTGGCGATAGCGGCCTGCTGAAAAGTCTCATCGCTGAAGCCGAAGTCTGCGTTGTTGGTCTGCGAGATCAGAATCTCTGCGCCGCGAGCCACCGCGTCTCGGTGAAGTGAATCAACCGCAATCTCAAAACAGATGTTTACGCCAACTATTGCCTTGCCCGAATCGGCATCCTTGGCTGACACGTTGAAAATCGGGTCCTGCTCGCCCATCGAATAGCCGCGCTGAATCAGATCAATCAGGTCGGGAGCAAACTGGCGCCAGAAGGCTCTATCGGGCACGTATTCGGCAAAAGCAACTGGGCGCTTTTTGTCGTAAAAGTCGGTCGGCCCGACGCCTGGCAGCCACAGTACCGAGGTGTTGAAAGCCGATTCGCCGCGCGAGGTGATGGTGCCGAACAGAAGCGGTTTCTTGATCACATCGTCAACGAAGGTGGTCATCAAGGCTCGCCCATCGGCTGTGTTCAGCGGCATTACATCTGCTGCGTTCTCGGGCCAGACCACAAGGTCAACCTCGTCGAGCGAACCGGCAAGCTTGGTGGCATTCATGTGGTTTTGCATGATTTGGCCACGAACAGTGTTTGCAAACAGTCCGGCCTTCGCGTTTCCCTGCACCACGGCGAGTGTGATCGTGCCACGCTCGGCCGCGGTTGACGGCATGGTCGCAAGTGGAACCGCGAAAAGAACCACCGCTAGCGAAGCCGGAAGCGTGAAGTCCGGAAGGCGCAAATCGCTGAGCTTCTTGCCCGAAACGGTGATAGCCAGCAGGGATGCGCTCAGCGCAATCACGAAGCCCAGCAGCGGCTGGCCACCCCAGTAAACCCAGTCGGCCAGCGGCGAATGGGCCTGACTCATCGCCAGACGTGACCACGGAAAGCCACCGTAGGGCAGGTTGATGGCCACAAACTCGCGCGCCAACCACATTGACGCGAATGCGGCAGCCACGAGCAGCTTGCCAAGGTTGCGCTGGCGCATCCTGCTTAGCCAGTCATTGCGCCACAGAATCGCCATCAGCGCACCGAAAACCATAAAGTAGAGTGCCTGCAAGGTGGTCAACGCAATAAGCGGAACAGGACCCAGGTAGTTGCTAATCCAATAGATCTGGCTGAGGTAGAAGCCCTGACCCGCGGTGAATCCGAGCAGCAGACCGTAGCGCCACCCGATGCCCTTGAGCAAAAGCAGAATTGCCGTGACCGAAACGAAAATCAGAGGCCAGATGTCGAATCTCGGGTAAGCCAAACCCGATACCGCACCTGCGATGAAGATCGCTGGGATTCGAGTCAGTTTGAGCACGTGAACAGCCTAGACCTCAACGATTAGCCATAGAACGAATAGGCGACGATGCCGCGCTTAACCTTGTCAATGGCATCTTTCGCCGTCGAAGCCAACTTGCCATCGGCTACCGAGCTCAGCTGCTCGAGCAGGTCGATGATCTGCTTGCACCAGCGAATGAAGTCGCCAGGCAGCAGATCGGCCGCATCGAGCACGGTATCCAGTCTGGCCCCGGTGGCCCAACGGTGAATCGCATAGCAAATCGACGAATCAAGCGGACTCGATGCCGGCAGCTTGTTTGCCTTGGCATGCCCCTCGAGGTCATGCCAAAGGTCGATGGTCGCCTCGAGTTTGCTAGCGAACGGACCCTTTGGAATGCGCGGCTCGAAGTCCTCGTCGCGCCTAGCCTCGTAAACCAGCACAGCAGCCATAGCGGCAAGACCAGGCGCATCCAAGTCATCCCACATGCGTTCGCGAATGGCCTCGGCGATCAGAAGGTCGCGCTCGCCGTAGATTCGAGCGAGTTTTCTGCCGTGCTCGAGTACCACCAGATCATCTTCAACCTCGTCTATGTAACCGATGGTCAGCAGCAGGTCACAGATTCGGTCAAAGGTTCTGGCCACCTGGTTGGTGCGACCCTCAATCTGGCTAAGAGTCGCCTCGAGCTCGCGATTGAGTTTGTGCCAGCGCTCACCCCACCTGGCGTGTGCCTCACGGTCATTGCAGGCGTGACAGGGATGCTGCTTGAGCCGACGCTTGAGGTTGGCGATTTCCTGTTCGGTAGCCGCCCTCCCCTTGGATTGGCGAATGTCTTTGCCGCGCTCGGCTCGGGTTCTAGAGTTGGCCAGAACCCGCTCGAGATCCGAAATTTGCCTGCGCATCGCCGCATACTCGGTGAAATCGCCCAGGTGACAGCGCATCGCATTCTGATAGCCGTCCAGTGAAACCTGCTTGTCGCGGATGCCTCGAGCGAGCCCAACCACTGAGCGGTCGGCCTGGAATTGCGCGAACGAGGTCTCGAGTACCTCGCGCGCCCGGTCACGCCCGAATGCCTCGATCAGATTCACGGCCATGTTGTAGGTGGGTTTGAACGGGCTGATCAGCGGGTAGGTTCGCTTGCTGGCGAGTCCGGCTACGGAGCCGGGATCCAGGTTGCCCGCCCACTGAATCACCGAGTGGCCGATGGTGTCGATTCCGCGGCGTCCAGCGCGACCCGTGAGCTGGGTGTACTCGCCAGGCGTGATCTGAACTCTCGATTCGCCATTGAACTTGTCGAGTCGCTCAAGAACCACGGTTCGCGCGGGCATGTTGATGCCGAGAGCAAGGGTTTCGGTGGCGAAGACGACCCTGACCAGTTTGCGCAAGAACAGTTCCTCGACAACCTCTTTGAACGCTGGCAGCATGCCGGCGTGGTGAGCGGCTACTCCCCTTTCGAGGGCGGCGAGCCACTCAAAGTAGCCCAGAGTGTTTAGATCTTCATCGGCAATCGAATATGTCTTCTCTTCAACGATGCGTCGAATTTCTTGCTTTTCTTCGGTGGTGGTCAGTCGGATGCCACCCGAGATGCATGCTCGGACTGCGGCTTCGCAGCCGGCTCGCGAGAACACAAAGAAGATTGCCGGCAGCAGCTCCTCTTCTTCGAGGATCTCGACAACTTCGGGCTTTGAAAGTCGTTCGATCCGCGCCAACTCCGGCCGATCTCCCCAACCCCGTCTGCCCCTGGTTGGTTTGTGCCCGGGCTGTTTGAGTTTTGTGCCGTGCTTGTGCACGAGTTCTGGATTAACACGGCTGCCCTTGCCGTCTTGGTCGAACAGCGGCATCAACTCATCACCGAAGAGCACGTGCTGCACCAGCGGCACTGGACGTATTTCACTGACGATGATCGAGGTCTCGCCCCGAACCTCATCCAGCCAAGCACCAAATTCCTCAGCATTGGAGACGGTAGCGCTGAGAGAGACGATCTTTACGTCGCGTGGCAGATGAAGAATTACCTCTTCCCACACTGCGCCGCGGAATCGATCGGCAAGGTAGTGCACCTCATCCATCACCACAAAACCGAGACTGATTAGTGCATCGCTGTTTGCGTAGATCATGTTGCGAAGCACCTCAGTGGTCATCACAACGATCTGGGCATCCCCGTTTTGATTGGTGTCGCCGGTGAGCAGGCCGACCCGTTCACTGCCGTATCGGGCCACCAGTTCTGCGTACTTCTGATTGCTGAGCGCCTTGATAGGCGTGGTGTAGAAAACCTTGAGCTGCTTTGAAATGGCCAGGTGGATTGCGAACTCGCCGATCACAGTTTTTCCCGCGCCGGTCGGGGCTGCCACCAGTACGCTCTTGCCTGCGGCCAACTCCCTGCAGGCCTGTTCCTGGAAAGGGTCCAGCGGGTATTTCAGAAGATTTACGAAATCGTCGTATGCGGGGGTTTCGCGCTTGATCTTGGCGGCTCGAAAGCGTTCTGCAGCGCTCAGCGGTTCACTCATTTAGCTCAGCGTCGATTTCAGCTGCCTGCTTCGCTAGTTTTCGATCGCGAGCTTTATCGCGCAGAGTCGCAATGCCGGCTGCTAGGAAATAGAGCGCCACCAGCGGAGCCATCAACAGGAACATGGACAGCGGGTCTGAAACCGGAGTTGCAAGAGCGGCAATCACCGAGATTAGAAACACCGCTAGACGCCAGCCCTTGAGGATCGCTTTACCGGTAATGACTCCGGCGAAATTGAGCATGACCAACAGAACCGGCATCACGAAAGCCAGACCGAATACGGCTAGCACTCGGATGATGAACAGCAGGTACTCGTTTGCGTTGATTACGTTCGCGGCACCAGCCGGGGTGAAACCCAGCATGGCCGTTACAAACCGCGGGATTGAGACCCAAGCAAGCCACACACCGGCCGCGAAGGTTGGAATTGCAGCGGCCAAGAAGCCGTAGGTGTATCGCTTTTCACGCTTTTTCAACCCCGGAGTGATGAATGACCAGAGTTGGTAGAGCCAGAACGGGCTCGCAATCAGCAGGCCGAGAAAGATTGAAACCTGTACGCGGGTGTCAAATGGCGAGACGACTGTGCCGAAGTTGACCGATGCGGTCGTGTTTCTTTCTGCCGCCACCTGAAAAATGGGCTGCTGAAGCAGCTCAAAAACCGGATCGAAAGCAAACCAGCCCGCAACTGCTCCGAGCGTAATTGCTACAGCCGACTTGAAGAGTCGGTTGCGAAGCTCGGTTAGATGAGCGCCAAGGCTCATCACCCCTTCGGGATTACGTTTGCGGGCCACGAAGTAAGACTTGGGTGACGAGGATTACTTGTTGTCTTCGGCGGTTGGATCAACCGCTTCGGTAGCCTTTGCGACAGGCTTCTCGGCTGCCTTGTCGGCGGCCTTCTCTTCGCTGAGAGTCTTCATCTCTTTGCGGAAGACACGCATTGACTGGCCCAAGTTCTTGGCGATGCTAGGAAGCTTGGCTCCGCCAAACAGCAGCAGCGCGATTACAGCCACGATTACGATGGTCCATCCTTCAGGGCGCATCCGTGAACCTTCTTTCATTTACATCGATTGCGTCAAGCGACTGTATAAGCCTACGTTCTCTGGCTTGACGTTTCTCTCTTTTACGTTTTTGAGCCTCGGCCCGACTGGTCAGGTGGACTGCTGGATCATCGAGCAGATTGTCCTCGGGCCGTTTGTATTCTGGCGAAGTCTCGAGCGCGTCAGATAACTTTTGCAGGCGCTCCATAAGGATTTCGAGCTGTTTAGAGATCGGGCCGAGTTTGGTCAGCAGGTCGTAGGCCTGGAAACCCAGGTAGCCCAGACCCAGCAGAACCAAGACGGTCCAAATCCAAAACCATGCCCAGAAATCCACGGGTTACTCCGAATCGTCCGTGCCAGCTGCGTTCAGACCCAACGCGCGCTCGGCATACTCGCGCACATAGCGACGCGCATCCTCAGGTTCAATCACTCGTGCAGCGCCGCCGTATTTGGCAATCAGGTGACCGATGTTTGGAAGATAGCCCACGCGAATGGTGGCCCGAACGGTTCCTCGATCTTTAGCCTTGCCGGCCAGCTCCTTGACGTCAGTGGAGTCCGCAATCAGTCGGTATGCCTCTGGGTCAACCTCAACCAAGACCTCGGTATCGGTTTCACTGGCAACATAAACGGCATCGTTCAGGAACGAGCTCTTCTTAGCCTCGTCGCTTATCTCGACGTCAAGGACTCGAGCATCGCGCATTCGATCGAGTCGGAAAGTGCGAACCTCTTGGTTTTCTGGGCAGTATGCCTTGAGATACCAGAAATCGGGTCTCGGTTCGATGCGCAGCGGATCAAGCTGTCGGATCTTTCGCTCACCGCGCTGATTGCGATAGTCGCACTCGATTCTCTTTCCGTTGAGGATGCCTTCGCGCACGGCCTCGACATCGGGATCAACCTCTGCTGGCAGCACCTGAATCATGCGGTGCCTGGTGCGCATGGCCTTGCCGAGGAGTTCCTGCAGGTGGCGCACCTCGGCTTCGAATTCGAAGCCAGGCATGCTGGCCAGATAGGCAAGGCCGGTGCTTAGCGCAGCTGCCTGACGGGGTGAAATCTTTGGGAGCTGCGTCAAGAACGAACCCTGGTCGAGGTCGAGGATGCCCTCTGCCTCGTACAGCTCGATGTCGAAGTGCGCGAACCAGACCTCGATCCTGTCGGCCGCAACGTCATCGGCGATTACCTCGTTCGTTGAACGAACCGCCTTGTCCAGGTCGGTTTTCGAGCAACCAAAGTGCCTGATCGCATCCTCGACCGTGATTTCACCATGTGTTTCGATGTATGCGATTAGCGCGAGGGTCAGATTGAATCGCTCGATACCGTCGAGCCCCTTGAGTTTAGGCATGAGCTTCGAGCACCTTTCGGTATCCGGCCTGAACCGCGTCGATTAGGGCATCCGGCGCGATCACTCGAACGTCGGTGCCAAATTCACGCAGCTCCTCGGCGAGCAGATGAACGTCCATGAAGTTTCGGCTGTGGCTAACCCATTCTGCTTCGGTCGATTCGCCCTCAACGTATCGGAACCAGGCTTCACTGCCGCTGCGAATCTCGAGCTGGGCGAGATTGCCAGCAACTAGTTCGTCGAGTTCGCGTTCGGCGGTCTCTAGCTGCTCTGGAGTGGGGGCTGCGAAGGTCAGGGGCTCGTTGGTGCCGTCGCGCTTGACGACATCCACCTTGGATACGATTCGCTTGAGCAGGAAGTTTCGCACCGATTCGCGACCGGTGTCCCAGCTGGTCAGCATCCATTGACCACCCAGGTTTTTCATTGCCCAGGGTTGAACCTCGCGGACGGTTACTGCAGACTGGCCAGGCTTGCGGTAGTGGAATCGAACCACGTTTCGATCTGCGATTGCTTGACTGAGGGGCAGGAACGCTGGGTCGTGAACTTCGATTTGCGGCTGCAGCGAGAAAACCTGCTCGGATTCACCAGCCATTCCAAGGGCCTTGAGGCGAATCGTCGCGGCACCGGCATCTTTCGACACTGCGGCCTCTGACCATACCTTGCTGGCCAGCTGCAGCAATTGCAGTTGCTGAGTGCTGAGAGTGGTTCCCTCTGGCCAGAGGAAGTCGCGCTGCGGAATCGAGTACAGCGAAACGTCGTACTCGTTTACCCTGACATCGAACTGAAAACCGTTGTCATTCAGGATCTTCTTGTCGCGTTCAAACTTTCGCGAGACCGAATCCTCGTCGAGTCCACGGTCGAGATCTTCGCGATAGGCCGGAACCACCTTGAAGAGTTGCTCCTTGGAGATGCCGTTTCGCCCAGCCATGATGACCGTTGCCAGCAGGTTGAAAAGCCTGCCGGGGACGTCCCACTTTTCGCTTTCTTCGGCCATGCACTCCCCCTCGAGGTTATTGGCTACTTGCTGTTGGTTCCGAGGATGTCGATTACGAAGACCAGAGTCGAGTTTGCTGGAATCAGCGACTGCTCTTGGTTGCCGTAGCCCAGCTCCGGAGGAATGATGGCGATGATCTGCGATCCAACGGTTTGGCCGTCGAGCGCCTGAACGAAGCCGTCAATTAGCTTGCCCTTGGTGAGTTCGAACTGGGTCGGCTGGCCGTTGTCCCAGGACGAGTCAAACTGCACGCCGTTCCAGACCATGCCGGTGTAATGCACGGTGACAATGTCGCCCTGCTTGACCTTCTCGCCGCGACCGCGAATCAGCACCGAGGTCTTGAGTTCCTTGGGGGCATCCTTACCGGTCATGGTGATGCCAGGCTCACCGGTCTCGGCGCGCACGACCGACGGGAATCCTGATTCTGGGCGCTGCTCTTCGCCGATTGCGTGAGGCAGGAACACCTTTAGCAACTTGAATACGAAGACGATTGAGTCATTAGCGCCGATGCCAAGATCAGGGATGCCCTGACCGGCGTGTGCCAACTTTGCAGGCACTACGAAGGCAACCAGAGATCCCTGCTTTGCACCGGATACTGCGTGGCAGAAGTCAGGCTTCTGGCCTGCCTGCAGGTACTGCGAGACGAAGTCGGTGCCCTTGAAGCTCGAGGCCTGGAACTGCTTGCCAGTGCCGCCGTTGATGCCCATGTACTCGAGGTCAACCAGCTGGTTTCCGGTGAAGGTCGGACCATCGCCCTCTTCCAGAACCTTGGTCGAGATTTCGTCACCGTTGATGCCAAGCGGGAAGGTAATCTTCGGTGCGCCCGCACCCGAGGTGTCTGCCTCGATCTTGCTGGCTGCGTCGCCAGGCTTGCTCGAGTAGGCCTCACATGCCGGCTTGATGGACGCCAGGTCTGACTCGAAGGTGGCCGGAGCGCATCCTGATAGTGAAAAAGTAGCCGCGATAGCGAGGCCGATTGCTGCGAGTTTGCGCACTGGGTATCCCTTTGTTAATCGTTGTCTAAGTCTAGTTTGGTGTTGTCTTCGGAGCCCTCAATTCGGGCAGCGGCAGCAGCCTGAGCGCTGCGGACTGTCTTGCGCAGTTTCTTGTCGCTGATCTTGCGCTGCCCAATGTGCTCGGGATTCCAAACCGAAAGGTCTTCATCGCTGAATTCAGGCTTGTTGCGAGTCTTGAAGTTTGGCAAAACAGTGCCTGGAGCAAGCTTTCGGGCGGTGACCAAGAATGCGGTGTGAGCGATCATGCGGTGCTCTGGGCGCACGGCCAGACCCTGCAGGTGCCAATCGCGAACCATCGATTCCCACGCGGCTGGTTCGGCGAACCGCCCACTGTCACGAACAGCCTCGGTGAATCGTGAAAGCTGGGTCACGGTTGCGACGTAGGCAATCAAAACACCACCCGGCACGAGAGCCTCGGCGCACGCGTCGATACACTCCCAAGGCGCAAGCATGTCTAGCACGATTCGGTCAACGCTGCCAGCGGCACACTTTTTCGGCAGCTCATCCTGAAGGTCGCCCAAGTGGACCGCCCAGTTTGCTGGCTCGGCACCAAAATTGGTTGCCACATTAGCCTTGGCTACTTCGGCGAATTCGGCTCGGCGCTCGAACGAGTCGAGTCGTCCGGTTGAGCCGACAGCACGCAGCAGATACATCGAAAGGGCGCCGCTGCCGACACCGGCCTCGACGACGCGCGCACCCGGGAAAATGTCGCCCATGGTGACGATCTGCGCAGAATCCTTAGGGTAAACAATCGCTGCTCCGCGCGGCATGCTGAGCACGAAATCGGCTAGCAGCGGTCGAAACGCTAGGTATTCGATGCCGGTTTGGTTCAGAATCACCGAACCCTCAGGCTTGCCAATGATTTCGTCGTGCAGGATGTCACCGCGGTGCGTTCCATAGCGAGCCCCAGGCACCAGGGTAATCGTGTTGAGTCGCCCCTTTGGTCCGGTGAGTTGCACGCGGTCCCCCGCGCGGAATGGACCGGTGGGCAATTGCGGGGTGTCTGCTGTTATTTTCTTCGATGCCATGTGGCTAGTTTCCGTCTCTGGATGCGTGTCTGAGTTCCATGAGTTCGCTCAGGTGAGCGACAGTTTTTCCTTCAAGTGACCCCCACAGAATACGGCCTTGACGCTCTGGAATCGAGATGATGTGCGGGACTCCGATGGCCACGGCACCCGAACTCTCGGCTGACGCGAGTCCGTTGATCGAATCCTCGATTGCGACGCAGTCCTGGATCGCGACGCCAAGTTTTCTGGCCGCTGCCAGATACGGTTCGGGATCCGGCTTTCCGACAGAAACGTCATCCCCGCCGATAACGATGTCGAAAGCTCCACCCGAGCCAAATTCGGTGTTCAGCGCTGCAACGACGCGATCTGCCATACGACGCAACGACATGGTGACCAAGGCCGTGCGAATCCCCTGTTGGCGAAGCTCATGCAGCAGCTCTTTAGCCCCTGGCCGCCATGGAATGTGCTGGTTCAACTGGTTCACGACCTCGTTGGTGAGTCGTTCGATGATGGCATCCGGCGAAATATCGGCCTCGAGGCGTTCTTTGAGGATTGCCGATGACTCGTAAAGGCTCATGCCGACCAGGTCCATGCCATCTTGCGGGGTCCAGGCTTTGCCGTACTCGGCTGCCAACGCGGCCTCGCTCGCTAGCCAGTAGTGCTCGGAGTCGATAAGTGTGCCATCCATATCCCAGAGCACCGCGGCAGGTTTGCGCATAATCCAAAAAGTCTATCCGAGGGGTCTTCGAATACCGGATGCGTGATGAGCCGCACCAGCCCCGCCAGAGATAGGCTTGAAGCTAGCCGAAGGGGTTGTTACGTGAATCTTTTGAAATCAGGTCGAGTGCTGATCGTCGCGTTCGAGGGGTGGAACGACGCGGGCGAGGCAGCAAGCGGCGCGGCAAAGGTTATCGCCCGCAGCCTGAACGCCGATGTGGTCGCGTCGGTTGACCCAGAGGACTACTACGACTTTCAGTTTTCGCGACCGAACGTATCCTTCGATGATGCCGGCAATCGCCAGCTGGCCTGGCCAACCACCGAGTATTACGCGCCGGGCGTCGATGTGGTTCAGTCACGCCCCGAGCTCTCGCGCATCAACGTGCTCCTGGGGGTCGAGCCTTCGCGCCGCTGGAAGGCTTTTTCTGCCGAAATCTTCGAAATGATTGAGGATCGCGAGATTGAACTGGTCGTGTTCCTCGGTTCGCTGCTGGCAGATGTGCCGCACACGCGTCCGATTGCGACGCACGTGACTTCGCAAAACCTCGGACTGCGCAATGCCGAAGGGTTCGAGAAGAGCGACTACGAGGGGCCAGTGGGCATCCTGACGGTGCTCGGGTTGGCTCTCGAACGTGCCGGTATCCCAACGATGTCGATCTGGGCGTCTGTTCCGCACTACGTACACACTCCACCATCACCCAAGGCGGCCTTGGCGCTTCTGGTTGAGGTTGAGCGTTTGACCGGACTTCAGTTCGGTCACGAGGAACTCGCCGAGGAGGCCTTCGCCTGGGAGCGCGGCATCGATGAGATGGCCGAATCCGATGAGGAGCTCGCTCGCTACGTGGCCTCTCTCGAGCAGAGCAAGGATGAGTTCGACGCCCAGAATGCCAGCGGCGAAGCGCTCGCCGCTGAATTCGAGCGTTATCTTCGCGAGAACGAGCCGCCGAAGCCGGGTCAGTAAGCCTCGTATCGGCTCAGTAGCCCCCGTTAGCCGCGAAGTTCAGGCCGCGACCAAACCTGCCGAAAGCAGAGCCAGAATCGCCGCACCCGCAAACACGCGGTAGATCACGAATGGCATGAACGAACCGCGACTCAGGTACTTCAGGAATCCAGCGATAACGACAAAGCCGACCATAAACGCGGCCAGTGTGGCGACGCCGGTGGCGAGCAGCGCATCCTTCGGCAGATCGCCGACGCTGCCGGCAAACTGGTAGGTGCCACTGGCAACGACGGCTGGAATGGCGAGCAAGAAGCTGTAGCGAGCCGCGGCCTCGCGGGTGTAGCCTAGGAACAGGCCAACTGTGATTGTGCCGCCGCTTCTTGAGACACCTGGAATCACAGCCAGAGCCTGACCGAGACCGAACAGGATGCCGTGTCTCGTGGTCAATTTGTCAATCGTCTTGCGCTTCGAACCGAAGGCGTCGGCGATACCGAGCAGGATGCCAAACACGATCAGCGTGAATCCCGCCACCCAAAGGTTGCGCAGCTGGTTCTCGATCAGGTCTTTGAACGCCAGACCGATAATCACGACGGGTAGTGAACCGATGATGATCAGCCAGCCCATCCTGTAGTCGGTTCCGCGGGCGTCACGGCTGCGCAGGCCCTTGAACCAAGCCGCAGCGATTCGCAGGATGTCTTTGAAGAAGTAGATGAGAACCGCGAGCTCTGTGCCGAGTTGGATCGTGGCGATAAATGCGGTGAGTTCTGGTTTGGAAAGATTGCCGAAGTTAAGGAACTGTTGGGCAAATTGAACGTGAGCGCTCGATGAAATCGGCAGGAACTCGGTGAGGCCTTGAATCACGCCAAGGATCAGCGCGTCAAGTGGACTCATTCGTCGTAGTCATCCTGGACAAAAGGCAGATACTCTTCGAAGTTTTCGCTGAGTGACTCTTCGTAGTCCAAGAACGCATCCAGCAGCTTCTCGTAAGCCGCCTCAACCGATGGATCCTCGGGTCCGCGGCGAGTGGCAACCGCTTCGAGATGTCTTTCAAGTGCTGCTGTGAACTGTCTCAGTGCGATTCTTGGGTCTGTAGCCATAGGTTCAAACTACCCCATCGGTTAGAAAAGCGCTGGCTAATCTGGTAATGTAAAGGCTCGTTGCTCTTAGAGCGATACCTCGTCCGGGTGGCGGAATGGCAGACGCGCTAGCTTGAGGTGCTAGTCCTCGTTAGAGGGTAGGGGTTCAAGTCCCCT
>JACCDN010525432.1_pt1 | contig 20286 bp, 17 predicted proteins | sample 7441691 | NCBI WGS metagenome assembly JACCDN01 (sample SAMN15323439, study PRJNA562643) | freshwater metagenome | isolation source: river surface water | place: USA:Blue River Watershed | collected 2017-08-16 | reverse complement strand
GTTTTGATCATCCGCAACTGGCGGATCGTTTCGGGGCCGAGTTTGAACAAGCTCAGTCCGAAGTCGAATTGATTAGCGGTGCCTCCGCAGAGTTTGATAAAGACGCATTCCTGCGGGGCGAACAAACGCCGTTGTTCTTTGGTTCGGCCATTAACAACTTTGGCGTCAAGGAAGTTCTGGATGCCTTGTCTGAACTGGCACCGGCGCCTAAGCCGCGTGCTGCCATTCAGCGCGTGGTGCATCCGGAAGAGCCGGCGTTTTCGGGGGTGGTTTTCAAAGTGCAGGCCAATATGGATCCGGCGCACCGAGATCGCATTGCCTTTGTGCGCATCTGCTCGGGCAAGTTCACGCGCGGTATGCAACTGAAGATCGGGCGCACGGGCAAGAGTATTCGCACCGCCAGTGCCATGTCGTTCCTGTCGCAGCGTCGCGAACTACTGGAAGAAGCGTACGCCGGTGACATCATTGGTATTCCCAATCACGGCCTCCTGCAATTAGGCGACACACTCACTGAAGGCGAAAAGCTGCAGTACACCGGTTTGCCGTTCTTCGCGCCGGAAATTTTCCAAGCGGTGGAAGTGGCAGATCCGATGCGTGCCAAGCAATTGCGTACCGGGCTGATGCAACTGGGTGAAGAAGGCGCTATCCAGGTGTTCCGCCCGCACGATGGCGGATCGCTGTTGCTTGGCGCTGTGGGTACGCTGCAGTTTGAAGTGGTAGCGCATCGCTTGAAGCATGAGTACGGTGTGGAGGCGCGCCTCATGCCAACCAAACATCGACTCGCGAGATGGGTTACGGCAGAGGATCCGGCAGAGCTCAAGCAGTTCATTGATTTCAACGCCTATCGTATTGCTTATGACGTTGTAGAAGCGCCGACGTTCCTAGCCTCGTACCAAGGTGAGCTGGTCATTCCGGAGCGTTGGAAAACCATCAAATACCACGCGCTCAGAGAGCATGCCGGTCTGATGTTCCAGAGCAAGTTGGCAAGTTAATGGTTAAAGAAGGGGCGCGTTAAGCGCCCCTTCTGTCGTTTGGCAATTACGATTAGCGGTTGCCTTTGGCGCGGTTGTGCGTTGCGCACAGCATCTGGCAGTTTGAGAGATCCGTGCTGCCGCCTTTAGACCAAGCCGAGACGTGATCGGCATCCATTTCAGTCAGTTTATAGATTCTTCCCTTGTTAGCGTCGTGTCCAATTGCACACAATGGGCAGTTTGATTTGCCTGCGGCCTCAGCTGCCGTCGTTTGCTGTTGATAAGCTTGGCGTTTGGTCTTGTCGTCGAAAAGACGGACATCAAGCAAAAACTTATCCTGCTCGCCGCCGAGCAGAAATTCGTAAATTCCCTTCGCGTTGTGGACAGCAGGATCGCTTCGCAACTCGACCAGCCGTGCTTCAGTTGCCGAGGAATTGTAGGGCTTGTTGTGATGTTCTTCGTAAAGCCGCCCCCATTCCAGGCCACGCATCTCCTTATCGGGTGGTCTGCTAAATACACTGCCGATCCAATCAATAACCGAGGTGAAATAGTCCTTCAACTCGCTAATATCTTTGTCGTGCCGGTGATCGGCCATATAGCGGTCGATGCTGATATTTTGAGATGCGGCAATCCAGCTTAGTGCAACCTCTAATACCTCCTGGCGTTTTGGGTCGCCTTTGACGTACGCAGCCCACTTCTGTTGAAGTGCGTTGCCTGAATTTGAGAAATAGGCCTTGGCTGCAGTCACGAATGAACCAGAGTAAAGCGCGTTCAGCAATTCCTGGTTATTCAGTGGCACACCAGAGATGTTAATGGTCTCAAACCACTTTTTAATTTCGGGTTCCGTGCCGTTGCAGACATAGACCAACAAACTGCTGTTCAGAACTTTGTCGCGGTCTTCCTGGGGTAGTGATGAGAACGTTTGCTCCTTTCCATAACGCTTGATCGCGAACTTACCGGTTACAAACCTTCCAATACTCGTGATGCGCTGTTGGCCATCAAGTACCTCCAAACAAGTGCCGCCATCGTTGAAGTAGATCAGTCCGAGTGGGTAGTCCTTTAGCAGCGAATCAATAACGGCCACATCTTTTTTTCCATCGCCATAAATGTAGTTCCGCTGGTATTCGGGCTGAATGACGAGTGTGCCGGATAGACCGTATAAGCCTTTGCCCTCAAATTCGTTGTACACGAACCCCGAGGTCACCTCCTTCACGGTGTATTGTTTCAGATTAGTTTGCATAGGGTGGCCTTCTTTCGGAGGAGAACGCGCGGATATGTCTGAACGAAAACCTCTCCATTCACTTCGTAGTAAGTTTTTCCAACAAGAGGTGCGCTGAGTTTGATTACAGCGCCGTCGTTCAATTTTCCGACCTGGGTTCTCTGTCCATTTGCGTTGACTTGAGTCTGCTGCGGGTAGGTTTTCATCGCTGCACCAAACCAGGTCTTGGTGATACCGATAATCTCGAATTGATCTGGGTTGTATTTGTTCAGATAGCTGATTGGAACACCCATCACACCTTCCCAATCTTCGGGAATTGCGTCGGTGTACGGAACCTCAATGGCATCGTAATTGTCATATTTCTGGTAGCCGATGCCTCGCACTTCTTTGTGCTTGCTGAATTTGATATTGTCTGCGACAGACATAAGCTGAAGAGGCTCATGGCGTCGGCCGTGATCAATATTGGTAAACCAAGTGATGTTTCGAAAGTGAACCGTTTTGGTATCCTCATCGTAAACGCCGGCCGAGTATGCTGTGCGCGCCGCCTCTGGTATTTGAAAATAAGCATCTCCACGCGCGAAGCCCTTGCCGATCCATAACTTATTGTCTTTGATCAGTGGGAATATCTCTTTTGTGCTGGGTGCGTTTGCACTCCCGATTACGGAAAACTTGATCCCTCCTTCAATAAGCCACGCCACAAACTCTCGGAAAAGGCTGAAAGGAGGGTTCGTAATCACAATATCCGCTTCGTCGCGAAGCGCAATTACTTCTGTGCTGCGAAAGTCGCCGTCTCCTTCTAGATAGGTCCATTGAAGGTCGTCGATGTTAATGACACCATCGGCGTTCACGTCGGTCTCGTCCAAGACGAAAACTCGTCCGCGCTCTAATGACTTCGGTTTGCTGTACTCGGGGCTAAGAGTTTCGAATAGGCTTGGCGTATAAAATGCGCCTCCCGCATTGCTATTGGGCGCGTAGCTTGTCGAAATCAGTTTTTTGAGCCCATAGTCCTGAAAGTGGAGCGCAAAGAACTTGGTGAAGTTGCTCCATTCAGGATCGTCGCATGGGAGCAAAACCGTCTTGCCTCGGAATACATTTGGGTCGTATTCCAGATAGGCATTCATTTCACGTTCAATATCTGCCCACTGGGTGTAGAACTCATCATTTTTGGCTTTTTTTGCTGCCGAAAGATTGGCATTCTTCGTTTTGGTCATCGCATCACTCCTTGATGGAGTGATGCGACTGCACGGCACGCGTTAGTGTGCGTGCGTGCGTGCGTTATTCATTATGGGCATGTTTTTCAAAAGTCAAATTTTTGTACATTTTACGCGACTCAAGGTTTGATAAGTATGGGCCTTTAGCGGGCAGCCCAAAAAGACAAAGCCCACCTCAAGGGTGGGCTATCGAAGCCGGCTATTGCTCAGAATGCTTTTGGTAGTCCTGCCTGCTTTAAAACGGCATTAGCTGTGTGGCGTGATTTGATCTTGTGATCAACCGGAAAGTTGATGCCGGTATTGGGCGAGAACCAGATTTCGTGATCGCCTTTGCCTGCGCGGACGTAGCGACAGCCAGCTTCCTTTAACAGGCGCTTCAACTCTGGCGTGAAGCTGCTGACCATTAGCAGAGGGCGCGATGGGCGACCGAAATTTTTCGGGCGAGCAACTCAAACGGCACTTCATGTCCGTCTGGGTAGCCATTGGCATCTAGTAGCTCTGGGATCAAGACTTCGAGCTTTGCGGAAAGCTGTTCAATGGTGTCCGCTTCAGAAACCAAGCCTGGCACATCATCAGAGGTTGCGACCCAGACGCTGGCTTCTTCATCCCATTCGGCGCGAATGAAAAAAATCTTGGGCATTTAAATCCCTTTCTGTAGATTCGAGGAGTTAGCGTACATCAAACATTGGGGCTTGTGTATAAAAGACAAAGCCCACCTCAAGGGTGGGCTTTGTTGCGTTTGGGACGCGCTCAGCTTACTTAAGCTTGGTTTCCTTGTACGCCACGTGCTTGCGAGCTTTCGGGTCGTACTTGGTGATTTCCAGCTTTTCAGGCGTGGTGCGCTTGTTCTTCGTAGTGGTGTAAAAGTGACCGGTACCAGCGCTCGACTCGAGCTTGATCTTTTCACGTCCGCCTTTGGCCATGATGTTCTCCTAAATTCGGGTGAGCGGCTTAGACTTCGCCGCGGTCGCGCAGGTCAGCGAGAACGGTCTCGATGCCCTTCTTGTCGATGAGGCGCAGGCCGGCGTTCGAAACGCGCAGGCGTACGAAGCGGTTTTCGCTCTCAACCCAGAAACGGCGGTACTGCAGATTCGGCAGGAAGCGACGCTTCGTTTTGTTGTTGGCGTGAGAAACGTTGTTTCCCACCATCGGGCCCTTGCCCGTGACTTGGCAAACGCGTGCCATGGTTGACTCCTGTTATCCCAAACGGAAAGCCGATGATTGTAAAGCCTAAACGGGGAAAAAAGCAAGCGTTATCTTGATTTGGCTTTTTTAGGTGGATCGCGGCACTTTTCCATGCTCGCTAAACGAGTAGGGGTCGGCCATGCCGGCGATGATGAAATGATCCAGGAGCTGTACATCGACGAGCGCTAGCGCTTTATGGAGCGCGTCGGTCAATTGTTCGTCGGCCGCCGATGGTTTGGCAACACCGCTGGGATGGTTGTGGGCAAAGATTACGGCAGCCGCGTTGTGATGCAAGGCACGACGGACGATTTCGCGAGGGTAAACACTGGTTTGAGTCAACGTGCCCCGGAATAGTTCTTCACTGGCAATCAGTCGGTTATGCGCATCGACCCAGAGGGCGTGAAATACTTCGAACTCGCGATTGGCTAGGCTGAGTTTGAGGTATCGACGCACACTGTCGACGGATGATAGGGATATTCCCTGGGCCATCTCTTCTCTCAAGGTACGCCGCGCTAGTTCCAGTACGGCAATCAGCTGAGCGGATTTAGCCGGTCCCAACCCCAGTGTTTTGCCGAGTGCTTGCGGTGGTGCCGAGAGCAACCCGTACAGACCTCCAAATTGTTCAATGAGCGCATGTGCCAAGGCAATTGCGTCCTGGCCGGGCAAACCGGTACGTAAAAGAATGGCGACCAGTTCGCTGTCGGACAGAATCTCAGGTCCGCGTTGCAGGAGCTTTTCTCGAGGGCGTTCACTGCTGGGGCGGTCACTTAATGCCATGGGATTCTCCGGGGTGGAATGGCGTGTTCGTGCAGAGCATCTTAGGGGCAGGTTAACGGTGTTCACCAATAAGCTGGCCGTCTGGTGATCAAATGTGGATAGAATAGCCCAATGCAAGCCTGCTAATAGGCACCATTACATAAAAAGGTTTTAGTTATGACGGTCTGTGAGCAGCCAACCGGTGAACTTTCCGGAAAAAAGGTCCTGTTAGGGGTTACCGGTGGTATTGCGGCCTATAAGTGCGCCGAGCTGGTGCGTTTGCTCAAAAAGGCCGGTGCCGAGGTCGTCGTCGTGATGACCGATGCGGCAACACGTTTTGTGGCACCGCTCACCTTTCAAGCCCTCTCGGGGCACCCGGTTGCAGTAGATGCATGGGATCCGGAAAAAGGCGGCGGTATGACACATATCGCTCTGACCCGATCTTCTGATCTGATGGTGATTGCACCGGCATCAGCAGACTTTTTGGCAAAGGTGGCGCAGGGGCGTGCAGATGACCTCTTGTCCGCATTGGTGCTGGCGCGGGATTGTCCGTTGGCGGTGGCGCCAGCGATGAATCGCCAGATGTGGTCAAACCCAGCGACGCAGCGCAATATGGACATGTTGCGAACAGATGGCATTGCCATTTGGGGGCCGGGAATAGGTGAACAGGCTTGCGGTGAAACGGGCGAAGGCCGAATGGTAGAGCCCGCTGATTTACTGGAGGCGATCTTGGCGAGCCTCACCCCAAAGCGATTAGCCGGCCACAAGATTGTCATGACGGCCGGGCCAACCTTTGAACCGATTGATCCGGTGCGTGGCATTACCAACCGCTCATCCGGACAGATGGGCTATGCCATGGCTCGGGCCTTTTCCCGTGCGGGTGCCGAAGTTGTTCTGGTGAGTGGTCCGGTCGCGTTGTCGGCACCTTCGGATGTGCGTTGTGTTGATGTCCTGACCGCTGCCGAGATGCGCCAGGCGGTGATGGCAGAAATTGCCAATGCAACGGTGTTTGTGGGTGTTGCAGCGGTCGCAGATTACCGTCCGTTGACGGTTGCAGAGCACAAGTTGAAAAAAACCGATGCAGGGGGCGATGCGCGGACGATTGCGCTGACGACGAATCCGGATATCCTGGCGGAGGTCGCGTCATTGCCGGCGGCACCTTATTGTGTCGGTTTTGCGGCTGAAAGCCAGAATCTGGATGAATACGCCGAAGCCAAGCGACTTAGAAAACGGTTGCCGCTGGTGATCGGCAACCTGGTCAGCGATGGCTTGGGTACATCGGAAAACCGCGTGACTTTGTACGATGATTCGGGCCGTCATCCGCTGCCTGTTCTGACCAAAGATGCTTTGGCTGAACGGTTGGTGGAAGCACTGGCTGCTCGTCTGATCAAACCCTGAAGGAAAAGTACCATGCACCGTATTGACGTTCGTATTCTGGACGCCCGCCTACATGACTCGCCACCGGCCTACGGTACGGCAGGTGCCGCCGGGCTTGATTTGCGTGCATGTATTGATGCACCACTGGTGATTGAGCCGGATCAAACCGTACTGGTGCCCTCGGGCATAGCCATCCACCTGGCAGACCCCGGGCTTGCAGCCATGATTCTGCCGCGTTCAGGGCTTGGCCATAAACATGGCATTGTGCTGGGTAACCTAGTGGGCCTGATTGATTCGGATTACCAGGGAGAGATCAAGGTGTCGTTGTGGAATCGTAGCCAGACCTCTTTCGAGGTCAATCCGCTCGACCGGATCGCTCAGCTGGTGGTGTTTCCTGTGCTGCAGGTGTCCATGAATATCGTCGAAGCCTTTGCGGTCAGCGATCGTGCCGAAGGTGGTTTCGGTAGTACCGGCAAACAGTAAGGCCGTGAAAGACTGGTCATGAAGCTGTCATCGTCCACCGGCTCGACATCGCGTCAGGCGACGCTTATTTTTGCGGTTGTCATGGCCGCGTATACGCTGTCATTCTTTCAGCGTTTTGCCCCGGCATCGATTGCACAGGATCTGGCGCAGTCCTTTGAAACATCCGCCGCATCGCTGGGGGTGCTGGCTGCCACCTATTTTTACGTGTACACCCTGATGCAGGTGCCAACAGGCGTCTTGGTGGATACACTGGGGCCGCGTCGTATCATGCTGTTGGGTGGGCTGGTGTCGTTTGTCGGCAGCATTTGGTTTGGTCTGGCGGATACGTTGTCGCATGCCCTGATCGGCAGAACGCTTGTTGGCCTCGGCGTTTCGGTAACGTTTATCGCCATGCTCAAGATTATTGCGTTGAGCTTCGAAGAACGGCGTTTTGCATCGTTGACGGGTTTGGGCGTTTTTGTCGGCAATATCGGATCGGTGATGGCCGGTGTGCCGCTCGCTTACGCGGCCGCTGAAATTGGCTGGCGGAATGTGTTTGTCACGGTCGCGGTGGCATCTCTGGTATTTGGCACATTGTCCTGGTGGATGATGCGTGGCAGTGCTGCGATGGGGGGCGCCAAGGTAGACCGTACTGTTGTACTCGGGGGGTTGCTTTCTGTGATCCGTAATCGCCTTACGTGGGCACCGGCACTGACGAACCTGGGATTGTGCGGTAGTTACTTTACGTTTGCCGGCCTTTGGGCGATGCCCTATCTGACGCAGGTTCATGGCTATACACGCAACATTGCCGCCACCCATCTGTCGTTGATGTATGCAGGTTTTGCGGTCGGTTGTCTTGCCCTCGGTATTGCTTCTGACCGTTTACGTCAGCGTAAATCGATCCTGGTGGCGGCCAGTGCCGTTTATACGGGAATTTGGTTGATATGGTGGTGGGGCGGGGCATTGAATGTTGCCATGACGATGGCGCTTTGCTTCCTCATGGGGTTCACAGCGGCGGGCTTTAGTCTGACCTGGGCTTGTGCCAAAGAAGTGAACCCGCCGCAGTTGGCAGGTATGTCCACGTCGATTGCCAATGTCGGTGGGTTTGCCGGTGCGGCGGTTATGCAGCCACTGGTCGGCTTACTCATGGATAGCGTCTGGACCGGTACGCTCGCTAGCGGTGTGCGGACGTACTCGCTGGGTGATTTCCGCTTCGGCTTATCGCTAGTCGTCGCGTTGGCGGTGTTTGGTCTGCTAGCGGCTCTGTTTATCCGTGAGACCGGCTGTCGGAACCTGTGGGTGGACGCGCAGCTCGCAGATCGAAAAGCTTAAATCCGCCAGGCTGCGTTCCCTGGCCTTACCCGAAAACGGCCTGTTTCAGTTTGAGCACGGCATCCATGTGTGTCTGTAACTCGGGTGTGATGTCTAGACGTGCTTTGGGGTCGTCATTGAGCCGATTGGCGTGTTGTAGACAACGATAGTTGCGGTACGCTTGTTGCGTGGCCTCCGAAAGCGTTTGATCGATCAGGCCATGATGTGCGGCCCGCTTGAGCAGTGCAATGTTGCCAAGATTTTCTGTGAGATCCGGGTAGGTGTGTGCATACGCGAGTATCAGATACTGAACGATGAATTCGACATCGATGATGCCGCCGGGGTCCTGTTTCAGATCAAAGACATCCGGTTTGATCGCACCATGGGCCTCGAACATTTTCTGCCGCATGTTGATCACTTCCTGACGTAAATGCGGGATGTCGCGTGGTTGGCAGAGTATCTGTTTGCGCAGGGCTTCAAAGCGTTCGCCCAATGCCACATCGCCGGCGACAAAACGGGCACGGGTGAGCGCCTGGTGTTCCCAGACCCAGGCCGATTTCTCTTCATAGTCTCGAAAGCCATCCAGGCTGATCGCCAACATGCCTGACTCGCCATTTGGCCGGAGCCGGGTGTCGATTTCGTAAACGATACCGGAAGAGGTTTGTGACGATAGCCACGTCGTCAGGCGTTGCCCGAGTCGCATGTAGGTTTGTGCGGCATCCGGGTCAGGGTCGTCAAAGAGGTAGACGACATCCAGATCCGAGCCGTAGCCGAGCTCTTTGCCACCCAGTTTGCCGTATCCAATCACGGCAAAGTGTGGCGTGTCGGTATGGCGTTTACTGAGTTTTTCCCAGGTGAGTTTGATGGTCCGGTCAACAATAATATCGGCCAGCTCGGAGAGGAAATCAGAGATCCGCTCCAGGGAGTGCAGCCCTGCCAGATCCTGAACCAGCAAGCGGAATAGCTGCGCATGATGCATTTCGCGCAAGATATTCATTTCTGTTTCGGTGTCGCCATGGGCTTCTGACAGGGCGCGATCCAGCTCTTCACGGTACGCGTTGAAATCGGTGGCACTTTCCAGCAGTCGCTGGTCCAGAAGCTCATCAAGCAACAGCGGATGTCGCGTTAGGAATTGAGCGCCCCAACTCGAAGCGCCGACCAGATCGGCAACACGACTGAGCGCCTGCGGATATTGTTGTAGTAGTGCAAGGTAGGCGCCACGGCCAGAGATGGATTCAAGAAAGTCCAACCCACGCAGCAGCGATTGATCAGGGGCATTGGTTTTTCCGGCGAGGCCGATCAGGCTGCAGGCAGCGGCATCAAGCCGCTCGCGATTGCTTGCGGGCAGCTGTTGATAACGTCCGGCCAGCGTGAGACGTTTAATTCGTTCGAGAATGATCGCGGCATTCTGGTAACCGAGGCCTGTTAGTAGCGCGCTGGCCTCTTCCTCGGGCGAGGTACCTTGCCAGATTGTGATCAACGTTTGCGTGCCATCGTGATCAGTCGGGTCGGAGAAAACAGCCTGAAAGTGCTTGCTCACGACATCTCGATGTTGGTTGAGTGCGGCGTAGAGACGATTCCAGTTGTCGTATCCCATGCTTTCAGCCAGCAAGGCCTGGTCGTCCGATGCGTCAGGCAACATGTGCGTTTGTGCGTCATCAAGATACTGAAGCCGGTGTTCTAGGCGTCGCAGAAAAACATAGGCTTCGATCAGAGCCTGCACATCATCCGTCGAGAGTTGGCCTGTTTGTGCGAGGCGTTGCAAGACCAGGATGGTTGGTCGGATTTGTAATGTGCTGTCACGGCCACCACGAATCAGCTGAAATACCTGGGCAATGAATTCAATTTCTCGAATACCGCCGGGCCCCAGCTTAATGTGCTCCATCCGGTCCTTGCGCGTTACTTCTTGTCGGATCTGTGCATGCAATGCACGCATGGCATTGATGGCACCAAAATCCAGGTACTTCCGGAAAATGAAGGGGCGCGCAACGCTGGTGGTCATCTCGGGGTGGCAAGCGGCATCTGCGTCATTCATGACGCGTGCCTTGATCCAGGCATAACGTTCCCATTCCCGACCCTGCGTGATGAAGTAGTTTTCCAGCATATCGCTGGAACAGACGAGTGGGCCCGAGTCGCCATTGGGGCGCAGACGCATGTCAACACGGAAAACCTGTCCATCAGCGGTTATGTCGTTCAGGCTGGCGATCAGGCGCTTACCGAGTCGTGTGAAGAAGTCGTAGTTGTCGATTTTGCCCGAGCCATCGTCACGGCCCGTAGTTTCACCTTCTTCCGGATAGACGAAAATGTAATCGACATCAGATGATACGTTCAGTTCGCGACCGCCGAGCTTGCCCATGCCAATAATGGCCAGATGCAGCGCCTTTCCCTGACTGCCAAGGGGCTCGCCGTAGCGTTTGGCGAGTTCGTTCTGTAGATGGTTGAGCGCGAACAGTGTGGTAACGTCCGCCAGTGCCGTCATCGTTTCAACGATTTCGGCCAGCGATGCGCCATCGGCAATGTCCCGGATGATCAGATGTGCCATCACTCGCTGGCGAAGGCTGCGTAAAGCTTTCTGTAATGCATCATCGCCCTGGGTTGATGGGTCGTTGGCCATCGCCGTTGCGAGAAAACCGCGCATGTCCTCTACACTGAGCGCGGTGCTATCGTGCTCGGCAAGCCAGTTGCTGATGTCTGGGCGCGCGGTGAGCAGCTGTGCCAGATAGCGGCTGTGTCGACGTGCAAACGCCACCCGGTCATTGAATGAACAGGCTTTGACGGGGCTGGGATAAGTCTGGCTGGCTTCAGGAATCGTGGCAAGCGGAAAGTGCATGAATTTCCATTCAAAGGACGAGCGGCAGATCTGATCTGACGCATTGAGAGGCTTCATATAAAATTGTGGCACTAAGCAGCCTACTGGTCCATTATGGCAAGCTAGTTCTGCAAGTTTGATCATTTTTTGGTGGCATTGTTGCGACAATTTCTGTCTCGTTCGTCTGGTTTGTTCAAAGTGCCTCTCGAGGGCCTACGGGTGCTGTTGTCCAGAAAATGGTTCCGCAGGGCTGTTGCTGGCGTTATGGTGGTGGTGGTGGGCTTGTGGGTGCTTGCTGCATGCCTCTTGCAGTTCTGGTTGTTTCCACACATTAACGATTACCGAGATCGACTCGCTACCGAAGTTGGCAGTGCTTTGGGCATGCAGGTGGCCGTAGGTCAACTGACAGCGGATTGGTCTCATTTACACCCAAGATTCACGCTGAACGACGTGGTGGTCTTCGATCGCAGGCAGCAGCCCGCAGTGCAGTTCAGCCAGATAAAAGCCGAGATAGCCTGGCTGCCCTTGCTCACCGGCTCATTGGGATTCAGAAGTCTTTTGGTGGAAACCCCTGACCTGGATGTCCGGCGAGATACCAATGGCACATTGTTTTTGTCCGGTTTGCCACTGGGGGGCGGCGGTGACTTCCGTGTGGATGCACTGTTGGAACAAGGCGATTTGCGACTGGTTAGTCACGAAATACGCTGGACGGATGCTTTGCGTAAAGCGCCTACCCTGGTGCTGACCGATGTGAACATGCATTTACGCAGCCGTTCGGGGAAGCACCGTCTGGAAGTTCTGTTAGCACCACCAAAGCACATGGGCGCCCCTGTACAGCTGAAGGCCGATTGGTATGGGCGTAGCTTTGATGATTGGCAGAGTTGGCCAATCGATGTGAGTTTGAAGACGCAATCGCTGGATATGGCACCGTGGGTCGCCTGGGTCGATTACCCAGTGCCGCTTCAGTCAGGAAGGATCAAGGCAGACCTGAACCTCTCCTTGCAGGGTAGGCAGTTGTCGCAGTTAACGGGCGATGTGGTGTTTACAGAACTTAAAGCGCAGTTTGGAGAGGGCCTGAAGCCATTCATGGTCAAACAACTGTCGTCCGGCATAGCATATAAGCATAGCAATGCGGGCAAATCGGCCCAGTTGGCGCTGGATGCATTCTCATGGACAGATGAAACCGGACATACGGAAGCGCCGGCCAATGTGTTTTTTAATACGACCCTATCGGGCGATCGGCGCGACTTGACCTTCCGGGCATCGCGTCTTGACTTGGGGCGGTTACGGCATCTGGCAGAAGCATTGCCGATGCCAGAGTCCCTGCGGCGCCAGCTTGCTGAAGCCGCACCATCCGGGGTGGTGGAAAAATTAAAGGCAAAGGTCGTTCTTACAGGAGAGGCGGTTAGCAGTTATGACGCACAGGGTGGTTTTAGCAATCTCTCCCTGAAGTCGGCAGACGGCACGCGCTTTATCCGTGGATTGAGCGCTAACTTTGATGTCAACCAGCATGGCGGCAAACTGGTACTGAATACGGGAACGAGCACGTTAGCGTCACCAAATATTCTGCCGATCAATGAAGTGCCGTTGGATCAGTTGACTGGCCAGATCAATTGGAGCAAGTCAGGAGATCTGCTGACGGTCCGGGTCAAGGCGTTGCAGTTGCTAAACGCCGATTTACAGGCGGAGGTCAACGGTAGTTGGTCGGGCAGTTTGTTGTCGTCAGCGTCTGAAGAAGATAAAGCCGGTCAGGTCGATATGAAAATCGTTTTCGAGGAAGCGAAGACTGAAAGCGGCTGGAAGTACATACCACTGAGTGCATCGCCGGATATTTCAAAGTGGGTGAAGGGTGCAATTTCAGGCGGTACGATGTCCGATTTCCGAATCGAGATGTCGGGACGTGTCTGGGATATGCCTTTCGGCGCCCCTGAAGCAGGTGCCGCGCCAGGCTCGACCGAGGCGAAAGGTGCGCCTGGTAAGTTCTATCTGGGCTTTAAAACCAAAGACGTCAATGTCAAATATGCCGATGGCTACCCTGCGCTCGAGAAGTTGAGTGCAACGTTTGATATGAACCAGAACCAGATCCGTATTCTCGCCAATCAAGGCCAGATTAATGCGATGCGCTTCTCGAACATTCGCGCCACCATGGCAGACGTCAGCGCATTCGAGAACCATTTGGTGGTCTCCGGACAGGCTGAAGGGCCGACATCCAGCGCGGTGAGCTATCTGAAAGACACGCCGTTAGCGGAGCATATTCATCATTTTGCGGATGACATGTCGGCAGAGGGCAACGGCAAGCTCGATATTACGGTGGATCTCAATTTGGCCAATGCATCGGGCGTCCGTGTTCAGGGACAGTATGCGTTTGTGAATAACCGACTGACCTTGTTGCCCAAAACGCCACCAGCCTCTGCCGTGAACGGTACGATTCGGTTCAGCGAGGCCACAATTGAGAGTCGCGATTTGCAGGGGCAATGGTCCGGAGAGCCGTTGTCTATTCAGATCAACACCAACGAACGCGGTGCGAATATCCAGGCCAAAGGTCGAGCCGCTATTGCCGAATTGCGCCATTTTTACGACTTACCCGTTTTTGAGCAACTTTCCGGGCGCACTGATTGGCAGGCATCTGTGTTGATGCGTGATGGCAAGGTGGACCTGAACCTATCGTCTGATTTGCGCGGCATCACTTCGGCGCTACCAGACCCCTTCAACAAGGGGGCCGCAGCCGCAATGCCGTTGTCGTTAACGCGACAGAATGTTGCATCCGGTGGCCGCAAGCCATCGGGTGCTATTGAGCAGGTTTGGCGGATGTCGCTCGGCAACGCAGCAGCCGGGCTTTTGGTGATGAATAGCCGAGGGCAACTGTTGCGCGGTAAGGTTGTCGTGGGCACGGGTCAGTTGCAGCCCTCTCCGGATGTGCAGGGATTGCAACTAGAGTCGCTGAGACCGGTCGACCTGGATTTTTGGTTGCGGGCGACGGGCTTGAGTCATGCGAAACAGCGAGGAGGCAACACGGGGCGCACTCAGGTGCCGACTCTGGCGATTTCGCTGAAAGCACCGATGCTTAAAGCCTTCGGGCGGAAATTCCAGGATTTCCGGGCGTCAGTTCAGACAACGGCGGATCGAACGGGTATCCAGATGTCCAGTCGGGAACTGCAGGGTGAGTTGGAATGGTTCCCGCCCGGTGTTGGCGATGCCGGTGACCGGGGTTTACTCCAGGGCAGGTTGAGTCGCCTTGATCTGACGGCCGCGACCGAAACGCAGGCTGGGAATTCGGCCGCGCCGAGCCAAGAGATTGAGTCGTTGCCGGATTTGTCCTTCAAGGTGGACGAATTGTTATGGCAAGGACAACCATGGGGCAAATTGAATTTCCGTGCCCGCAATCAGAAAAACGGTTCGAATCAGTCGTGGCGAGTGGATCCTTTCACGCTGGATGGCCCGGATTTGCGCTTTACCGGTCGATTGAACTGGATGACACGCAGCGCGGGCTCGGGTAATCCGCCGGTGAATCTGACGTCGATGGATTTCAAGTTGAACAGTCCGCAGGTGGGTAATTTGCTGACCAAGTTGGGTTATCCCGGAACCGTGAAACGGGGAGTGGCAGCGATGGATGGCCAGGTCAGCTGGCCAGCCTCTCCTTTTGCCTTTGATCCGGCCCGTTTGTCGGGTAACTTCAAGATGACTGCCAAAAACGGTCAGTTTTCAAAAATGGATCCGGGTGTTGGCCGATTGCTCGGATTACTGTCCTTGCAATCATTGCCGCAACGACTGACGCTGGACTTCCGCGATATTTTTAGCGATGGGTTAGCTTTTGAGGCTATTGATGGTCGTTTTGATATTCGTGATGGTCTTATGAAGACATCCAATCTGCAAATGGATGCACCTGCAGCGAAAATTCTCATGCGTGGAGAAACAAACCTAGCTTCGCAGACGCAGGATGTCGTTGTTACTGTGCAGCCTGCGCTCAGTAACAGTATTGCTCTTGGTGTTACGGTGCTTAATCCCATTGCGGGTGCGGCCACGTTTGTCGCACAGAAAGCACTGGGCGATCCCTTGAGTAAGGTTTTTTCTTACCAGTATCACATCACGGGGACTTGGTCTGACCCGTTAGTTGACAAAGAGTCGTTGGCCAACACTGCCGTTAAGGCCGGCAAGAGCGTGGTGGATATTCCAGTTAAGGCAATTTCGGGTGCTACAGATGCGTTAACTTCAGACTCGCCGGCAACCGCAGTCGATGCGAAAACATCGTCAGTAACCGGCACGGAGGTGTCCAAATGAATGACGTTGTCCGGATGGCAGCGATACAGATGGTGTCCTCTCCGCGCGTTGAAGAGAACGTGATCGCCGTTGAACGACTTGTTCGCGGCGCTGCGGCAGAGGGCGCTACATTGGTTGTCCTGCCCGAGTTTTTTCCGATGATTGGTGCAACCGATGAGGCAAGGCTCGCGATTCGGGAGGGCTTGTCTGGCGGCCCGTTGCAATCGATGCTGTCGCAACTGGCGCGAGAATTGAACATCTGGCTGATTGGTGGGTCGATCCCGATGGTTGGAACGGATGTACGTCGGGCATTGAATACCACGCTGGTTTTTGATCCCCAGGGGCATCAGGTAAGCCGTTACGACAAAATGCACCTGTTCGGTTTCAAAGCCGGTGCCGAAGCTTACGATGAGTCTCTCAGTATTGAGCCGGGCGATTCGCCGGTTGCCTTTCAAACACCTTTCGCCCGCATTGGATTGTCCATCTGTTACGACCTGCGTTTCCCCGAATATTTTCGTGCGTTGGGTCACGTAGACATTCTTGTCTTGCCAGCGGCGTTTACAGCGACCACCGGGGAGGCGCACTGGGAAGTGCTCTTGCGTGCACGCGCTATCGAGAACCAGTGTTATGTGATCGCCAGTGCCCAGGGTGGGCGTCATGAGACCGGCCGTAAAACCTGGGGGCACAGCATGATTATTGATCCGTGGGGAGATGTGCTGGCCGTTTTGCCGACCGGAGAGGGGTGGGTATCTGCCGACTTTAAGCGGCAGCGGTTGGAAACGGTGCGGCACCGGTTGCCGGCATTGAAACATCGTAGAATTTAATTATGACCATTAAAAATACGCCCGATACTTCCGTAGCCGCTTTGCCGGTTGCCGAAAACCTTCTTCTGGATCAGCAGGGTCTGTCGACGGGGCAGGTGACTGCTGTTCTCGATAGTGTGATGCAGGCGGGTGTTGATGATGCAGATATCTATTTTCAGGCGACCCGGTCCGAAGGCTGGAGCCTGGAAGAGGGTATCGTCAAAGCAGGGAGTTTCAGTATCGATCAGGGCGTTGGCGTGCGCGCCATCAGTGGCGAGAAAACGGCTTTTGCCTATTCGGATGATGTGTCATTGCCCTCCCTGAAGTCTGCCAGTGCCGCGGTGCGGGAAATTGGTTGTATTGGTGGTCGGCAGGCGGCGGCACTGCCGGGTGCTGAATGCCCGGGGCGTGTGGAACGTTATCTGCCGTTGAATCCCATCGCTTCGCTTGAGGCGCCGGCCAAAGTGGCTCTGCTGGAAAAGCTCGAGCAGATGGCTCGTGCGCTGGATCCCCGGGTCAAGCAGGTGATGGCGTCACTTTCGGGTGAATACGATGTCGTGATGGTTCAGCGGGCGGATGGGCAGCGGGTTGCCGATATCCGACCATTGGTTCGTGTGGGTGTAACCGTGATTGTCGAGCAGGATGGCCGCCGCGAACAGGGTTATGCAGGCGGCGGTGGTCGTACCGATTACGCTTATTTTAGTGATGCCATATTAAAACGCTATGCGCAGGAGGCGGTGCATCAGGCGGTCGTTAATCTGGAAGCCCGTCCGGCACCGGCCGGGCAGATGAGTGTGGTGCTCGGGCCCGGCTGGCCGGGGATACTGTTGCATGAAGCCATCGGCCATGGGCTTGAAGGCGACTTCAATCGCAAGGGCAGCTCTGCATTTGCCAACCGCATTGGTGAGCGTGTTGCGGCGCCGGGTGTGACTGTTGTCGATGATGGCACGCTGTCGGGCCGTCGTGGCTCGCTCAATGTGGATGATGAGGGAACGCCAGCGCAGCAGACGGTGCTGATAGAAGATGGCATCCTCAAGGGGTACATTCAGGATACGCATAATGCACGGCTCATGGGCGTAGCGCCGACCGGTAATGGGCGTCGTGAGTCTTATGCGCATTTGCCATTGCCACGTATGACCAACACCTACATGATGCAGGGACAAATGGATCCTGCCGAAATTCTTGCTTCTATCGATCGTGGTATTTATGCCGTGAATTTTGGCGGTGGTCAGGTCGATATTACCAATGGCAAATTTGTCTTCTCGATGTCCGAAGCTTATTGGGTCGAGAATGGAAAGATTCAGTATCCCATCAAGGGCGCAACGCTAATCGGCAATGGACCGGATGCGTTGACTCGGGTGAGCATGATTGGTAACGATCTAGCGCTGGATTCCGGTGTGGGTACCTGCGGCAAAGAGGGGCAGAGTGTGCCTGTTGGCGTGGGCCAGCCCACCCTGCGTATTGATGGCCTGACGGTTGGTGGCACCGGCGTCGCCTGACCCCCGTTAACGCTGTTTGCGCCGTGAACGTTTGAGTTCCGGGTTGGTCAGTGATGGACGAGTGTCTCTGCAGAACATCAGTACGCTGATGAAATAAATGCCGGCCAGAACTGATTCGATCAGGGCGAGTTGTTGGCTGAGGCCTGTGTCACTGGTGGCTCGCACTAGCCCTTCTGTCAGGTACGCCAGAATCAGCAGCGAAGACCATTGATAGGTGTAGCGTTTACCACGCAGTAGCCCGCGTAGCGGAAGCAAGAGCGGCAGGGCTTTGAGCATCAGCCACGAGCCGCCCGGACGAATTGGTGCCAGCCAACGCTCCCAGAGCAGGGAGAGCATAATCAAGCCCAGCAAGGAGAGGACGGCCGCCCAGCGCCATTGTTTCAAGCGGTTGGTGACTATCGGTTGTGGTTGGTTCATGATGATTGCAGCTTGATTGCAGTTTCCGCCAGGCGTTTCCCCATGGCACGAGCCAGCAAGATTTCTTCCTTGCTCAGTGCCGGATTGCCGTTAGATCCGGCGATATGGCTGGGTCCGTAGGGGGTGCCACCGCTGGCAGTTTCAGAAAGTGCCGGTAGGCTGTAAGGGAGACCCATCAGTAGCATGCCATGATGAAACAGAGGGAGCATCATGCTGAGCAGCGTGGTTTCATTGCCACCGTGCATACTGCCCGATGAGGTGAATACGACCGCTGGCTTTCCGGTCAGCTCACCGGATAGCCAGCTGGCAATCGTGCTGTCCCAGAAATATTTCATGGGTGCGGCCATGTTGCCGAAGCGAACCGGACTGCCCAGGGCTATGCCAGCACATTCGGCGAGATCGGCGAGAGTAACATAAGGGGCACCGCTAGGTGGAACGTCTGGTTCAGTCGCTTCGCAGACACTGCTGACACGGGGAACGGTTCTCAGCACGGCTTCGGCACCCGGTGTGCTGTCAATGCCGTGAGCGATGGCGGTGGCCAGCGCCTCGACAGAGCCCTTATGGCTGTAGTACAGAACAAGAATTTTTTGCATGCCGTATCATACCTGCCACGTCCTTTGATGTGATGATCACTTTGTAGCATCCGCCGACATGCGTCCTATCTCTTTGCCGTTTCAATCATCGTTGCGCTTATTGCGTCGAAAGCTGCAGCCGTTGTTGGCGTTGCTGGTACGTATCCGTGCTGATGAGCTAGACGTGGTGGCGGCTTGGTTGGCTTATACGACCCTATTATCATTAGTACCGTTGGTAGCGCTGGTTTTGGTGATTGCGTCTTATATCCCCGGCTTCGCCGAGGTGCACGCGGCCTTTGATCAACTGCTAGTGACTTATCTGTTACCGGAGCGGGCGGGGAAGCTCATTGCCAGTTACACACTGACATTTTCGGGCAATGCTGCGCGCTTTACCGTCATTGGTGTTGGTTTTCTGCTGGTAGTTGTCTGGGCGATGTTCTGGGCTATTGAGCAGGGGTTCAACCGCGTCTGGCGCTTGAACCCGGATCGGCGTTTTTTGCACCGTCTGGGCCACTATCTCCTCTTGTTGTGTATCGTGCCGGTGGTCCTCGGGATGGGGTTTGCTGGGGTTATGTGGGCGATTTCCCTGTCGCTGGGTTTTTTTAATGAGCCCCAATGGATGCGCCGTATCGTCTCCGGCCTGGTCGGCACGGCAACGCTGACGGCGTTTCTGGCATGGCTTAATTTTGTTCTGCCTAATTGTCGTGTACCGGTGCGTTTCGCGCTTGTTGGTGGGTTGGTTTCTGCGCTGGGGGTTGCGCTGCTGCAATGGGGATTTGGCCAGTACCTACAGAAATTTTCCTCATTTACAGCCGTCTACGGTGCCTTTTCGATCGTGCCAGTATTTCTATTGTGGCTTTATCTGTGCTGGCTCATGGTGCTGCTGGGTTGTGTCGTGACGGCTGAACTGTCGGATTCGCCTGGTCGGCAGCATCACGTGAGGCGCTTTTTGTCCTAAAGCGTTGCCTACGTCTGTCATAATGCGCGACGATGTAATCCGATTGCCCTGGAGTGTTTGATGACTGCCCTGAATACAACCGACCTGCGTTCAAAGATTGTTGTGCCGCGTAACGAGCGACTGATTGTGGCGCTGGATGTGGCTGATCCCGCTGAAGCTAGAGCGCTGGTAGAACAGCTGGGTGACAGTGTCCAGTTTTACAAAGTGGGCATGGAACTGTTTATGGCCGGTGGCTACTTTGAGCTGATTGACTGGCTGGGTGCCTGTGGCAAAAAAGTATTCGTAGATCTTAAGTTCTTTGATGTGCCAGAAACGGTGCGTTCTGCCATCCGCGCTCTGGCCAAGCGTAATGTGGCTTTTGCCACTATTCACGGTAATCAGGCCATCATGGAAGCGGCCGGCAAGGAAAAAGGTAATCTCAAGGTGTTGGCTGTCACGGCATTGACTAGCCTCGATCGTGGCGATCTGGATGACCTGGG
>JACCDN010491964.1_pt1 | contig 20290 bp, 20 predicted proteins | sample 7441691 | NCBI WGS metagenome assembly JACCDN01 (sample SAMN15323439, study PRJNA562643) | freshwater metagenome | isolation source: river surface water | place: USA:Blue River Watershed | collected 2017-08-16 | reverse complement strand
TTAAATGTACTCCTCCTACGACAAAATTGTCTATTATATCCATCTCCGGAAAAACTCTTTCCAGTTCCGTCTGTTTTACAATCAGGTTTTCCAGTCTGGATAAGTCTTCTTTATATTCAAAAACATTACCTGCCTTTAAAGCCTGCTTGAACTCCTGATCAATTTCATCTTCGCCTTCACGTTTAAAATGACTGTAACAATCGGCATATAGCGGCTCATGAATCCTGTTTTGAATATGACCGCTTAAGTATTTGCAATCAAAATACTCGATATATTCCTTAACAACAGGCACAAACCTTTCATCTTCAATAAAAGTCCCTTCTCTTCTTACCCTGAAATATACCCTATCACCATCCGTGCCATAGAAGGCAAGTGCTTCAATAACTTTGCCGTTTCCGCCAAGGTGGTGCTGTGACCAGCCCATGATCTTTAAATCCTGTGAATAGGTAAAAGTGGCAAATGAGCCGTTATTTAGCACCGCAAAAATCATGTTAAAAGGCGAATTGACTGCTACAATCTGCTTTATTCCTGAAGTAAATAAATGCTCAGCAAAGGTAGTAATGCAGGATATCTGATACCCTCCTTTTTCTTCGCTATAATATAGACTGTGGATTTTTTTCCTGTCTCCTTCTACGAAAAAAATGGTTTTACCGCATATTATCGGAGCAATATTTGCCACACTAATATCAATATCCTTATGAATATTTACAAATTCATCTTTTGTTCTATCACCGGTTTTCAATACATAAATACCATCGGTTGTACCAAGTAATAGCTCTTTGGCAAAAGGTATCGACCATACTACATTATCAAACGTGGATGAGACAAAAGTTGCAGCAAAAGCAGACAAGGGGTTTCTTGCCTCAAGTAGCGAATGATAAGCCAGGTTGAATTCATCCATTGTTCCTATACTGCTTGCCCAGATTTCATGAATGTTTTTTCCAGTTCCAAAAACCCATAATCTTCCCTCAAAAATACTGAGACTGTTGGTTCTTAGCGTTTCTACCTGCATTTTTGGCGTCTCGTTTAACTTCTGGTTAACTTCATCGGCACTTCCAAATAACACTTCTCCTATCATCTTGCGCTGAGAAAACTCCGTATCGTATATTTCGCCTTTAACCTTAAAAACATCATAATGAAAAAGCCCTCCTCTTTCTTCCATGTCAAGTTCATCTAACCGGTATAACTTTTCTACCTGATCAGGATCAACCTGCACGATCCATACCGGATAGTTGATACCAAATGATATATATGCTGCTCCCTGATAAGTGGTATAAGAAAATTGATCAATATCCAGAACAACGTCTATAGTCCCCAAATCTACCGGATCACCTTCGCCGTTAATAAAAACTTCAATCCTGATTTTTTGCCGGTCAACATCGGAAAAAACAACTAGAAAACTATATTCTCTTAAATACATGATATTGATCATGCGTTTGGAAACGGGGATTTTTTCTTTAAAAACATGGGCATACTGCGTGCCGTATCTTCTACTGATTCCCCCTGAAGGCAGAATCATGAAGTTTATCAGTTTTTTTACTCCGTGCTGATAAATAGGCAAATCATTACGTCCTTCCATAGTCGGCGTAAGCTCACCGCTTGAAAAACTGTTCTTGACGGAATATACCCATTGCTCTTTCGACATTTTCAGGCAAACCTTGCAGAATTAACTAAATGGTAATCAAAAAAGTGCAACTTCCTTACTTCTTCCACTTTCTGTAAATATTGTTTCTTCATTCCGTCGGTAAATATACTATCCGAGTATAAAGCATGTGCTACGTTTGATGCTAGATACAGACTGCATAAAATAAGATAGGTGCTGGGGAGTTCTACCTCAATATTGGATTGTAATTTTTTTAATAACCGATTTGAATAGTAGAAACCGCCGTCCAAACTTTCCCCTTTAAAATAGAGCTTATTTTTATCCACGTACCATTCTATATTTGAAGGAGTAATACCGATGATCTTAATACAGTCATCAATCGTTACCTGTATGAATTCATCCGTTTTCCCTTCGGTTTTAGGAATTAATTCCACTGCATCTTTCCATAGAACGGATAAAAATACCTCTTCCATTGCCGAAGATACAAATACACTGCATATTCTTTCGGCATTATCGAGTTTATTACCTGCATTCTGAATACTTTGCGTAGCTCCCAGTATCGCTACTGCCTGTTTGATGATCTTTTCCTGAATGAACATGATTGTTTCATCTTATCCTCTATAGCCTTTTCTGTGCTATGGCCAGTAGTGCAGCCTGAATCTGGCCAGCATTACCAAAATGAGCAAGTCCGCCCGTATTGTCAAAACTATTCGTTGCCCAGGTCGTAGCATGGCTTGGGACTACGCTGGCTCTTGTTAATCTTGCCGTTCTTTGATCAGCGTCATCGCCTGCAGCAATAGGTTGTACCCAGCCGTTAACCCCGTGGTGGTCAGGACGTGCAGGCTCAAGACACTTGATAATGACTACTCCTCCCTCAGATGCCCTTGCTGCTCCAAATGAGCTACCATGATATAACATCGGCGCATAGTGTTTCATCGGCAATTCATCCGTTTTCGTGATGCTTGTTCCTTTTACACTTGCAAATCTGATCGCATCTTCAGTAAAGGCAAAACACTCCCTTATTGAATAGCTATGTGCAACTACGGGATCATTAGCATTTCTTGGGCCGGCAATACCGGTAAGTAATTCCGAGATGATGAATGTAAATCCCATAAAACTGTTAAGCTCTCCGTTAACCAGAGCTTTTACGCTGTTATAGTCGGCATTAATTATCCTGTGATCCGCTAGCAAATCAGTAAGTTGCTGGGAAGTACAGACAAAATACATTTTTTTATCGCTGTTAAACGTACCGCGATTAAGCATCTGCCTTGCCGCAATCAACTTCTCTACCGTTAGTTTCGCCTTTTGCAGATTGGCTACGCTTACATGATCTGCATCGGCATCATCACCGATTGGAAGAAGCTGAAAATTCTGCGAGCCGTTATCGTTATGAAAACCCAAGGTAGCTCCATCGTTAGCAAGAAGCCCTAGAGGTACAACGTTATTTATCATATCAAAAGGGATGGCAGTTGTTCCCGTTAATCCCGACATGACCGGACTTCCTATGGATTTGATAATTGTTCTATCCATTGCCCTTGCCATGGCAAGACCTGCCATTTGAGGAAACTTACTAGTCGGATCGGCAAGTAAATTGGCTTTGTCGTTCCTGTCCATAGTAGCAGTCCAGTAATATGCTGCCGCATTGATCTGACGTCTGGTAATTTGCGGAAAACGCAGCTCCGTATCGGCAAGTACGGGATTGGCAGGATCGGCAACATATGTGCCGTACCCCCCTGGAGCACCTCCCAAGTCTGTTCTGGTTCTCGGTAGAGCTTCAATATTTGAAGCAGTCTCAAAATATGCTACTTCAGTCTCGATTTCCTCTTCCTGAACCAGTTTCCTTAGTTTCCCTTTTTCCTGAGCAACAAGCTCGATGTTTGTAGCAAATTGATGTTTTAAACCTTCGGTTATATATGGCACAACTATCCTCCGTTTTTAAGAAAAATCTTCTAAAAATTAAACCAATAATCTCCAGCTTGCTTTCTTAAGGTCTACTTGTGCGGATTACCTCGCGGTCCGGTTTATAGATTATCTCTTGATCGGAATAATTTAATTTCAGTGATATTATCGATTGCTCGGTATGTGAAATGATTATTCTTTATAAGCTATATCATATAAATCATTAAGCTCTTTAACTGCCTGCTTATGACCTACATGACCTTTATCTGCATATTTTACCATGAACTCTTTGTCAGATTCAAGTCGCTTGATCTCTTTTCTGGCAGTTTCCTTATCGGATATTAACGGATTGCTTTTACCCGACACCAGTGAATCACCCTTTATCCCTTCCCCAAGCTTTAATAGCAAGTCAATTAATACCGGTGCATAGTTTGTTTCTTCAACTAAATCGACTAATTCCGCACTCCCGTATCTGGACATTACGCCTTTTAAAATATTCAGCTTTTCGGAAGTTGATTCCTTATATGTTTCCTGAAATTTTGCCAAATTGGCTTCCCTTGCCGTTTTCCTCGCTTCTATTAGCTCTTTACTGCTATTTTGCGCATTCTCTATTATCCACTCTAGGATTTTTTCTCCCTGCCTGCGGGTTAAATTCCCCTTGTGGAATAAATCCTCATATAATAATAGCGTTTCTTCGTCCGCTAGATTGTTTTTTAGAAGTTCGGCTTTTTTCTCATCGGCAATATATTTCTTATCCTCCGGCATCCCAAGCTTTACAAATACCTTGTTCCATTCTTCATCACTTGCCTCCTCGTTTGGCATAAGGATTCTCTTGTCCAGATTCTTCTCAAGTTCCAGATAGCTCTTGGCAAGGGCAGGAAGGTCGTTAAATTTAGCCAGTGATTTACTACTGCGTATATCCTCAGGTAAACCTTGTAACCAGTCACCCACATTTGACTTAAGTGTTGAGGTACTATCACCTGAATTATTATCTGCACCGCTTGAGCCGGAGTTACTTATAACCTGACTTAGATTCTCTACAATATCTTCACTCATAGTTTATTCCTTTATTTGCTTTATTGGCTTTAGGTAATTCACTGATGAAATTACTTTTTGACCGGTTCTACTTTCTAATTCCAATTTTGCATTCTTGGCAATATTACCACCTACCTTAGCTGCTTTCTTATTTTCCTTCATCCCCGTAGCGTTAAGATTCTCAGCGACCTGTTTTGTCGATAATTCGGCAAGTGCCGTGAAAATTAACTCTGCATTGCTCATATGGTCACGTAAATTATGATTTTTTAAACCTTTAATTTGTTTGTGCTTCTTTATACTTACTCCTGCCCATTCTTCATGGATAATATTTGTTAATGTAGCAAACTCCTCACCTTCTTTAATTTCGTGATCCTTCCAGTAATCGGTTAATTTATTACGAGTTTCTTGACCAAGCATACGTTGCTGTATCCATTGCTCACTACGTCCATGCTTTTTCCAGTTTTCCCTAGCCCTATTCATTGATCTTTCCGGATCTGCAATCTCTTGTATGCGCTCGTAACCTACTTTAGCAAGCCATAGCTTAACAGGTTCAGCCTTAGGTGAAGGGATAGATTGAATTAACCTTAATAAGGTTTCTGCATTAGCAACATCTGTTAAATACTTTTTACCGTCGGCGGCTTGTAATTTCAGTTTGTCACAATTTGTGACAGACTCACTGCCTTCTTTTTTTAAGCGACTTTTAAGTGTAGTCCAATAACTTTGTGCTACCTTATAATTGTTTTGCGCTGTTAAGACTGCAATCACATCTACTACGGAAAAAAACCAGGTTTCAGTTTTTTCATCATATATTCTACGAATGTTATAATCTTCAAAAATTGCCAAATTTTCTTTTTCGTTAACTTCCTTGTCTGTCATAATTTTATCCTAGTGTTTCTTGTCAAATGGGTCATAATCCTGTATACAAGTTTCCTCAGTTACCTTTTCTTCTAAGTAAGAAGCAATGTAAAAAAATAATCCCCTCATACCCTCAATATACAATAAATCAGAAGAGTTGCTACTACCTGATGGTATAAATATTCTAGCTTTTTGTGATAAATCATTCAATATGATCTCTCCCTCTTTTGTTCCTAAAAATAACTTGCGATACGACGAAGTTAACGTTTCAAAATTTATATTTTCTTTTTTAGAGTTGTTAAAAACTATCTGCATTAATTTAATCCTCCTTGTTGCCCGACCATTAATTGTTGCTGCTGCTCTCTAAGACGCCTGATTCTTGCAACTTCTGCTTCATCTTTAAATATGCTTTGCGGACAATTATGTAAACTGGCAAATAATTTAAGAACCTCGTCCCAGTTAAAATTATCATAAACTTCCGGTGCAAAGTTTGCTGCCCCGCAAGTTCCTAAAAACCTGAGCACGTTTTCCATTGAACGTGTCGATTCCAGTCTTTGTACCCGTGCAAGCGGTGATATATAATGTGCTTCAATCGACGGCTCTTTCATCCCTCCTATATCTATATGTTTGTATTTAACCAGAATATTGAAGACATTATGAATTAACGGGTCTAACAATTCCGCCTCAATTCTTCCGACAATAGGAGACATCATCCGCATCTGTTCCTCACTACGAATACTTACCTCACTTGCCGTCATTTCCTTGTTTTCTTTCGGCAAGTGAAATACATCGGTAAAAAATGCCGCCCGAATAGCCATCTCGCACCTTTCCTGTTCATCCAGCGTTGATTCTATATTTTCCAGATTAGCCAAAGGAATTATTTTATCGGCAGTGGCATTTTCATAAAGATTAACTTGACCCGGTGCCATATTCAAAGGTAGAAAATAGCCTTGTCGAGGAATAAGTAGCGGTGGATTAACCTGTTTCTGCTTGATCTTGATACCAAGCATCCTGTATTCATTAAGCAGTTTAATATCCGCCATCACATGATGAGCCGGAGCATATCCGTAAGCGCTTCCCTCATGTTTAATCCAGCGAGTAACCAGAAACGGGAAATAATTATATCCGGACTCACTTAAGACTTCTTTATCTTCCATTAAAATATACAATGATTCATAAGATTTATTCTTACTATCACCTTTAGGGCGTACTACATGTAATATCGTAACTTTTTCATCAGGAAACTTTTCTGCCTTTACTTTCAGTTTACTATTCTTATCCCAGACAGTTGCTGCTACCTTAAGAGCCATTTTAAACTGACGATATATACTATCAACAAAGCCAAGCCTGTTTTCTTCAAAATAACATTCATCGAGAGGGATATTGCGAAAGAAACTGCAAAACTGTAATTTTGGATCTTCCTCAACATAAAACACTCCGCTCCCGTAAGTTGCCAACGTTAAAAAGAATTCATGAATCTGACTGTAAAAATTTGTTGCCCGGCAATTAAATACTTCATTTATCTTGTTTGTAACCAGTTGACACCACCTAAGCGTATCTTTGTCTTCCTCTATTTGCGGCAGGGTTAAAGAAAACCAATTGGATGCAGGATTAACTAGAAGACTTTGTAGGTTACTAGCTAACACTCCCGCTGCATAGCTTGGAATACTTGCATATACGTCTCTGGTTCTTTCAGAAGACGGACAAACGTATTTCTTGATATCCGCCCGTGATGATTCCCACGAGTTTCTTTCACCCTTTAATATTTCAAAATGCTCAAATATTAGGTTCAGCTCAGGATTAATCATAGATAAACTTTATTATTACTCATTAGATTACCGCCATATTTTTGTGCTTTCTTCATAACACTCTTAAATTTTGTTATATACATGGGATCATATAATACCGCAAAATTATACTCCTTACCGCCTCGTCCCGTAACTTTCGGCAAACCTAAGGTTAGATTATTTAATTCTTTTGGATCTTTTAATCTACCAAGTGCAGACTCTATAGTCGGTAGTTTATGAACCTCCGGTAGTTGATCAAGCCCGAAATGAGCAGGGCTTTGCCATCCCCCAAGTTCTGGTATGTTGATTTTAGGGATATTGCCAAGCATGCCGCTAGAAATAGGGGCATTCTTACCGAGCCTTCTTCCATCCTCTAGCCCGCCTGTTAGAATAGTCTGTAAATCCTCATAGCGGCTTATATTGATGTTAGTATCCGGAACATTAATGGCAGGAAACTTCTTATTCAGGCCGGATATTTTATTAGCTAAATGTCCACCCAAACCACCAAGCATGCCTCCGGCAAGACCTCCCATGAGCCCATTGCCGCCAAAACCTATCAATCCCCCAAGTAGCGTACCTCCGATTAAATTCAAACCGGCAATTTGACCGGCTTTCCTAGCATGACCTTTAGCCCAGCCTTCAAACTTTTCTGCCTCGCTTAACTGATGATTGATTTGATTCTGATAGTTTTCGGTAATATTCTGATATTCCTTTGCCTGTTTCTGTAACCGGCTAATATTATTTTCGTTCTCCGTATACGCTTTAACATTTAAATCGTAATCAGCCTTTATTTTCTTTGCTTTTTCCAGTTCAACCCGATATTTATTTTCTTCTTCTCTGTAACCGCTAATTATATTCTCAAGTTCATGGCGTTTGCGATTATAAATATTTTCCTTGGCAATTAACTGATCCTGCCTGTCTTTATATTCTTTTAAAGAAGAAGTTAATTGTGTGTGTTTACCCAGTAAATCCTCACGTTTTGCCGATAAGCTGCCGTATTTCTCCTTAATGACTTTCTCAAGGCTACTTTGTTTCTGCTTTAATTCATTAACTCCTGCCTCAAACTCGTCAATTTCCTTTCCTCTTTCTTCTCGGCTAAAACCTTCCAGTTTAGACCTTTTCTCCTTTGCCTGCTCAAAACCGGTTAAAAATTCCTGCGGCAAATTCTGATATTCTTCTATGGACTTTGATAAATCCGGCAATTCTTTTTTAAATACATCAACTAGACCTTGCAAAGATGTTCCCTGTTCGTGAAATCTTGTTACTTCTTCCTTGTGATGAGCCAAAGCAGATTCGTATTCTGAAGTTTTAGCTCCAATATCCGATCCTATATGCTCTAATTTCTGCTCTCTACTTTTAATTACATTTTCCAGCTCACGAGCACTTAGTTGTTGACCGGATAATTTTAAATCATAATTGGCACGACTGCGAATTGCCGAATTAAAAGCTTCTTCTAGCTGTTTGATTTGCGGGGTAATAGAACTATCGTATTCATTCTTTAATCTTCCTGCCTCATTATAGGCATTCTGCGCCCAGCGCAACCTTTCATGTGCTTTCTCTTTCTGATCTTCTCCCGTTAATCTTTTATACTGCTTCTTTAATCCAAAAGCAGCTGCCGTTGCTTTAAAAGGATTTTTAAAAAATCTGCCAAACCCCATATTTCCTCCTAATATTTAAAAGGATTATAATCAAGGACAGAGCTGGTTGCGTCATATTCCTCAATAACGCTAAACAATTTCCGATCAAAATTCGGTTGTAATAATTCCCTGTCTTTTTTAGTTCTTGCATCCATAGCCATATACATAAAACTATCGGCAACATCAGTCATCATCGTTGAATTACTGTTGGTCTTCCTTTTACTTGCATCAAAATCAGTTAAGCAATTTAATCCTTGGGCGCATTTAGTTGCATCAAAACGACATTTTCCAATCTGCTCTCTTGTTTTACTGATCATTTCCTCTCTATGATACATTCGCCCCAATACAAAAGGATTAAAACCAATTTTTTCGGCTATTTCATTGGCCTGTTTAAGCCTTGTATCCAGTTTAGGCGGTTGCCGCCTGCCCATATCGTGGGGTAGTACATTCCTGCCGTATTTGTAACCTTTGTTTTTTAATTCCGTTAACAGGAAATAGAAATCCTTACCCCGTGAAATATGGCAGTCAATAACGTCTAAATACTCGGTTTTCTCCTGTACAAACCAGATAACCGTATAATCAACAACCCCAACATCCCAGTAAGTATTGACAAGTAAAGCTGAATTATAAGGGATATGAGTAATTCTACCTTCGCTTTGTGCTAGCTGTAATTGCCTACCAAAAGTTGTTTCTTCACGTTTTAATCTTCCGGCATCAAAATCACAATAGAACTCCCGCCTTATTTGCTGAGCCGATAAACCGCTTGCCCTTAATTCCGTATCTTTTATCAGTGGGTTACCCTCATGGTCAGAGGTTTGCTCAATATTTAAAATCTGGACAAAAGCACCTTCTTCTTCTTCTAACTTTTTATATAGATCATAGCCGTGGGTTTTAGCGCTATCGCTACTTGGCGTATATAAATATAGCACCCATCCGCCCGAGCGAATCAGCATCGGTACTAATACCGAGGCTATAGCTTCCGGTTTATTGATTTCAGCATATTCACTAACTACTACGCCTTTAATTCCTGCGCCCCTTAAATTATCCGGTGTATGACAACCGACAAATTTAATGATACTGCCGCCTTTAAATCTTATGGTTAAATTGCCGTTATCAACTTTAGCTATCATATCTTTTGGTATAAACGACAGATAACTACGGCCGTCTAGGGTTACCGCATCCCAAACGGCAAGTTTTGCCTGTTCAAAGGTTGGAAATACATACCAGTAAAGTCCCGGATTACGCAGCGCACATAAAGTAATCCAATGCAGTCCAACTAAATCTTTTCCTGAGCGTCTATGCCATACCGCTACGGCTTGCTTGCCGCCGCCAAGCAAATAATTCCATAATTTTATCTGAAACGGATAAGGTCTCCAGTTGCATGGAAATTTAATTTTGGGTAGTTTTTTCACCTGCGCTTAAATATCTTATTACTAACTAAAGCTTTAAATTATCATTAGAATAACACACCGCGTTCATCCGGTGGTGCAAAAACAAAGGTTTAATTACTCAAAATCAGGTATCTCGATATCATAACCTTGTCCTAAATCACTTGACCTGTTACCGATATTAATCCTTGCAGTACTATATTTTCCGGAATTGGCTTTTAAATAACTAAGCAGACAGCTATCGCTATATTTTTTCTTTTCTCCCGTCTTGACCCCGTCAACAATAGTTTCCTCGGTATAACCGTTAACTGCACGCTCATATAACACTCCTTCTGCAATTTCCAGTGCTAACTTCAGGCTAAGGTTAATTAAATTCTGTAAAACAGCATCATTTCTGATTATCTCCTGTACTTCCAAAGGCGATAATCCCCATTTACTGCTAGCTAGTGCTACAGAACCGCAATTGGAAACTAAATCTAGAAATTCTTTTATTCGTTTTTTGCTACCGAAAAATGCCCGACTATCTTCACCGATTCCGTCAAGGATTTTTAAATACGATGTCTGTACTATGAAAATACCTCAATGATTAAAATAATTTAACCTTATTTTAGCATGGATTAATCAATAACTAGTTAATTTTAAAGCGTTATATAACCCATATATAGAATATAGACAGTTATTATAAAACCTTTATAATGAGACTAATAATTTGGACTAAACAAGGTTATGAAAAAATTAGTAGCTTGGGATACCTCTGCGCTAATAGCTTTATATAGAAGAAAGCACCTAGAAAAATTAAATAAATATTTTAACGAATCTAACAACTATATTTGCGTTATTACTGAAGGGGTTTTATTTGAATTTTATGATCTACTAAGTGTTTCATCAAACAATAACCATGAGTTCTCTGAACATCTTAAATTAAAAGAAGAAAAATATGAATCGTTTTTTGAAAAATATCCCGTTTATCTAATAAATCCCATCCATGATCTTGCTAAAAATGAGATAAAGATAAAAGGAAAGCAAAAAGAAAATGCATTTATAGGACGAATTTGCAAATCTGAATTTACTCTTTCCTCGCCTTTCTTCTCTCAAGAGATACAACAAATTGCCAAGAATAAAAACAATAATAAAAAGGAGTTTTATGAGAATAGCACAGGGGCAAGGAGGATAGATCAAGATACTACAAATAAGTTAAAAGATATAGTCCAAAGTATCTATCAAAAGTTCCTGAACATTGAATACACTATAAATATTCCAGTACCCACCAGTAATCATTCAGAACTTGACCTACGTTATAAGAAATTCTTTGATGATAAAAAATTACTTCCGAAAAAGGCTTACACTACAGCACGCACAATTCTTAAAGAATCTGGTAATAATCTTGAAATAATTATAATTTCTAATACAGAGGCTAAGCTCCTTAGTAAAAACGAGATACATACAGTGACAAGAAATTACAAGAATTTAATCAATGATTTACCATGTATGGCAGGTTTATTAATATGGAACGCAGTAAATTCAGAGAAAATTAAATATAAAAACTCAGAGAAATCTTTATCAGAAATTCTAAACCAGAATTTTGCTTTAGATATTGAAATTCTATTAAACTCTTTGTGTATAGCAGATGAGTTTATAACTTTAGATCAAGGGCAAGAAGGCTATGCAAAAATTATTTTTCCAGATTGCTTGGCTCCTGTACTCAATAAGAAGGTACTCCTTATTAAGTAATACCTTATTATTCCAAAATGACTTCAATTTCTCCTGATTTACTAATGATTTGCACCTGATTTATGGTAAAAATGAGGTTAATATATAGCGATTTGTAGGCAAAATCCCCCCTTTTAAGGTAAAAAAATGCTAGCACCCCCCCTATTTTTAGAAAAAAAGTAATCTAAAAAGTAATCTCAACGAACTCGGTATATTTTTAGCAACAGTTATAAGCCTTATTTAACAAAGAGTATAAGGGGTTAATATTAGTTTAAAACTACTGATTATTAATCAGTGGTTCTAGTTGTTATGGCATTATTTTTCATAGCTAAAAGTAATTAATAAAAATTAAAAGAACTACAATAGCACTCTTAGTTTAAGATTAACATTATTAATAATTAAATAGTAAGTAGTAGAAAATATATTTTTTGCATAAGATAGTTATATTTAATTTGTAAAAATTATTTATAATTAAAAATAATTGTATTTAATTGAAAAAAATTGTTGATACTAAAAAATAGTTGTTATAATATGTAACTATAAACATGAGCAGATAACACATTTCATTCATATTAAATAAAATAACAATGAGATAAAATTATGACATTACCAATTATATACCTAGACGAAGACGGCGAAAGAATCGTGGATATGGGTCCAATATATAAATATGACTCGGATTCTGATGAAGATTTCAAAACCCAAATCATAAAAAATGCAAGAAAGAACGCTGAACATTATAGAGAAGCTCTAAGAACTGTTATAGAAGCAACACCAAATGACCACTCCATAATCATCCAGCTGAGAGCTATAATTAAGTATTACACCGCACAAATTGAAGATGCTGAAGAAAGATTTACTTAAAAACTTACCACTTACACAAAAGCAAAATTACCCCATAAATTGGATAAAACAGCCATAAAAAAGTAACTTTCTCTATAAATTATAGTAAAGTTAACTTAACCTCTGCCATATTTCTGTTATATTAAGTAGTACAAAAAAAATAATTTTTTAATATTATAATATTTTATATTACTTTTGCATAAGGTGAGTTAAAAACTAAAATTCAAAATGTTAAACAAAATGGCTAAAAATAAAAAAATTGCGATATATCTTCATCTTGATGAAGAATTAGTGGATAAGATAGACAAGGACGCTGCGGATAACGTACGTACAAGAAAAGCACAAGTAGAATATATAGTTAAGCAGTATTATAATAATACATAAGGCTAGTACTTTTTATTATGTCTTAGATTATAAGTTACCTTCTAATTTTAATAAAATTACCGGTTCTTTCATTATTTTTAGCTTTTTCAGCAAAAAATTCTTTCATGGTTTTAATAGAAATAATATTTTGAGATAAAGCATCCGATGCTAAATCATCTCTGGCTTCTATCCATGGCCACTCCTGATGAGTGAGTATCTCTAACATATATCCGGTTTCTCCGCCGTAAACATGCAGAACTTCTTGAATGTGCTTTATTAATGCAGGTTCAAATTTTGGTTTTTCTATAGGTTCTGAAATTGGATTCCAACGATAATTTTTATACTCATTATACACTTCATATTGTACCGGCCCATGAATCCAAGCTTGAAATTGCTCATCAAATACTGGTACTCCATATAAACCTAAATGCCACCCTTGAACATAATATAAAAGTTTTTGAACTTTCATATTAGTGATAAAATCCTCTGCTTCATGAAACTCGGCAATTATGTACTTAGCAACATCATGTGCTGTTACTTTATTCATATAGAACCTCCTAGCTATATTTCACTTATAGTGATACTTCAATCAGTGTGTACTGCAGACTATAATATCTTTATTAATTATGGATTATTAGCAGAAAAATCCATAACAAATATAAAAAAATTTTTGGTAAATGTAAAAAAATCATTTACACTGTAACTAATAGATAGTGACTTTAAAACAATATATTATTAATTAATTATGGATTATTCAGCACCTTGTAATTATTCAATCAGATTAATAGAAAAATTGAAGTCGTTAGATATTCAAAATGTACTGGACTTTGAATTAATAAACAAAGCAGTTTACTGGGCTAAGAAATATCATGGTAACCAAAAAAGGAAAAGCGGGGAGCCATACTATTCTCATCCCCTAGAGGTAGCTTATATGGTATCTGGTTATAATTTAAAAACTGACGTAATAGCCGCTAGTATATTACATGATATTGTCGAAGATACCGAGGTTACTGTAGAAATGATACAAAGTACTTTTGGGCAGAGAATAGCTGAAATGGTTGACAGACTTACCCGTGATAGACCTAATGGTACCAAGTTAAGTGTAGAGCAAATTTTAGAAAATGCTTATAAGCATAAAGACAGGGAAGTGTTATTAATTAAATTAATTGATAGGTTGCATAATATTCAAACTATAGAAAGCATGAAAATTGAAAAGCAGAAAGATATAGCTGAAGAAACTTTAAGACATGTGGCAATCATATCTACTGAATTTGATGACATAAATTTAGAAGAATGTATTTATATGGGTTCATATAAAATTATAGCTAATAAACAGGATTATAATTTTTATTATAAAAAGTATCACCGATTTTTATCTTTTAACGATTATAATCTGCCTTCTCCAACTTTTGAAAATAATTAAGACCAATAGCGTACCCGATCAGTATTGGAAACAATATAATACAGATTCCAGGATAGCTATAATCCCTTACTAAGTATATTATACCAAATGTAGTAATCACAGACATTACTGTACGTGACATTGCATAAACCATACTGCTACATTTAAAACGATGTAATGTAGGAAAATGTTTAAAAAAAACAGACATGGCCGGAAAGCTACTAGTTTTAAATACAATAATACACATTTGGAAAACCATGATTTGTACAGGAGAATTCATCGAATCCAATAATAAAAATACTAATCCTAGTATAAATGATATAATTAGCTTTACATTCAATATTTTAAATGGATGTACAGTACGTACTATATAAACAATAATAAAACAACTGAGAGATCCTATTATTGAAACATATAGATTATTTGTGATAACTTGGTGAGGTGTAAGTGCAAATTTATCTTTTAGTACTTGTCCAAGATACACATATGCTATATAAAACCAGACAGGATAGGCACATTCTATAGCAAAGTAAGCTAGAATAGATTTTATATTAATATCCTTATAATGATTGTGTTGTTTAGTTAAAATTAATCTTTTCCTTGCATCGGCAAATTCTGGGGTTTCTCTAAGCGCTTTTCTTGCATATGACCCAATAAGAGCTATACCTGCACCAATTAAAAAAGCAAAACGCCAATTAAAAGAAGTAATCGATGAAGTGGCTAAACTTGCAACTCCTAAAGCTGCCATCGAACCTACAGTACTAAAATTTGATGCAAAAGAAACGGCAGCGTATTGTATAGGACGCTTAACTATCTCAGTCAGATATACTTGTGCTCCAATAATTTCCCCCATACTAGACATACCTTGTATAATTCTACAAATTATAATAGTATACGAAGCTGTTATACCTATTTCAGCATAGGTCGGGAGCACTGACATAACTACACAAGAACCAGACATCATCAATGTTGTAATTATAACTGTATGTTTACGCCCTATGTTATCACCAATATATCCAAATATTAAAGCTCCAACAGGCCTCAACAAGTATGTAGAACAAAACGCAAATGCAGCAAGTAAAGAAGAAGTAAAAGGGTCAGTTTTAGGGAAAAATAACTCGTTAAGAAGTACTGCCATATGAACAAACAGCATAAGGTCAAAATACTCTAAAAACGTGCCTATAGATAATAAACCAACTGCTTCTTTTTGTTCTCTTGTAAGGCTTTTTTGGGTCTGATTTGCAACTACTGTCATCACTACACTTTTTTTATCTATTACATATAAAAAAGCTATTATTAAAAATAATATAATGCAATAACTTTTTTAAATTTAAGGTTGCCTAACCTATGACATTCTTGCTTAAAGAGGTCAAAAAGTGTTATGCATCAGCATTTAAGTCTTCTGACTAAGAATAATTTGTTCCAATTCATCAATCTCATCCCGTAGTAATTCTATGGAGGTTTTTAGCGATCTCATGTGAGCAATAAGTATTTCTGTTATTTCTGTCCTAGAAGATGCTTTATCAATATATGTTTTAACATCTTTTTCCTGATTCGTTATTTTTACCTCGATATCTTTTAACATGATTAATAATTCTTCTATTTTATCTTGTTTGTTACTCATAAATTTTACCTATAAATTAATTAACGCAATCTACTGCTACCACTGTAATTAGCAGGAGTACAGAGGAGTTGGCGCTGTTTTTGCAGATAATATTTAAGAGCGGACTATCGGAGACAGTTATTATTATTGTCGGTCGGTACTTAGCTGTAATGCCCTAGATACCATAGGTATAAGCTTGAAGGTGTTCATATATAGTAGGTTATTAATTAAGTATTTTACAAAGTTAACATTCATTAACTATTCAATCAATTTTTCCTCTTTCATTTTCTTCAAGTGCTTGTGTACCGCTTGCCTTGAAATACCTAAATCTTTTGCTATTTCGCTGCTTCGCATCCCTTCCAGGTAGCAGGTAATAATTTTCTGCTTATTGGATTCATTTAAAGTTACAGTGTTCCACTTATAATTATCTTCTTTTTGTTCTAAAGTTACAATAAATGGTTTTACGCAATCGCCGTGTAAGTGACGTGCTTTTTCAAAATGTACTTCAAACCTAGCTCCTTGGCTCGGTTCATAATCGTGCGGTTTTTTTAAGGTAATTACTACATCAAGTATATCTTCCCTTTTTGATGTACCTCTTTGTGATCCGTCTTTACCTGAATGGTGGATAAATATTATACTTTTACCTTGTGCTCTTTTCTGTAACGCCCAACCGCTAACTTCTCTCCAGCTTTCTGCTTCATTTTCTTTTCCACCGCTTCGCACTAAACATGAGAGGTTATCTATGATAATCAGTTTTGTTTGAGGTAAAATATATTTATCAACTATTTTCTGCCCTTCCTCTGTGGCAAGATCAGGCATTTCTTTCAAGTACGGATCGCATCCAAATATCCATAAACTGTTCGGCGGGCATATATCCTGATTTGAAATCTGTATTTTTTCCAGTCTTTCGTTTAAAACATCTCCAGGCATTTCACCATCAATATACAGCACTGCTTGCGATTGATCGGCTTTCCAGTTTAAAAAACTACCGCCACTGGCTACTGCATATGCTATACCCAGTGCTACGTGTGTTTTGCCTACTCCTCGCCAAGAATATATCATATTCAAAGAACTTTCCGTAAGCCACGGAGATAATATCAAGTTTCTTTTAGGAAAATTGTATTGCAAACGTTTTTCTAAAGGAAGAACTAGGTAATCATCCTGTATATTGATAGGTTCTGTTTTTAAAGCCATTACTTGTTTCTAGCAGATTCTTTTTCGAGAGTTCTTTTTAATTGACAACTGCAATATTCAATTTCTTCTGTCAATTCGGCAATGTTAGTAAGGTGAGTCCTAAACTCTGATATAAAAAACCTTCTACGCTGATACAACTCTAAAATATCATCCCTTGTAGCAATAGGGTGATCTTTATGTATGGTAAATAAATTGTCAGGGTTGATATACTCGTATGAAAGAGTGATTAACTGTCTTATAGGATTTATCATGGTTTAAAAAGTCTTAGTATTTATATTTATAGAAAAATTAGAAAAAGTCATATCCATTAAAGGGTATGGCTTCTAACCCTTAACTGCTATCTTGGTTACTACTGTCTTTTTTGAAAATACAATCGGTCTCTCCAAGTTATTCCGGTAATGCAGTTCAATTAGAAAATTACTATGAATAGCAGCTTTTTCCAGGAATATTAAATATTCTCTCTCAATCCAATTAAGGACAAAAGTTGACCCTACTAGAACCAGCTTATGATTGCTGGATTTCTCACTTAAGCACAGTTTATCGAACCAGTTCCTGATAATGTGCTGAGCATATTTTTCCTCATATTTTTCAAGCAACGCTTTCATCAAATTAGCTCTAAAAACTTTTACTAACGGATTACCATCTTTGTTATTACCAAATTCATTTATAGATTTTATATTATTAGCAGTAACAATCTTGATATTCTCACCATAAACAGATTTGATACATTTTCGTATTTTAGCTTTTTCAATATCGTTAAGAGTTACATCTGCATTAGTTTTAATCCCTATCTTGTCTGGTTCTAGTAGGATAAATGTACAGCCATTATGTAATAAATTTGCAAATGGTTCTCCAAAGGTCTCAAAAATCTCTGCTGAAAGTAGCATTTTCTTGGTTTCTGGATTATGAGTTTCTTCTTGTTTCATATTCTGTCTATCACTAAGTAAAAAATTTATTTACTTCAATGGCGGTAAAAAGTTTTTTTTGCTTTCTTTAGGAGCAAAAAACTTTTTACCTTTGAGTAACGAAAACATGGCTATTAATAATTTTTGTTCTTTTGTTAAAAAGAAAATACCCTCCCATTATGTATATTATTATATATACATTTCTTTTGGTTTTGTGATGAAAATTACTTATTAATTTTCTTTGTTGGGATTTATTTTTATGTCATTAAATGTACCATTTACTGCTTCCTTTACCGAATCATCATTCAAATGGGCATATCTTGCTGTAGATTGCAGACTCCTATGTCCAAGAGCTTTTCCTATAATAGGTAAACTTACTCCTTTAATAGCCATCCAACTAGCATGAGTATGTCTTAAGTCATGTATTCTTATATCTTTTAAATTAGCTTTTTTACAAAGCTCCATCCATGCCTTTCTAGGTTCTTCTACATGACCGCTTTTGCTATTATTTTTACTTGGGAATACCCACTCTGATTGCGAATTCTCTTTTCTTTTTAAAAGTATATCAATACTATTTTGATTAAGATGCACGAGAATTGATTTGCCATTCTTTGAACCTTGAGAACGGATGTTACTTTTAGCTGGTATACTCCAAGTTTTATTTTCAAAACTAATCTTATCCCATCTCATAGATACAATATTACCCTTTCTAGCTCCAGTAAACAGAGATAAGAGAAAAATATCTTTCATTGTTTGGTTTTTTAATTCTGTTAACGCATGAAAGAATCTATCTTTTTCTTCTATAGTAATATATCTATCTCTAGGTATTTCTTTATTCTTATTAATATCTTGAGCAGGATTTTGATCGAGTACCCCCCATTCAATTCCTTTATTAAATATTGCTGTTAACTTAACAATCACTCTATTAGCCTGAATAGGAGCTCTGACTGTAATTTTATTAAAAATATCTAATATATCTTGCTTTGATATACTAGATATTAACTTGTTATAAATCTGCGTTACATTTTTCATTTCAGTCAGAATAGTTTTAATACTTCTTTCTGGATTTAGTGAATTAATTTTAATATGTTGGTCTAGGTACTTATCAAGAAGTTGTTTAAATGTTAATCCTTTTTGAGTAGAGTTTACTTTTGTATTATACTCTCCTTTTTCTATCTTTGTTTTTAAATTACGAACCGCAATACGAGCATCAGTAATAGAAATTTTAGGAAAATTACCTATTTTGATTAAGCGAGGTCTACCATCAAATCTTTTGTACAAATAAAAAACTTTTTTACCTCCGTAGCTTACTCTCAGAACTAAACCTTTTTCTTTTTCATCTCTGTACATTACCTGTCCTTTGTCTGGAGGCTTGATATCTATTAATCTTTTATCGACAAAGTTAAAAATTTCTGACATAATTCTTTATGTTTCTAGATTACAATTAAGCATACGATGAGTTGAATTTTAATGTCAAGAAATTTTTATTTAAAAAAATAAAAATTACCTTGTAGTCCTTATATAATCTAGAAATAAAATAAAAATAAAGGTAATAATTTTAGTAGAAACAATAAGAACCAACGCCTGATAAGCGTGAGGTCGGAAGTTCAAGTCTTCTCAAGCCCACCATCGGTTTTTTCTGGTTTCTATATAAAGCAGGTTTTACGTCACTTTCGCAAAAATTTTTCCTGATCCGTGGTAATTTATAACAATATTAAAAATATATCACTATAAATGCTAATTAAACTATTAATATTAGCCATTTTGAGCTACAACAAATATCAAAATCCTTTAGAAATTATTAATCAAGGAATTAATATGCAAACTCCTCCAATAGCAAAGAAAATACCTTATAGCTTTAAAATACACGGTACTGAAATCGAAGATGAATATCATTGGTTAAGGGGAAAAGGCTGGCCGGAAAAAATTACGGATAAAGACATACTAGATTACCTAAAAGAAGAAAATGATTACTTTAGTCATTTTATGACTCCCTTAGCTAAGCAAAAAGATATGATTTTTGAAGAACTAAAAGGTAGAGTCAAACTTGCTGATCAATCTACTTA
>JACCDN010284247.1_pt1 | contig 20299 bp, 18 predicted proteins | sample 7441691 | NCBI WGS metagenome assembly JACCDN01 (sample SAMN15323439, study PRJNA562643) | freshwater metagenome | isolation source: river surface water | place: USA:Blue River Watershed | collected 2017-08-16 | reverse complement strand
TTCATCACGGGTGCGATGGGGGAATCGCTTGTGGTGTCGGTCACGTATCTTGTTGATGAACTTGCCAGAGGTACAAAGAGCTAAATCAATAAAGCTTTGTATTCCATGGTCATTGAATTGATCGATTTCCTTGTACAATGCAGTTCCATCAGTGCCTCCATTGATGAAAAAAGAGGCAATCATGAAATCGATTTCGGTGCTATTTTCAACGAGTTGTTGTGTAACGCTCTTGTCGATTTTGGGAAACATGATTTCCTTGTAGGCAGGGAGAGTTCGTGGGTCCCAAAACTTGTCTACTGCAATGGTTCGAGCGTCCAAGAGGGTTTTGCACATGACTTGACGGTCAATAGGGGTCATTCCACGGGTTTGGACGAACAAACGGGACCATAAGCGTGTGGCTGGATGACCCTTGTCAGAAATGACGTCTTCGGCCTGGAAAGTGGTGACATAGGTCTCGGTATCCTTGGTACCAAAACATACGAGAGCAACTTGTCCTGGTAGAGTGTAGGATAACGTCAACATAAACTTGTTGGTTTGCTTATTGGTGATGCAATAGTTTCGAAATAAGCGCTTTTCAAAGGAATACTTTTTATCCTGGAGTTGTTTGTACTTGTAGAACATGAATGGGCAAAGTAATCCTTGGTAATAGCACATGTAGAGGACCAAGAGCCGTTTAAAATAATCTGCCATAGAATTGGTAGTGACGATAAACAATCCAAGTTTCTTGGACCAATCAGTAGCATTGTTGGATTTGTACGCGTCATCCAGAAACCCGATGAAGCTTTGGAAACTGGGGTCCATGGCCACGGTAGGAGTCACGCCTAGCCAGGTTAGAAAATAATTGACATAGCGATTATCATTGGATTTGGGAAAGAATAACATGGTTGCATTGGTACTCAATGTAAACTTATCAGACGCCAAGGTCAAATCCAGTTCGCGATAATCCCTGAGCAGTGGAATAGTCTTGGTTTCCTTGTGTGGATAATCAGGACGTTGTATCAAGTATTTGATGTTTGGATTCTTATCTTCTAGCAATTTGCGTTGTGTTGCGTTGAGTCTTGGACCGACGTATGTATCTATAACCCCAACGCTTGTTGATTTATTTGCCTTGATTTGCATAATCACCTGGGCCCAAGGAAGATCAGAGTCGATTCGACATTGAAGTTCGGTAATGGTTTGGTTTGGCATAGAGGGCTTTAGAACCATGCGAAGTTTTTTCCATGTGTTGGAGTTTGCAGTTGAATCTTGGTTAAGAAAGGCTGAAATGGAAGTGAATTGGTCTAGGCCTTTAAACGTTGAATAGGTATAGGTTTTGGAGATTGTTTCGGGAACACTGATATTGGAGACATAGGTTGTTAACTCTTGGGTATTTGCAAATGGATTCTCCATATGAGTTCGTAAACAAGTCATGGAGTTCTCGGGCGTTGCTGTGGCATTAAGAATGGTGAATTCGGTCTTGTCGGCGGTTGCAGACCCACCATGACGGTGCAGCACTTCGACAATGAGGAGAAAATCCAGGATGGACATGTGTTGCTTGTATGTATTGTAGAACCATAGCAGATCAATGTCTAGATGATTTAACAATGATATGGGGCCAGCAGCAAAGTAATACACTCGAATGTGACGTGGTTCGTCGCTAAGGGTAACAATGAGTGGAACATTACGTCCATTGTCTTGAGCATGTTCGATAGCAACGTTGGCGAGTTCCAGTACGTCACTTTCTGTAAACCAGAGTTGAATAGTGGGTGAATTAGAAAGTTCAGCGAGTAATGACAGGAGTATACGACATTCGTCACTATGCCATGAATTTTCTTGGACATAACATTGTAACCATTGTGCAAGTCGTCTGGATTGTTTTTGAATATCAAATTGCCAGTGCCCTTGGTCCATGTGTGATATCAACCACGTATTCGTAATCTCGTTTGCTTCGAAGTTTGTTTGGGGTTTGGAAATCTTATTGGGTGCTTGAAGTACTTTTTTGGCCATGTCGAAAATCTTTTCACGTGGTATATTGTTGAAGCTCCGTATGAGCATATCCAGAAATCCACTGGAGCCTTTAAAATTGGGATCGATGCAATCTTTATTGATACTTTCAACACGTAGGCTGGGTTCGAGTCTAGCAATAGCATCAAGTACCCAATAGGTATCATCATTAGGTGCCGAAAAGTTTACATGCTTACAATAGTCTTCATAGATATCAAAGATTGATACTTGAAACGTCTTTCCTTTGAGAAGGGTACTGACGTAATTGGAACCGTCTTTCTTATACTTGAGCCAATTTTGGTTTGAATGTAATTCAACTTCAAAAAGTTTAACAAAGAGCTTGTCTGGAAACAAATTGTATAATAGAGGAAAATCCTTGTACGTATAATCCTTGAGTTCAAGAGTCAGATTCTTGTAAGAGTCCAATAACATGAATGTGTTTTTCTCCGTTTGGGGCTTCATGTCGATGGTGGATGATTCAACTCGACATGAAAATGGGGCAACGATTCCGTCACTACTAATCACCAAACTTCTGTCCTGTAACATTTGTGCGTTGACACGTTTGAGAAAGTTAACGTAAGATTGGAGAAAAGCATCCAGGTTTACATCAAGTGCCGGTAATTCTAGTATTTGTAGACAGCACCATATGAACCACGTGGTGTAGATAATGGGTGAATCGTGAATAAAATATTTTGGACTAACATGAGATATCGGTAATGGTACATGAAAATCATAATTCGGGTTCCCTCGAAATTGTTGTTGTTGATGAATGAGAATCATACATACTTCATATGGCAACGCTATGGTGTTTGTTGTCCACTCGGGTGGTAAATGCGATACGTTAGGCGCAGCAGTAACGTTATCTGTTGAAGGATCGTAAGTATAACTTTCCCCATCCTTGTTTTGAAAGATATAGTGATGTCCTGGAACAAGATTCGGTAAGTTTTCAATACCGTGTTTGTTTGCATTTGTACAGACGTACGTTGATATGAAACTATGCTCAACCCAGGTTGAAGGTAAGTAATTTGGGTCGAGATAACGGCCCATAGTGTATGAAATTCGAGCCGAGGTAAATGAAAAAGGCAACGCTTGGTCTTTAGGTTGTATGGTACTTGAGCCTGGGGAAGTTGTATATTTATCATATATGGGTTTAAAAAGATATCGTTTGGTGAGAAATTCTAATGGGCTAGACATGTGGTTTTTCTTTTTGATCTAGTTTTTATTTTGGGACTTTTACATCCAGAATATTTGAAAACACCCAGTTAACTTTAGTTTCCTCTATTGTGGTGGTTTTTGAGAGCACCCACATTGTAAAAGATTCGGGATCAGAGACGACTTCAGTTCCCTCATTTGTAATGGTTCTTGAGAGCACCCACATTTAAAATAATTTTGTTGAAGTGGGTGTCTTGATTTGTGACTTGTAGTAGTAGATTAAAGCGACACCGATAAGTAACAGTGTGCCTACCACAATGACAATAATCGCCCATACGGGAATTAAAAGCGAAGATTTTTTATACGTGTTTTGGTTATGGGCCAAGTGTTCATCACAGGCAAGAGCATTCTTTAGATTGGGACAACAGAATTTGCCTGGCGTTACGCTGCATTCATATTGTAGGCAATAGAGACATTGGGAAGAATAGGGTGAGGAATTACGACATGCGGTACAATTGGATTTATAATTTGATATACATTGTAGTCCTTCAGTATATGCTACCGTAGCCGTATTCAAATCCGAAATGGTTTGTTCTGTATCAACCATATACGATTGCAACGCGTCACACATTTTTTTCTTTTCTTTTAGAATTCAATGTTTAGAGTTGAACAAGGATTCAATGGCTTCGAGTGTGAATGGGATGTGAGGAGTATCATCTGCGGTCGATTTGGGGTTTGCGTGAGACCTAGCAATTATATTCTTTGTGTTACCGCTAGGTCGCATGACACTGTTACCGCTAGGTCGCATGACACCGTTACTCTTTGATGTGTTCAAGAGTGTTTGGGTGTTGGGGAGGTTGATTTGGGACATGGTAAAGGACAGTGGTGTCTTGTTAGGGGTCAACGTGTCATCGAGGAGTTGTTGTTTGAAAATGGTACCTGGATTAATGGTATATTGTTTTGTGGGAGGAGTTGGTTTTTGTGATTTGGGATTGGGTGGTGGCTTTTTGGAAGTAATGGGACCAATGATGCGACTAATTTCCTCAATGTCCTTCATGTGTGGTTTCATTTCGGGAGGGACATCGTCAGGGTGTGGTGTAGCCATGGAGACCAATCCAGTTCTCTTGTTACGCTTTTGTCGAATTAGCTCTCGTAGCTTGGCACGGGTTTCTTCAGGTACAGATGACGTTCTTAGCATTGTATTTTTTCTTATCACTACCTATGACTCGATTATCATCTAAGAGACGCAAAAACGTTTCTTTAGTTTACAAATGATTTCAAAGTAGTAGATGGCCCATACGACAAGAAACAATAAAACATTAATGATGAGAATCATACGAAGACTAAAGACGGGACTGGCCAAGGAGTAAAAGAGTGAAATGGTGAGTGGAACAAGTAAGAGGTGAATCATTCTTCTTTTTCTATGATGTTTTATTTCTTTTTTTGGAAAGAGTCTTGTGAATGTCTGGTGTGGAGGAGAGATTGGAGAGTTCAGAATTTGTCTTTTGTTCTTGTTTTCCAATATCATAAAAGTGGTATGAAGGATATTCGGCAACGACCTTTGTGGTGGAACACTTGTCATGAAGAGATCGAGTAATGTGGATTGGTGAAAAGGCCGTGTATGTATTTGGATCTTCCTTGACGATAAGTAGGTTATCGTTTTTGATGAATTGGTCGTAGGCGGGTAGGGTCATGGAGGGAGCGTGGGTGAATGAGTCGGGAACGTGAAACATGAATCGTGGGGGTGGTCTGGGGACATTGGGGTACAATTCTTGGAATAAACCGATTTGGTCATAACTGTGTTCGGAGAGAATGGTGCCATAGACACAAGAGAGTGAACAGTGGGCAATGGGAGACCAAATGACGCGATTGTCGGAATGGCGACGAGAGACGGGCATAAAGCATAATGGTGTGTTGGTGGGACGTCGAGGACAATAGTAGCACGGGAATGCTCCATTGGGTGTTTGAATCATGTCGTGGGTATAGTTATGTCCAGTGGTAAAAACAATATTTTGTGTGGTTTCTGAAGCATTGGTGGTCGTGTAATGATGAAGAGATTCCGTATCTTGATTGTTAAAGACTTTGGCGTGTGGTATATCGATTTCCATTGCGTCTTCCGATATGGGTTTGCGAAATGGGTATATAAAAATGAAGCGGCAACGTGAGATTAATGATTCCAAAACAGGCAATCGGAATAAGAAGCCCAAAGTGGAAGGGGTGAAGAAGGTGTCGCGCTTGTATCCCTTGGCAACGTTGCCTGTGGAGTTTGAAGTGGCTACCACCTCTGCCAAGAATCAAAAGGATAGAGCGTTGCAACTCAAGGCCGCGTGGTTGAAGCATGAACAATTACCAAGTTCACAATATGAAGTGGGAACATGTCTACATTGTTTTGGAACATGCTATATGAATCGAAAAGATTCTAAAATGTTTTGTCGACGATGTGCAACGAGTAATAGATTTATCTCTACCCTTTTCCTGAGGCGTGATTATAATCGTGATGATAATATAGCGAATACAACATCACCTAGTACAGCATCCATCATGACTAATTTGCGTAGGTTTGGGGAGCAGTGGTCGTCTGGGTTCACACCCTTTTCCATAGACATTTTAGAATTCATGTACCAGCAATATAGAATATACAATCATAGTAGTGATCCCTATCGGGTGCAAACCAGTAAGACGTACAAGTTGATTGATGGGAAAAAGGAGACGTTAAAGTCGTGGTCAGCGCAGCCTGGTAAATTCAAGTCGTTGCGTAATTTATTGAATTCGACAGAGAGATTAACAAAGGAGTTACGGGGAGATGGTATACCAGAGTTTCAGCCCAAGGACCTTAATTTGATTTATCATGTTCGCGAATCGCTAGGTACATTGGATAATGAAGATGAAAAAGATAGTAAGCAAACTTTGAGTAATGGATTCTTTTTTCGACAGATTGCTCGTATACATGGATTGGTGCAGGGTAGATTATTTCAACATGTCAAGACACGAAACATTTTTATCAAGCAAGCACGTGTACTCGAGACAGCTTTATTAGAACATGACAATAGTTATAATGAATCATACAATATACGTTGGCAAATGTTTCCGTGTACATAAATAAACCGGTATCAAAGACCCTCAATTGTAAAGGATCTGGAAATGTCTCCCCACAAAAAAAAGTTATACCAAATAGAAAAAGAGGAATGGCCAAGGTCACAATTGTGGAAAAGGCATTGGTGCCTACGATTATGGGTGCCATGGGAATGTTGGCTGCATTTTCATTTACATTTGCAGCGCAAAAGACGTTTGATATTTTGGTGACAACGGATTCCAAGTGGAAGCGGTTGGCTCTTGTATGGGGATATGCAGCATTGATTTTCTTTGCCGTGATTATTGTCTTGTGGCAGTGCAGTGACATTGACGAAGAGACCATTACCATAGAAGCCAAGAATAAAAATAGAAGAAGGAGAGCTAAATGAATGAAACCATTCCATTAACACTCATTGGTGCCCAAGTTCAACAGTTGCGACAGTTTCCAGAATTGACTGATCAAGAGACGACTTATACAGAGTGGTGTAGTCAATACATGCGCTTGTCTGGTGAAATGGCGAGAGCGTGGGATATGCCTCGCGGACGAACTCCTTATCCAACTCCAGAGAGACAGCAACAGCATTTGGATACGGTTCGACGCTTGGTGGGTGATTTACGTCTTGAACAAGTGCAGAATGATCCAGATTTATTGGTGAATCAGGTCATGGGTATGGTGGAAGGTCTATCGACCAAGACACAGAGTAATCGATTATATGACATGTCGTGGTATGCGATGTTCTTGTACTTGACACAATATGGGATACGCTGGGCACATTTCTTCAAGGTTCATGAAAAGGCAAGAAAGTTGAATATCATGTACAAGAATGAGCAGCAAGGGTTGCGAGCTTTATTATTTTATGATCCAGGACCATTGTTACGTTTGCGTCAAGAGTTGGTGATTGGGTTACGACGTATGCAACCGTTTATGAATTATTTTATTCACCAATGTTTGACACAGGGTTGGACGAGAGCTTATTCGTATGATGGGCGACGAAGGAATTATAGAGACCACAATATGGTATTGAATGGATTTACATCTGATTTATTATGTTATTGGTTGGACTTGGCGATGCGTGTGGTGAATATACCATTTTCTACGGGGAATATGCAGAGCATGATCTTGTTTGAGCCAAAGAGGGCGGGTCAAGTGCCAGAGCATACGCCATGTATGTATATGAAGGCGAGTGAGAATCCGGCAGAGTCGCCCCAGTTCTTTCGTGAGTGGAGGGTCAAATCCAAGATTGCGCGTACGGAATTGTTGGATGAGCGAGTGAGGTATTCCTTGGGGGAGACGATTTCATTCTACATGTGGTTTTATTGGGAGTATGGGTACCAAGCCGTCGAGAGACCCTATCGTGACTATGTACAAGTTGGTCGTCAGATGGTGTTACAGCCCGTGAGACCTTTCACGATCCATCCTCGAGGAAGAGGTGAAGAGGAAGAAGAGGTGATTAATCGGTTCAAGAGACGAGCAGATGGGTATCCATATTTCTATTCGTATACAAGAAATGTACGAATGTCATCAAAGCTTAGACAATTTATTTTGGATCATATGCAATTGTCTGATTTTTCAAGGGATTATTTGAATCGTCGAGGAAGTGGGCAGCAATTTTTCCATCTGATGCAGTATGTATCCATGGCAGGACACTTTTGGAGAATCGAACCAGACTCGACCAAGATGCATGCCTGGACCGAAATGAATGATTTGACACTGAGCATTGATAATGAGCATTACAAGTTTTGGCAAATTCATTACCAACAAATGAGAGGTTTTGAAGCGGTCAAGAGAGCGTTACATACGCAAGATGAATATCAAATGAGATGGACAGAGGCTGAGAAACAAGCACAATGGATTGAATTATTACCTATTGATCCAGCGATGCTCGCCATGGCTCGTGAACAAATGAATCGATTTACATGGTTCATGTGAGGACGAAGTGAGTTTGTGAGAGAACACGAGTATAAAAATAATCTGGAATAGGAATAAATAAAAAAACAGAAATGGGTGTAGAAGAATTAGAGACTCGTGTAAATGATTTAACTCGTCAAGTTGAATTTTGCAATGATATGACTATACTTTTGTTCTTGGGTTTTTACATTATCATTCTTTCCGCGCTATTGTGTTGTTATTTGTTTACTCGGTATCGATTGGAGCAAGTCAAGTCGTTACCACCTCCTCCACCACCCACAGTGATCGTTCGATCCATCCCCATTGAGTTGGAACGTCTACTCAACAAGTTGATCGAACGACTACCTGTCGAAGCACCAAAGACATCTGAAACACAACAGGAGCAAGGACAAGTAGCATCTTCTCAACAAGGACAAGGAGCATCAATTTCAGCTGCCGCATCAACATCCTCAACATCTCAACAAGCATCATCTTCAGCTGGTGCATCAAATTCAGCTGGCGCATCAACTTCCCCTCAGGGATCAACTTCCTCATCTTCTCAACAAGGACAAGGTTCATCAACTTCAGCTGGCGCATCAACTTCAGCCCTTGTGGATATTATTTAAATGAATAAAAACTTGTGACATGTCCTAAGAAAAACAAAAATGTCTAAATTAGTGTATCTTGATCACAATGCGACAACCTTTGTGTATGACAATGTGGTAAAGTTGATGCAAAAGTTATATTCGGATCAGACATTGGGTAATCCGTCGAGTCATCATTGTATGGGTGGTTATAGTCGAAGTGTATTGGAGCGAGCGAGAGAGGATGTGGGCAAGTGTTTACATGTTCCTGCATCTCATGTGATTTTTACATCGGGTTCGACTGAATCGATCAATATGTTTCTCTTGGGTAGGGCACGGCTAGTGAAACCAAACGAGCGTGTTCGATTTATCACAAGCGATTCAGAGCATCCTGCAGTGACGAATACGTTTCGTTACATGGAGAGAACCATGTCTCCACAAATCGAGGTATGTATTCTGCCAACCCAAAAGGGATTGGTACAGGAAAAGGAGTTGTACAAGGTACTGCAAAAGAAGGATCGACGAGTGGATACTGTGAGCATTAGTTATGTGAATCATGAACTGGGGAGTGTTTTGGTGAAGCTGGGTGAGATTGTGGAAAAGTGTCACAAGTATGGTGCCTTGGTTCATTCAGACATGACGCAAGCGATTGGAAAGTTGGATGTGAATATGGAGGAGTTGGGGATTGATGCTGTGTCGTTTTCGGGTCACAAGTTTCATGGTCCTATGGGAGTGGGATGTTTGGTGGTGAGTCCCGAGGTGAAGTTGGAGCAACTCATGTTTGGTGGAGACCAAGAGGGTAAGAGAAGACCTGGGACACAAAACGTGGTGGGAGCATGTGGTATGGCAGCCGCATTACAAAAAAGTCTTGTGGAATATCCACAACATCGAAAACAATATGTTTTATTCCGATCAAAAATTTTAGATGCATTACGTCCTTTTCCATTTATCCTGAATTCATCCTCGGATCAAATGTCCACCACCATGAGTATAAGCATGGCGAATGTGGATGCCACATTGCTCGTAGAAGCACTCAATCAACATCAAATTTGTATTAGCAAAGGCACAGCATGCAAAGCCTATAGTAAGGATGGATCAAATGTGATCAAGAGTTTACATTTACCAGAAGAGTATGTGAATGGAACCATTCGAATTTCATTTGGGGAAACAACCACTCTTCATGACGTGGAAACATTTATCAAGAATCTTGTTCACTATTTACACAATCAAGTTTTGTAGAGATCGTTGGAAGCAAGAGAGGTTATATTATGGTTCCGGAATCAGTCCATAGTCATTGACGAGAATATCTAAAATCTCAGAATCACAAACACTCTTTCCTAATTCTTGCACCTCATCTGGAGTTGGGTGATACTTGGATAAGAAGAATGTAAATAAACTCGTACGTCTATAGATCAAAGAAGTTTCCAGTGCATATATCCAGTTATTGTAACCAGCATGTACAAGTTTGTAAATCACATTGATTTCATTCGAAAAAATGGCAGCCTTCATACAGGTATCATCATGGACATTTACACCGAGCTCAAGTAGAAATGAGATCATATCGTCCGTGGAATCATGAACACATGCTTGTTGTAACGCACGAACGAAATCATTTGCTCCTTGATCAATTAGATATTGAGCCAAATAAATGTTGTTTGTTCTTGAAGCAATTCTAAATCCAAAGTTCAAAGTATCTAGACTAATGTCATGTCTGTGTTCCTCCAGCAAAGCCATGATATCATGAAGCTGCTCTGCTTTACAAAGAGCTAAAAAACGTTCCTCTTCCTGAGACATTTTTTTAATAAAACGATAAGCCATCGTACCCGAATCCACTACCCTGAGTTCTACGCCCCTTATTGGCAGCATAGATTTGATCTTGCTTCTCCATGTACTTTGTGTAGCTCGGGCTGCCAAAGATGAGATTCAAAAGGTTTACTTCCTTGTCTGGTTGGGCAACTTGGGTTAATTGGGCTCTCTTTACGGCCTGAATTTGTTGTTCCACTGTAGGTAGTTTGGAAGTAATGTGGCCGAATAACTGGAGGTCTGGGAGAGCGTGATTGTCGCGAAGGTATTTGATTACTTCATTGACCACTTTGGAGTTTACATTGACATTGTGCCTAGAGTATTCGTCTACGTTATCACCGAAGCGAGAGGTGTAAAAGATGACGAGGAGGTACATGAGGGTGCTAATGGCGTAGGCGACCCAGACTTGGGCTTTTTCGTGGTCGGTGTAGAAGCGAGTGATGGTGTCTCCATCGGGTCGTGAGGTGGGTGCAATTTGGACAAAGGTAATGGCTCCCACAAACATAAGGATAATGGTACCAACACAAATGGCATAGATATTATTTTGCCATAGACTAAATGTGTTTTCGGTTCCATCCGAGTCCTTGGCTATGAATCCGGCTAACCCAAAGAGAACAAGGGCAAAGAGAGTACAAAACACAAAAAATGTACCTCCACTGCTAGAGTTTTCGATGAGTGCAACAAGGCCAAAGAGGAATAGAAATACGGCAATGGTCGAGGCCAAACGACAAAATGGTTTTGCAAAAATGTTTCCAGTCAAGGACATGTTCTTTTATTTTCTTTACTGTTGCAAAAATTTGATGTTAGAGTTGTCTTTGATCTCTCAATTCTCAACATCTAGATACGCATTCAATTGAGATGGACCACCGTATGCAGAATAGGTTGGTACCTGCGGCTGTGGTGCATTCTTGTATCGCTGGTAATTATCATCAGTTATCTTGGTAAGACAAACAGTGGTAGCAGCTTCCTTTTCGTTAAAGAGTAGTTGCCATGTACAGTAGAGTGTGAATACGAGTTCATAGAGTAGTACGAGAATGGTGCCCGACGTATTGGATTGTTTATTGACACCATGGAGGCGAAGAATGGTTCCTAGTACCGCAAGTGCTCCACCATAAGAAAAGGCTCGATAAAAGGTATTATTCCATTCGGCTTCGTGAGTCACCATATTGTTGAGCTTGGTCCAGCTATCATCTGGAAGTGACACTGTATTCTTTTTGAATTCATCCCATGGCTTGTTATGTTTCTTCATCACAGTGTACCATATACCATGAAAGAATCGAAAGAATGCCATGTCCTTCCATGTTTTGGGGTTTTGCTTTTTCCACTCTTGAGGTTGAGCTTCCCAATCTTTGGGTTCGTCTGGGTATAATTTTTCCTCTCCTATGACCTTGTTGAGTGCATCTCTCTTGACTCCACGTCGCTGATAGAACCAGTACATGGGGATGAAAATCAACATGATACCAATGACCATAAAGACAACGAGGGTGTCGAGGGGTTGAAAGTGTTGAGTCAGGGCCCAGATGGAGATGGCGACAAACAGGATTCCAAACGAGGCGAAATAATATTGCTCATCACTGATAAAAGTTCTAGCATTAATGTAAATATGACGTCTTTGTTCTTCCGTAAATGTTTCGGTTGGATTCATACCTTGTCTTTTTTCTTGAGCAACTTGTTTTTTTCTCCGAAAGGGGTCTGAATTCCAATTTCACAATTGGAAAAATGTCAAAGGGTCCCGCACGAAAGCGTCAGAAATGTGGCTCCACCTTACTAAACCATGATTCGGATACTTTTATCAAGACCACCATTGAAGATATTCACGAAGCCAATCCTCACATGACGGTCACGTTACATGAGCTTACCAAATGGAGTACCATACTCAAGTGCATGATTGAAGCGGCTTCCAATTCGATTTATTTCCAATTCTCCACTGAAGGTGTTACTATCATGGCGTCGAGTTCAGCTTCCAATACGTGCATGTCATACTGGAACAAGGATATGTTTCACGAATACAAGTTGACGGAACCCTTTTCCATGACGATCCTCAAAAGCGAGCTGGATAATCTACGTAGGTCTATACCGGTATGTTGTTTTATGTGATTGTGTTATTTATCTAACAATAACGTAACAGGCGACTGGACAATTGATCATGTCGACCAAGACGCATGAGAAGCCGAAAGAGGGGGAAGAGAGGGATCAGACGCACTATTTCATCAATTCGATCATTTCAAGGTTGGAGTCTGATGGGCCGGAGAGTATTCGGAGCCATAAGCTGACTGTGGGCGATGGAAATGAATTTGTGATGCCGAGTAATTTGGATGCGTACAATGAGTCGCAATGGGAGATTGAAATTGGAGAAGTCATGTTTGTGGATACATTGGGAACGGTATGCACTCGAAAACCAGTGCCGGATCACATTTGCATTATGATTCGTAATGGGATCTTGTCGTTTCAATCGTTTTGCAATTCCAAGTCGACGCCAGACATTGATAGTCAACATGCCATTACATCTGCTGTGGAGTATACGGGCTACTTTAACCCTGCGAGTATCAAGGATGCAGCCAAGAGGGGAATCAATCCACGTGTTCATTTACGATGGACGGATGATGTACCAGTGTTGGTGGTCACCTACTACCTTAGTCCATCTGAAGACAGGACCAACTCTCATCTCAGCTACTACATTGCACAAAAAATTATGGATTAAAACATATTTAATTTGAAGCTCCAAAAAGGTTGCTAGCAGCACTAGCAGCACGTTCCAAAAGATTTGGTTGTGCTGCATTTGGTAATGGGGGAGCTTGTGGAATTTCTGCTGGTGCTGCAACGTCTGCTGATGCTGCTGCTTCTTTAGTATTTGCTGACGCGGGTGCTGCTTTTGTTGCTGTCGACACTGGAGTTACATTTGTTGGCCCCCCTGTTTGAACTGCTGGCGACACTGGAGTTACTGTCGATGCCGTTGTTGCTGTTGGCACTTCAGCCATAGTTCCAGCTGTCGACACTGGTCCATTTGGTGTTTCAACTGTTGATGCTGGTTCTGGTGTTTCCTTTTGATAGTCAATAATAAATGGTTTTAGGAATACCTTGGCGATCCAGCTGGGGTTACCACCGAATGGAGTAATGTATCGATGATAAAGCCACACATTCTTGTTGTAGATAAATGCAATAATTTGGCAGACGAGCATGATGATGAGAACATTAAGAATGATAAATGCTGCAAATTCTTCTCCTCCAGCTGTCTTGAGGCTACCGGGTTGTGGTGGTCCTGTAGCGCCAGTGATGACACCTGAATTGAATGTCGCCACAGTGGCGGCTTGGTTGGGACTAATATAGTACCGTACATCATCAGAGGACATGTCCATGATATTGTAAGGAGAATCCACTTCATTATTACATTTCACAGGGGTTCCAAAGTAGAGTAGTTGGGAAGAGTTGACCGCCGAGTTACTTTTCGAGTCTTGGTATCCAGTGACGTACAAGTTGGGATACTTTTGTTGTGGTGATTGAGTGCAACTCTTATCAAAAGAGGGATTGAGACCGAATACAGTACCCATAGCAAAGACGAGAGCGCCACCACTTCTCATGTTGCGACACCAAGGGACTCGATCAAATGGCGTATCACTGGATAACCATGTATTGGGGTGTGCATGATCACCAATGGTCCAAGAAGAAACAGCAATACAATTAAATTGATTCGAGGGACGCGAGACGGCCTTGTAGAGTAATGGGATGGGAAGACCGATTCGGTCGGTAAGATTGGTGATAAATACAATAACTTTACCTTTGGTAATTTCTTGTTGAAATTGGGCAAGAGTCTTGGTTTTGCCAACGACATTGGCATAGTCTGGATGCACTTGGGCGTAGAGGGTTTTGAGATCTTCTATATCTGAAAATGATTTGGTTGAAGAGGAACCCTTGATTTTGACGAGACTCTTATTGGTATAATCTGCATTGAGTGCAACGCCTTCGAGAATGGGGAAATTATAACTCCCATTGAGTTCGTCATTGGTTTTAAAACTATGATTTGTCTTGGTGGAAACAGAAGTTACCGAGGTAACGTTTTTGGGGAGAAGCGTACCTGCAAAGGCGGCATTGAGTCGTGACAGATTATAACCGAGCTGCAAAGTCAAGTCAAGTGTGGTAATCGCCTCTGGTATATTCATTGTCGATGCTGCGGGAGTGGATACCCATACGAATTGAATTGGTTGCGTGGTCATTTTTTTTTAAGGTAAATCGAAAAAAAAAATGATTGTGAAAAAGGATGTGGGACCAGATTGCCACCATTTAATGGATATCTACAATGACGCGCAGAATGTGCATGGTACAGTACTTATGATTCATGGTGGCGGATGGCATTTCCAATCGAAATCTGCCATGGTCGGTCAAGCCTATGTATTCGCTGAACAGGGATATCGTGTAGTCTGTGTCTCGTACCCTCTACTCTCCTTTACATTTCAGCAAATGATTGTCGCCATTATTCTCCTCACTCTACTATTCTTGCTCTTTGTAAAGCACGAGTTGCTTTGGATATGGTTGATCTTGGTGGGAATCATGAGTGAGTATTGGAGTTATCAACCATGGCTCACCGTACAAGATCAAGTCGAAGCCATCAAGGTACAGCTTCAATGGGTTAGAGATTTATATACCAATTCGAAAATTACAATTGTTGGGTATAGTTGTGGGGCACATCTTGGGGCCATGGTGGCGCACCAGACCTATGGGGTGATTGATTGTTGCATATTGATTTCTGGAATTTACGACAAGTCGATTCTATGTGAGCTAATGGGTGGAAGTCAATTGACATTGGCTGGCGTGGATGACTTTCCAACCAACTATGCTGCACCTGTATCAACTCGGTTCTTGCTCATGAATGCATCGTGTGATTTAAATTTGAAAAAGCAAACGTATGTTTATTATCACAAGTTGTATGAGGCTGGAGTGTATGTCAAGGCGATGATTGTACCGGATACAAATCACTGGACGGTTCATCGTCGGTGGTCGACCACAAGGTCTTGGGTAAGGGATGCAGTACTTGAATTTATGAATGACTTTTGACCTTTTACATGGCAAAAGATTTGGGATCGAATACGACTTTAGTTCCCTCAATTGAGGGTTAACCTACTGAATATGTTTACGAATTATTCATTATCGAGAATGAGTTGATCGGTGCCAAAGCTGGTGGTAAAGTAGGCAGAGTAGAGTAGGGTGATGAAAAAGGAGAGAACCAAGAGAATGATTCCAATTAAAATGATGATCCATGCGATTTTGGGTTTTTCAGTGTATTCTTCAGCGACATAGGATGTTTTTGATTCGATGAGATTGGTGGGTTGATTGACGCCTTGATTTTCGATAAAGGTTAGTTTTGCCTTTTCGTAAGTCTGTTTGGCCTTGGTGTTGAGTTCATTGCTCTTGGTTTGGACGTCGGCGAGCATGGCAAACATGTCTTTGGGAAGCTTTTCACAATGAATGATGGAATGTTCATCAGCATCTTGTTCGCACAGGGTATGTTGGCAAGTATTGTCTACCATGGCTTTGGATTTATAGGCGCCTGAATCATTGGCACAACTATGAAACATCTTGTCAGAGGTTTGTGTGGCGACCAAATGGCCAAAGCAGGTAACGGGTACGCGAAGGTCTTCGTGGAATTTCTTGTCCAAGAGTTGTTGTTGAACATAGCATTTGCAGGTGTTGTTATCTGGATCTGTGGGTGGAGTTTGACAGTATTCAAACATGAGTTGGTCACAGGATGGACTTTGGGGGTAGTAGTATTCACGCATGTCGTGGTCTCCAATGTACAGAGCTGTACCAAAACGACACACATCACGCAACAAGTTTTTAAAGGGTGTAATGATTTCTACTTTCCAATAGGTAGAATTGTGTGTAATGTTATCGTCTTGACAAAGGTCAGCAATGGAAAAGTTCAAGTCGGTAAGGTTGGATTTTGATTCGGTTTGTTGTATCCATTTCGAGTACCAATAGTCGCTGGTCATGCTTCCATCTTTATAGGCAAAGAATAAATCACCATTGGAGAGTTTGAGGTTTTGGTAGCATGTATCAATGACGAGTGTATTGGGACCAAATTCAATCTTGGGGTTGGCGCTATCGAGAGTGGTACTGGGGTTTAGTTTGTAAGAGGTAACCTTGACGCCTGGGGGTACATAGATGGAGTGAATGCGTGTGGTGGAAGGAAACTGGAAAGCCGTACCAATAACAAGCGGGTCAGATGAATCAAGAAATGATGGAAATTGTAGTTTGTCAGAAGAGGAAGTGGCATTGAAACCAACACCAGCAGAACATTGGGGTTGCATGTAAAAGAGTGGAAGTGGTTGAAAGAGAGAGGAAGAGTCTCCAAGTGCAATAGAATAAACTTTAAGTGATTGTTGTTGGCATAGTGCAGAGTTAATTTGTGTAGCAGATGAATAATACATTAATCCTTTTTTATTTTCACAAGGAATCATTGATTCCAAAGAATCAATCATCACTCATGCCATCTTCCACTGCAACGACTTTGCGTCTCTTTCTGGGGGCCTTTTCTCTCTGCTCCCTCTGCTCCTTTGGAGCCTTTTGTGCCTTGGGCTGTCTAGGTTTCCTGGAAGACTTTTCCTTGGGTTCCTTGGGATTCTTGGTAATGACCAACTTGGGTCCTTTGGAAGTCGAACGCTTCTTTTCAGAAGGGGCTCTGGGTTTTCTTACCTTTTTCTCAGTTGATTTATCAGTTGATTTATCAGTTGATCTTTCCTCTGCGGGTTCAGAGGAACCTTCATCGGATTTGCATGGTTCGCGACGCTTGCGTGTCTTTTCAACGGGTTGAGCGGGAAGAGGGAATCCATAGACAAGAGATTCAAAGTCTTGTCCACGTTCATCACACCAAGTCTTGAGAGAAGCAAGTTCAGCCTGGTAAGCGGTTTGTTCTTGGGCCTCTTGGGCGCGCCACGGATGCTTGTCTGTATCTGTCAAAGATCCCCAAGTGGGACCATCAGGGTTAGCATTCGCATACAAGTAGTGAGCCTTGCTGGGTGGCTTGGGAATTCTGGGTTGTTGCGAATAGTATGCCTCGCAATCACGTTCGTATTGCAACTTGGCTGCATTGGCTGCCTCTTCATAGGGTCTCTTTTCTTCGGCGGTCATGGCTTTCCATGCGGCACTAGGCTTTCCAGAGAGGATGGGTCCCTTGACGGGTTGTCCACCATTCTTGACATCCTCTTCGTTTTGTTGCTTGACACGTGCAAAGTAGTCCTTCATGAACAAGTGGCGAGCAGTGGTGTGGCGTTGCGGTTCATCTTCATTGCGAAGGCCAGATCGAATGTAGGAGAAGCGCTCGCGGTACACTCGCTCCACAAGTTTGATGATGTTATCAGGAACGTTGCGGAAGCATTTCTTACGCTTGTTCAAGAGGAAGCATGGGCCATAGATGGTGTTGACGGTAGGTTCAACAAGGGCGGGTTCTTTGGGGCGATTGGGGATTCGTTCAGTCACAACGCCATCGACAGTTTTCTTGATGGGTTGTGGGTCGGGAGCATTTCTCCATTCATTGAGAATATCTTCAAAGATGGCCTTGTTGTTCTGCACAAGATAAGTAGCCAAGTGGTTTACGACATTGGATTCGGGGTAATGGTTCAAGACGGATTGATGCATAGTCATGAGGGTACCGGAGGCGGTTTTGTGGGAGACGGGGTGAAACTTGTTCAAATTGTGACGGGGCCAAAAGGCAGCCAATTGGCCAAGAAAGTTTGCGGGGTTGCTGCAACGATAAGTAGCGACGACAGGGGCACGACCAGGTGCAATGTAGATAACGCTAGCTCTAGGCATGTTGGGTTTCTTGGAACGAGAAGAAGACTTGGAGGATGACATTCTTTGTTTTTTTATAGGGGTAGAATTCAGAGGATTGCAATTAAGCAAACGCGTTTGTGCGTTAATGACATGTTCCAAAAATATAATCGGAAAAAACTTCGAAATGTTTCTTAAAACTCTTATTACTTGTATTTCGATACTTGAATGCGATTTCCAAAAGTTGTAATTGAAATCTTCCTTGTACGGTATTGTACCATGGATAGTTCAATGGACTCTCGCGGTTCACAAGATCACTCAATAGCTCTTCCGTAATGTTTCGTAATTTGCTTAGAAAAACATAATTATAATTACTCAAGTGTTCTTGAGACTCGTCCTTCTTGATGAGATCTTCTCTCTTTTTCGCAACATGATTTATAATAGTTTCGTAAATAAATTGAAGATTGGTAACAGAAAGTACTTGATCATCCTGGTTTTCGAATTTCTTTACCCATTCGTTTTCTAGATATTCACGAATTTCCTTTTCCCATTTTTCTTGATCCTTCAATGAACAAGTATCTTCTATCTCTGCAGTTTTGAAATAAGATATCCAACAACCTTTTGTATTATTAAATGCATAGGTATGACTGACCAAGAAGTTGTCGACACTATCAATAACCTGTTTCATGGTAAACTTGTACACGGGAAGAGGAGCCTTTTTGGCAATTTCTGCAGCAAAAGCCATTGAATTCCTGTCAATAGCTTTTCGATAGATTTCAACTATTTCACGAAGTTCAGGAGATTGCCAATTATCAATGCTCTGAATGATTTCCAAGTCTGGCGAATCATAGATTTCATGTGTCTCTTGGTTATAAGGATGGTTCATGATATCGATCCATGAAATACGATCTCTTGTATCCAACTCTTTGCCAGCATATCGACCACTTCTTGTAACCCAAGAATAAGCTGACCGAATCCAACCTTCTTTTGGGGGTTGGTTGGCATTTGCTTGAGGTATTTTGACCTTTTTGGCTTTTCGAATGTCTTGCCATTTCTCATAAACGGCCTTGAGAGCTAATCCGAAATTATACGCCAGTGCATTTCGTTCGTCTTCAGATCGATCACATTCTGGATTATACTCTTTGGGTAAAGTAATGGTAGAACTAATAGTAGATTCCTTGGGTATCACAAGTGGCTTGACATACTTGCGAGGATCTTTAATCAGGAATAAACCTTGAAAGTTGATAGGTTCACTCTTCAATTCGTCTTCATCTTCTTTGGGAATAAAAATACCTGGGCTTCGATCAATCACAATCATGATGTTTGTTTCTTTTTTATATAATCAGCAAAGTTTATGTATTGATTTGTAATAGCATATCGATCCCCCTCATCAAAGTGCACAAAGAAACATGTGAAACAAATCTTTAAACAAATGGTTAGACCAAAAATAATCACCAAAACCTGGAACATGTGTCTTTTTATTATCAAGTAGTGTTTTCAAAATTCCTTACTGTCCAGGTGTTTGGATACTTTAGCTTCGCAATTCCAAAAGTGATTTGATAGCGGCATCCTTGGCCTTGATTTGTTTTGCCAGATTATCTCGACATTCTGCCTTTTCCATTGCTCTGGCATTATCAGTCTCTTGTAACTTGTGCGACAATTGTACAATTTTGTTTTGGAGTTCTTTAATGGTCAATTCCTGTTCCGTAATGGATTGTGTTTGTTTCAATACAATGGCGTTAAAATTATTCTTTTCAATCGTGTGAAGTCGAGTGAGGTCTTGGATTCGTTGGTCATACTTGTCCTGTTCAAACTCTGCCGTCTTTTGGGCGACAGAACATTGCTTCAGTAATGCCTCCATGGCAGTCTTGTCTGAAAGAGACTTGCTCGACGTGACCTTGAGCGAAGTAATTTGATCTTGGAGCGAAGCAATCTCTTGCATGTACTTGGCAACCTTTTCACGTTCAGCAGTCAATTCTTCCTTGATGCGGTCTGAATGTTTATGAACGGCTTCGCTTTCTGCCAATTGTTTCTTGAGTGATGTAAAGTTGGCTTG